>WNFD01002596.1_pt1 | contig 18211 bp, 13 predicted proteins | sample 5400491 | NCBI WGS metagenome assembly WNFD01 (sample SAMN13153343, study PRJNA577476) | soil metagenome | isolation source: 120 cm saprolite under Douglas fir tree site 2 hole 2 replicate 2 | place: USA:California | collected 2015-04-18 | reverse complement strand
CTGACGGAAGACACCCATCCCTTCCATGTGCATCTCGTCCAGTTCCAGGCTCTGGGCAGAGACCTCTACAACAAGGACGGCTTCCATCCAGAGACGGGAGCAACGACGGCACCCATCAGCTTTCAAGGGCATGGGACGCTCGATGCGAACGAACTGGGCTGGAAAGATACGCTGCGTGTCAACCCTGGTGAAATGGTCTCGATAGCTGCAACCTTCGATGGCTTCACAGGCCGCTACATGTACCATTGTCATATTCTTGAGCACGAGGATCACGACATGATGCGCCCCTTTATCGTGATGCCTGCGGCTGCTCTGGCAGCCATGGATATGCCAGGGATGTCCATGCCGATGCCCTCAGACAGGGGACAAGTGGACGATACCCAGACGAGGAGAGGCTGAGTCCCCGGTCAAGAAGAAGGCTTCATTTTTATGTAGCTCCCCACGCTTTTCTTCACGCTCTCCCACTATGCTTAGAGCATCCTGCTATACTATTGCAAGAGGACGAAAAGTATGTCATCTAAAGAACAAAATCGGCTGCAGGAAGCGCATAAGAACAGGCAAGCCTGGTACCGCTGGGGACCCTACCTCAGCGAACGGCAATGGGGCACTGTGCGCGAGGATTATTCGCCCGGCGGAACAGCCTGGGATTTCCTCCCGCATGACCAGGCCCGCTCACACACCTACCGCTGGGGCGAGGATGGCTTACTGGGGATCAGCGACGATCAGCAGCAGCTCTGTTTCGCCCTGGCCCTGTGGAACGAGGCTGACCCCATCCTGAAGGAACGGCTCTTCGGGCTGACGAACTCGGAGGGCAACCACGGGGAGGACGTGAAGGAATACTACTTCTTTCTCGACAACACCCCGACCCACTCGTATATGAAGGCGCTCTACAAGTACCCACAGCGCGCTTTCCCCTATTACGATCTTGTCGCCACGAATCGCAATCGGAGCCGTCAAGAACCCGAATACGAACTGATTGATACGGGCGTCTTCGCGGAGGACCGCTACTTCGATGTCAGTGTGGAATACGCCAAAGTCGACCCGCTCGACCTGCTGATCCACGTGAGCGCCACCAACCGCGGACCAGAGGCGGCGCCGCTGCACCTGCTCCCCACGCTCTGGTTCCGCAACACCTGGGCCTGGGGCTATGATGACCGCCGGCCTGTATTAACCGCCGAGGCTGGAGCGGGGCAGGCTGGTGAAGCACCAAGCGCTCGTCTCGTGCATGCCCAGCATCACGAGCTGGGTGACTACTGGCTGGCCTGTGAGGGAGCGCCTGACCTGCTTTTTACCGAGAACGAATCCAACGCCGAGCGACTGTGGGGCACCCAGAGCCGTGCGCCGTTCGTCAAAGACGGCATCCATGAGACGGTGGTCAATGGAGTTGAGGGCAAAGTCAATCCCCAGGGCGTAGGCACCAAAATGTCGGCCCACTATCGCTTCGTCATTGCGCCAGGGGCCACACAGACCATCTTACTGCGCCTGTCCGCCAATCGACCAGGTGCGCCTTTTGACGAAGTCGCTGAGATCTTCACTGCACGCGTTGAGGAAGCTGACGAGTTTTACCGGGCAGTGAGTACTGCCCAGACAGGGGATGCGCGGGCAGTGCAGCGGCAAGCGCTGGCTGGTCTGCTCTGGAGCAAGCAGTTCTACTCCTACGATGTGGATACATGGCTGCGTGGCGATCCGGCAGGCCCCGCGCCACCGCCCCAGCGCAGCCGCAACCGGGGCTGGCGGCACCTCTCGAACAACGATATTATCATCATGCCTGACACCTGGGAGTACCCCTGGTACGCCGCGTGGGACCTGGCCTTCCACTGTGTGGTGATGGCTCTGGTCGACAGCGCCTTCGCCAAGGACCAGCTGCTCTTGCTGCTCCACGAGTGGTACATGCATCCCAACGGCCAGTTGCCCGCCTACGAATGGGCCTTCAGCGATGTCAATCCGCCCGTGCATGCCTGGGCCGCGTGGCATATCTACCAGCAAGAGAAGGAGCGCACAGGGAAAGGCGATACCTTCTTCCTGGAGCGCGTCTTCCAGAAACTGCTGCTCAACTTCACCTGGTGGGTCAATCGCAAAGACCAGGAAGAGAACAACATCTTTCAAGGCGGGTTCCTGGGACTCGACAACATCGGCGTCTTCGACCGCAACACGACCCTGCCCGATGGCATCGTGCTCGAGCAATCCGACGGCACCGCCTGGATGGGCATGTTCGGTGCGAGCATGCTGGCGATGGCCCTGGAACTGGCGCGCGCGGACCCGGTCTATGAAGACATGGCGACCAAGTTGTTTGATCACTTCCTTTATATAGCCGACGCGATCTATGGTGAGGGACAGAGCGGCCAGGGACTCTGGAATGACGAGGATGGCTTTTTCTACGACAAGTTGAGTTTACCCGATGGCCAGCAGCTCCCGCTGAAAGTGCGCTCCCTGGTCGGGCTCATTCCCCTGCTCGCAGTGGAGACGGCTGAAACAAACCTGGTGGCAGACTTTCTCGCTGGGCGCATGCGCTGGTTTGCGGAAAACCGCCCCTATGTCCCACACCTGATCGCGCGATGGCAGGATGGCCAGAAAGACCAGAGAAAAGACTACGCTCTGCTGGCCCTCGTGCGTGGCGCCGATCTAGAGGCTCTGCTCAAACGCATGCTGGACCCCCAGGAATTCCTGAGCGACTACGGTATTCGCTCGATCAGCAAGTATCACGAAGCGCATCCCTATGTGCTCGATACGCGCTATGGGAACTTTTCGGTGAATTACGAGCCGGGCGAATCAACCACCGGGGCCTTCGGGGGGAATTCCAACTGGCGCGGGCCGATCTGGTTCCCCATCAATTTCCTGCTGGTCGAAGCGCTCTGGAAATACCATCAATTCTATGGCGACGATTTCCTGGTAGAATACCCAACCGGCTCCGGCACGAAACTGACGCTAGGACAGCTGGCGGAGGAGCTCTCGCGGCGGCTCACAAACATCTTTTTGCGTGACGAGCAGGGCCGCCGGGCGGTCTTTGGCGCCAACATGATCTTTCAGAACGATGTGCACTGGCGCGATTACATCCCGTTCCACGAGTACTTCCACGGTGATAGCGGGCGCGGTGCTGGCGCCAGCCATCAGACCGGCTGGACGGCTGTGGTAGCTAATCTCCTTCAATCAACAAAGCAAGTATGACCACCAGGGTTCATGCCGGAGTAACAGGTTCTACAGAAACCATTCTAATCCGGATTTACACGTAGAGGGGCACAGGATTGCCGGATCACCAGCGAGGTCGCCAGTTCCACACGCAGCGATGTCAGCGGTTCACCATCTATTTGCTGGAGTAACAGGTCCACGGCAATCGAGCCCATCTCCCGTAAGGGCTGGCGAATCGTCGTGAGCGGAGGACTCATCCATTCCGTCGAGGGGATGTCATCGAACCCAATGATGCTCATATCATGTGGGACGTGCAGGCCATGCTCAGCGAGGGCACGGTAGATGCCTGTCGCCTGAATATCACACCCCGCTACGATTGCTGTGGGAGGCTCAGGCAAGGCCAACAGGGCAAGCGTCTGGCTGTAGCCACTTGTATGGCGGAAATCGCCCTGCCGGATCAATGCTGGCTCTGGCGTCACGCCTGCCGCCTCCAGCGCTGAACGATAGCCGGCTAAGCGCGCCTTGCTCGTCAGATGGAATGGGATGCCGCTAATGGTGGCGATGCGTCGATGCCCCAGCGAGAGCAGGTACTCGGTGGCCATCAGACCCCCTCTCCAATTGGTTGCTCCCACGGAAGGAACGTCAGGACCAAGGTCTCTGCTGTCGCCGACGGCCACAAAGGGAATCTGCAACTTGCGCAGGGCTTCAATATAACTGAACTGCTCGCTGTGCGCCAGCAGGAGGACGCCTTCAGGGCATCGTTGGGCAAGGTGGGCTTGCCAGTCCTCTACAAGCCGTTGCTCATTGTGCATTGTGAACAGCGCAAGACGCCGCCCGGTCCGATTCAAGCGCTCGTCAATCCCATGAATCACTTCCAGGTAGTACTCACTATCAAGCGGGCCAGAGATAATCAAATCAATCAGCTTCGTCGCTGGTTCCTTCGTTGGATGCGTCGTCCGATTGCTCACGTACCCATATGCTGCTATGACACGCAGCACACGCTCACGGGTCTCTGGCGAGACATCGGGTCGCTGATTGAGCACTCGTGAGACGGTGGGCATGGAGACGCCAGCCGCTGCAGCTATGTCCGCAATGGTGAGTCGCTGACGCACAGCAATCCTTTCCTTTACATCCGATAGAAAGCCCGGAAATTTTCAGTGCTTCATCCATTATAAAACTGTACGGCTCCATCTGTCAAGAGCGAGTCGCTCCCAGGTAGAAGGGATATTACGAGTAAAACATGCTTTCACTTATCCTTAACAAGAAAATTCCGGAAATTTCCGAATTCTTGACAAAAATATTACGGTATGTTACATTTTTTTCGTAAGTAATTACGGAAAACGGAACGATGGATATCGAGACCCAAATGGAACGATCTTCGACTCTTGAAAATGGAAGGGAGCACATCTGATGAAGCGATCGTCGTATCGAGAGCAAGACTACCCTTTCGGCCAGCTGATGCTGACGCTGCGGGCGAGGATCGGGTTGACACAAGCAGGCCTGGCCGATCTACTGCATATTTCCCGGCGGGCAGTGGCGGAGTGGGAGGCGGGTCTCGCGTATCCCAAGACCGAGCATCTCAAAGCCTTCATTGCGCTGTGTCTGCGGCAGCAAGCCTTTCCCGCCGGGCGCGAGGCCGAGGAGGTCCGCGCGCTCTGGCATGCGGCACATCAGCATGTGCTGTTGGATGAACCGTGGCTGCGGGGGCGGCTGGCGAAGCCACCTTCCCCACGGGTGACCGCCGCGGTAGCGCAGGCCCGTGGCGTGGAGGCGGTCAGCACTCCTCAAGCTTCGCGTGGGCCGCGGGTCGATTGGGGCACCGCGCCGGATGTGCCGGGCTTTTATGGCCGCCAGCGCGAGGTGACCACCTTGTCCCAGTGGGTGGTGCAGGAGCGCTGCAAGGTGGTGAGCGTGCTTGGCATGGGCGGCATCGGCAAGTCGGCCCTGGCCACGAAGGTGATGCATCAGGTCGCCCCGCACTTCGAGATCGTGCTCTGGCGCTCTTTGCGCGATGCCCCCACCTGCGAAGTCCTGCTGGAGGACTGCCTGCAGGTGCTGGCCCCCGAAGCGCTCCGCGACGGGTCTGTCAGCCTTGAAAGGCGCTTGGGCCTCCTGCTGGAGTGTGTGCGCCGCACCCGTGTCCTGCTGGTGCTCGATAACCTGGAGATGCTGCTGGAGGAAGGCCAGAGCACAGGGCACATGCGCCACGGCTATGAAGGATATGCCCGGCTGTTGTCTCGGATGGCTGAGACTGAGCATCAGAGTTGCCTGCTGCTGACCAGCCGGGAGAAACCGGGCGACCTCGTGCCGCTGGAAGGCAACCGGGAGCCGGTGCGCGCCTTGCGCCTCGCCCGGCTGGATGCCGATGCTTGTCAACAACTTTTGGCAGAAAGGGAAGTCGTGGGCAGCGCGGCTGACCAGGCACGGCTGATCGAGGCCTACGCGGGCAATCCCCTGGCCTTGAACATCATCGCGCGGACCATCGTGGACCTCTTTGCTGGCGAGATCGCCCCGTTTCTGGAACAGGGCGAGGTGGTCTTTGGTGGAGTGCGTAAGCTGCTCGACGAGCAATACGCCCGCCTCGCGGACTTGGAGCAGGTGGTGCTGCATTGGCTGGCGATGGCGCGCGAGCCGGTGACTCTAGGTGAGCTGCGCGCCTCTCTCGTGGTGCCCAGGCCTTCAGGGGAGCTGCTGGAAGCCGTCCACAGGCTGCGGCAGCGCTGCCTGATCGAGCACGGGCAGCACCCGGGCAGCTTCACCCTGCCATCGGTGGTGCTGGAGTACGTGACGACGCGGCTGGGAGGCGAGCCGCGAGATCGTGCAGGGACGGCTTACGCGCCCGATCCAGCATGGCCCTTCCCAGGCTCACGCCAGGGAGTATGTATAACGGACAGGGAAGCGGCGGCTGGCTCCCGTTCTGGCATGGTTTCGGCGTATCCACCTGAGGCATATTCAGGTGGAAGAGCTGTTCCATTCGCTGCTCGACCAACTGCCTGAACGCCAGCATCTAAGTATGGTAGCAAAACGAAGAAGTTCTATGCTCATATGATTCTGGCTGCCTGACCCCCAGATAAAAAGTTTTATGACTCCCCACACGCTTTTCTTCACGCTCTCCGACTATATTCGACGTGTACGAGCGTAGTGCCAGGGAGAATATACCTGGCAGTGCCGGAAAGGTGCGCAAGTACAGAGAGCACGAAGCACACTGCTCTGTTCTCTTGCTTAAATGAAGACCCAAGCGTATGCGAGTTACTCGCGGCTTCGGGACTCTCTCGTCATTCCTTACTAAAGGAGGAAACACCATGTCTAAAAAGACTGATGAACGCATCACCCAGGATGTCCTAGATGAGCTGGCCTGGGACCCGGCTGTCACCATTGCCGATCTGTCCGTTTCTACCGATCATGGTCGGGTCAGGCTCAAGGGCACAGCCGATACGTTTGGCACGAAATTGGAGGCAGAAGATGCTGCCTACCGCGTCGGCGGTGTCACCTCGGTCGATAACCACATCGTCGTTGATCCCGCTGCCCTGGGTCTGCGCAGCGATGCGGATATTGCCGACCACATTCGGAGCGCGTTTGAGCTGGATTACCAGGTACCGGATGAATGGCTATCCGTGAGTGTAATTGATGGGATCGTGACCCTGACGGGCAACGTCAATTGGTCCTACCAGAGAGAGGCAGCCGAGGATGACGCGGCGATGATCCTGGGGGTAACTGGTCTTGTCGACGAGATAACCGTCAATCAGCCACAAGCCTCTGTTGTGGATATCGCCTCTGGAATCGCACGCGCTTTTGCGCGCAACGCTGAACTCTACGACGACAACATCGATGTCACGACCGATGGCGGCAATGTCACCCTCTCAGGCACAGTAGCAACCTGGAGTGAGTACGATCTGGCCAATGCCATCGCCTGGATGTCTCCAGGAGTGACCCGTGTCACCAACAACGTCGCTGTTCTCTTCGCTTAAATCGATAGGATAGTATAATCTCCCCGGCTTTCTGAGTCGAACACAGGAAGCCGAGGAGACGCAGTATAAAAGAAGGCGTTGCGGTCATTTCCGATAAAGAGGTGAGATTGAATGTCTCCAAGAGTTTGAAGCAGCCTGGAGAGAAGTGCCTCTGTCAGGGAGTAAAACTCCCTCCTCTACCGCTCCCAGCGATCGCAGTGAGGCTTTCTGCGCCTCGGTCAGTCCCTTCACCCCGCTGATATCCATTCGCTCATTCCGCCACTGGCGAGCGTGCGTCCATCGGGGCAAACACGATGCAGTGGATGTTGTTGTAAGGCATAGTCTCGCTCACCAAAAGAAGAACCCTTCATCGATGGTCCCCTTTCCGTGTGACCCACCAGAACAAAGCAATGTGAAGCAATATGAAGTGATACTTCAGCCGTCGGACAGTGACTTCCCCGGCGAACACCGGTATACTAGTGACTGCCGGATGTGCCCACCACTTGGATCCACGCCTGTCTGAGGTTGAATTGGGCAAGGCCAGGCGACCGCAGTCAACCCTTTCAATTCTCTCCCTCCATCATAGCAGATTTGCTGTATACTTGCGCTTTCTAAGATACCTGAAAATGGAGAGCGATTGCCCTGCGGACAGACGACAAGCATCTTGCTCAGGCTCTCCTGGCGCCTGCTCCAAGAAGTGAAGCGAGTTGAAGTGACATGTCATCTGATGTACGCTGACTTCTCCTGAGCATCGATCTATACTCTTGAACAAGGATGTGGGTGGCGGCCAATCGAGAGCAATATCTGAGCCCGATGCGGCGTGGCAAGTCCTACATCAGATGGTTTAGCGATACAGGAGGACACCTATGGAGTTACGAGAGCAGATCCCTACCGGAACCGAGATTCGCAATCTTGAGTACGTGGGTTTTTCGGGCGAGCAGATCGCTAATCTCTTCAGAATCAAAGCACACTATCAGCGAGGTGCTTATCACGAGGCTACTCCTGAATACAAACGGCTGGCGTTTGTCCGCTGGCTCTACTGGCAGGGTCGTCTGCAGAGCTAAGTACAGCCGGGCAGAAATTCGTAGCGCCTTCTGTTAAGTACAGATGGGCTACGCACTCTCTGAGGACTTCACACTTCTTTCCGTGCGTGTTGCGAGCTTGTGCTCCAGGTGTTCAACCGTGTAGGATCAGCTTCCGCGGCTTGGCGGTCTGATTGTTGTGAGCGATGAAGTCCAGAATGGCCTGCTCAAGCTCATCAAGACTGGCGAAATGGTTCGGTTAGAGAAGCTTGCGCTGGAGAAGATTAAACCAGATTTCGATCTGATCGAGCCTGCAAGCATTGATAGGGAAGCCAATAGAGCTGCATGGTCAGTTTTCCATCCGACGTTGTCTCCAGTTCCTTACGATTACGTTGTGAACCAGACATTCTGGTTCTGTACTCAAAACAGGTGCATCAACTCGCTCGTATTGGTGCCATGTTGCGATGGAGGAAATCCTTCTCAGAGCAGCACATATTCATCGCCCATTTTGACATCTGCTGAGCGTTATTCTACAATAACAGCAGACTCATCCTTTTTGTGCATGCATGTAGACTGAACTCCTTACCCCATTCTGTGAAGAAGCACACCGGAGGCGCTCACCCATGCAGGAGTCACTCGACGCTTCGCTTGTACGCATCTACACTGCCGATGGCCGTATTGTCGGTGCAGGCTTTCTGGTGGGTGAACGCCACATCCTCACCTGCGCCCACGTCATCAGCCAGGCACTCAACCTGCCCGACACTCCTAGTGATGCACCACAAACAGCCGTCTCGCTCGACTTCCCGCTCCTTTCCCCACGTACGCTGTTCACTGCGAAGGTGGTCCAATGGTGTCCTCTGCTCTCCGATGGCAGAGGTGATATTGCAGGCCTAGAACTGCAACGTGAGCTGCCGACAGGAGCCGAGGCGGTCCGTTTTGCTGACGCCTCGGATGTGTGGAAGCATCCCTTCCGTGCCTTCGGTTTCCCCACAGGCAGCGACGACGGTGTGTGGGCCACCGGACGGTTGCTGGGACGGCAAGCTACCGACTGGCTCATGATCGAGGATATCAAAGCCCAGGGCTTCGCCGTCGCACCCGGCTTCAGCGGCACCCCCGTCTGGGACGAACTCTTGCAAGGCGTCGTCGGCATGGTCGTTGCAGCCAGTCGACCAATCGACCTCAAAGCCGCCTTTGTCCTTCCCCTCGATGTGCTCATGGCGGCCTGGCCAGTCATAGAATCTGTCACCCGCCAGCGGGTCTTCCTCTCGTCCGCCCCTGCCGATACCGCCTTCGCCGACCGTCTGCGCACCGACCTGGAGGCGCTCGACATTGTGGTCTGGACGGAGCAGCAAACCCCTGATAACGACCAGACCAACAAAGAGGAGGGCATACGACAGGCCATTCGTGCTGCTCAGGCGGTGGTGCTGGTCGTCTCATCCCAGACTCGTTCCTCGCGCACCGTCAAAGAGCACCTGCGCCTGGCCGACGTGTACTCGCGTCGGCTGATCCTGGCCTGGGTGGGCGATGAATCCGCACAGCCACAGCACTATGGCTGGCGGGAGACCATCTGGGTGGATGCGCACAGCACGCAGTACGCGACAGCCCTCCAGGCCATTGAGGCCAACCTGAGCCAGCGCAGATCCATCTCGACACTACTTGGTCCTTCCAGTGCAGCACCCGAGAAGGAGCCACGCAATCCGTACAAAGGTTTGCGTGCCTTCACTGCCGGAGACGCAGGAGATTTCTTTGGCCGTGATCGCCTGGTCGATGAGCTAGTCAAGGACATCAACGGGATGCTGGCCGCAAAGCAGCCTACAAGCGAAAGTGGACGGTTTCTGACGATCATCGGACCCAGTGGCTCCGGCAAATCGAGTGTCGTCATGGCTGGCTTGCTACCAAAGCTCCAGCATGGCGCATTCCCTGGCAGCGAGTCCTGGGTGTTTCTCTCGCCAATAGTACCAGGCAAACATCCCATCGAAGCTCTCGCCCTCACGCTCAAACCCCACTTTCCCGATACCAGCTTCAAGACCCTGCGGGAAGATTTGGAGGATGACACCACTCGCGGCCTACATGTACTGGCAACGCAACTGGCGAAACAACCCCGTAGGGGCGGGAGTGGTGTGGATGTGGGGGATGGACCCCTTGTAGACAGCAGACGCCGTCTGGGGGACGGTGTGTGGGGGACTGTGTGGCCCGTGGTACTGCTCATAGATCAGTTTGAGGAACTCTTTACGCAGACGGAATCCGAAGACGAGCGGCGACGCTTCATCGACCTGCTGCTGACCGCTACCACAGAACCGCGAGGTCCGCTCATCGTTCTCCTGACACTGCGAGCCGATTTCTACCACCGACTGATGCAATACCCTGAACTCTATCGTCTGATAGAGGCACATCACAGACCTGTGCTTCTAATGGAAGTAGACGACCTGCGTGCGACGATTGAGCAGCCTGCTGCACTGCCTGATGTGCAACTCACCTTCGAGGGCAACCTAGTCGGCGACCTCCTCTTCGAGATACAGGGCCAGATCGGAGCCTTACCCCTCTTGCAATTCACCCTTGAGCAACTCTTTGAGCGACGCAGCGGCCATCGCTTGACCCTCCAGGCCTATCGTGAGATCGGTGGAGTCAAGGGCGCACTCTCGCAGCATGCCGAACAGACCTATGCTGCGTTGTCCTCAGAAGAGCACCGTCAGCTTGCACGCGCCTTGTTTGTACGGTTAATCGACCCAGGAGCCTCCGAACAGGACACCACCCGCCGCCGTGCTGCCCTCTCCGAGTTCACGCTCGCTGATCCCACCCAGACCCGCCTCATGCGAGAGACCATCGACACCTTCATCGCCGCCCGCCTGCTGACAACCAACGAAATCGTCGCCACGACCACACTCGAGGTCAGCCATGAAGCAGTGATCCGCGAGTGGCCCCGCCTTGCAGGCTGGCTGCGCGAGGCACGCGAGGACATTCCGCTCCAACAAGCTCTTAGCGAGGATGTTGCAGAGTGGGAGCACCGTGGCAAGCCCAGAGACAGACTCTATCGCGGTTCCCAACTCAAAGATGCGAGAGCCTGGGCCAGGCGCAACCTGCCAAGCAGCAATGAGATGGCATTTCTCCAGGCCGGTACAATTCAGCGAGTCCAGACGCTTGTGGGCATCATCCTCGTAGTTCTCTTGCTGGTTCCTTCGCTAGGGATAGCGGGCTGGAAGCTGTTTTTCCAGCCGCCGCCAACGCTGGTGACAACGACGCAGGACAATGTGGTGGGATCACTGCGCTGGTGCATGAACAATGCCCCCTCGGGGAGTACGATCATGTTTGCTCAGAACGTAAGAAGACTCATCAAGATAATGGGGGGAGATCTGGTGGTTGGGGGAGGCAAGCAGCTCACCATTGTTGGTCCAGGAGCAGACCAATTGACGATCAGCGGCGGTACCATCAACGCACACTTTCACGTGTCCAAAGGGGCCACGCTCCACATCTCTGGCCTGAGCTTCAAAAACAGTGAGACAGTGGTGAATGCCTTTCTCTTCAATGAAGGCACCCTCACCGTGACTAACAGTTTCATCTCGGACAACAAGACAACCGCCGACGTCACCAACCTTGGCGTTGTCATCAGCCTTGGCCTTGGGGGTGGCATTGTAAATCGTGGCACCCTTGCCGTAACCGACAGCACCATCTCAGGCAATACGGTGACGACTGGTTGGGGCGGCGGCATCGCCAACTTCGGCAAGTTCACGCTGACCAACAGCACCATCTCGGGCAATACGGCGACTAACGGCAACGGCGGCATCCTCAACTATGGAGGCACGCTCACGCTGACCAACAGCACCGTCTCGGGTAATAGAGCCTTGGGCGATCCAGCGGTTGCCCTCGATGGCGGTATCGGCAATGACCTTGGAGGCACGCTCACGCTGACCAACAGTACCGTCTCGGGTAATACGGCCTCTGGCACCACCGGCGGCATCGGCAATAGTGGCACGCTCACGCTGACCAACAGCATCATCTCGGGCAATACAGCCTCCTCCTCCTACGGCGGCATCGTCAGTAACGGTACACTCATACTGAACAACAGCACCATCTCAGACAATACAGCCTCCTCTGGCAACGGTGGCGGCGTCAGCAATCTACCTGGAGGCATGCTCATACTGACCAACAGCACCATCTCGGGCAATACAGCCTCCTCCTACGGCGGCGGCATCTTCATCCAAAGTCAAGCCTCCAGCAACGGCCAGAGCTCCATCGCACAAACTGACCTGACCTTTAGTACCATCTATAGCAACATGGCATCTGTCGGTGCTGACATCGCGGTGGAAGATGTCGACTTCACCAATGGGCAGCCCATCAAACAAGTCAGCCAGGTGAAGATAAGCAACAGCATCGTTGCTGGTGACCCCGTTCGCCCAGACATCTCAGGAACGCTCATCTCCTCTGGCTACAACCTGTTCCAGGATAACTCTGGCGCCGCCTTCGATCCAGCCACAAGGACGCAGCATAGCACCGATAGGACCGTGTCAGTGAATGACCTGAGCAAATTGTTCGCTGACCCTGCGAGGCTGCGAAATAACGGTGGCCCAACCATGACCTATGCGCTCGGACCTGGCAGTCCCGCTATCGACGCAATTCCTCTGCAATACTGCCAGGTCCAGGGCATCTTGAACAAGCAATCTCGCATGTACACCGACCAGCGCGGCATGAAGCGACCTGACGGGAACGAGCAATTCTGTGACATCGGGGCCTACGAGTACGTGGACTGATGTCAGTGAGTAGTTTCTTCAGCTTTTCCCGTCCAGCGCACTGTCACTCCGAAATTGGCCCCCGCGCTGGCCGAAGCAATGAATGCACCGGCCATGGTGCTCAAATTGACACCGAAGGCGACTTCGATCTCATCGGGCTTGCTGGCCATGTTTCGTAGTTTCTCGACGACCGTTTTGGTGGCCGGCAGGACTTTGTTAAGAGCCTCCTCAAAGGTTTCTTTGGCCCTCTCGATAGTGTCTTCACGGCCAGCACGGACCGTGCCGCCCGTTTCTGGTTCGTCAATCTCGATGACGATGTTGCCTCCCTCTTCCAAGGGAAATGCGACCAAGCGTTTCATCTCTCTCCTCCGCGGCTCGTAGTATGTTCAGCTTGCTTCCCGTGTAAGAGAGGAAGCACGTGCATCCTATCTTACCATAACCGACGAGGAAGATGAGCAAGTCAAGGTAGCGAGCAAGTGACAGAAGAAAAAGGGATGGGTGGGTCAGGGATGGCGAAGGACAAGAGAGCAGGAAGCATTCCCCCAGGAATAGACCGAACGAGATGATCTGTTATAGAGAGTGGCCCGTGCGGGAGTGATCTCTCAATCAAGGAGGTGTTTCGTGCATCATCAACGTTCTCTTCAACTGGCTCCTCATGAACTCCATCACCTGAAGCTTCTGATCCAGGCTCATCGAACCCCGCAGGCGGTCGCTCGCCGTGCGCACCTGATCTTGGCCGCGCATGCCCACCCAGACTGGAGCACCAAGCACGTGGCTCGTGCGTTGCGCTGCCATGAGAGTTGGGTGCGGAAGTGGCGGCGACGTTGGAACCAGACGTATGTGCTCACAGATGCTCCCCGACCAGGTGCGCCACGCCGGTTTTCCTCCGAGATTCGGGCCCAGGTGACGGCTTTGGCGTGTAGCCTGCCGCGCTCTCATGGAATTCCTCTCACGCATTGGAGTCGAGCCGAACTCACCCGCCACGTCGCTGCCACTCCTGGCTTGCCAGAGATCTCGCCTCGAACCATTGGCCGTTGGCTGACTGCTGAGCAGATCCGTCCCTGGCGGTTCCATTCCTGGCAACATATCCAGGAGCCAGAGACGTTCTTGCAACGGGCGCGTCCAGTGCTGCGGCTCTATGAACACGCCCACTCCTTGTTACAAGAGGGCATCTGGGTAGTCTGCGCTGATGAAAAAACCTCCATCCAAGCGCGTGAGGCCGAACAAGCTCCTCGTCCAGCCATCAAGGGGCATCCAGTGTATCAGTCACCTCGCTACCATCGCCGGGGAGCACTGCACCTGATGGCAGCTCTGAGTGTCGCTGATGGGCTTGTCTATGGACAGTGCCACACCCGCAAACGCTTCGTTGATTTCCGCTCGTTTTTGGAGACCGTCGTCGTTGCAGAAGCCCAGCGTCGGAGAGTGAAGACCGTGGCGTTGGTCTTGGATAATGGATCCACGCACGCACCCAAGCAACTCCCAGGCTTTGTTCAGGAGCTGGAGACAAGGTCGAAAGGAAAACTGACGATGCAGCTGTATTGGCTGCCCACCAATGCCTCCTGGTTGGATCAGATCGAGATCTGGTTCAGTGTGCTCCAACGCAAGCTCCTCCAGCCCAATCATTTTACCAGCCTTGATGAGCTTGAGCAGGCCATTCATGGCTTCATTACTCGCTATAACCAAACTGCCAAGCCTATCAAGTGGTCCTACACGGTTGAACACCTGGAATACAAGCTCGCAACGCGTTTGAGAGAAGGCGTGGCGGCATAAGAGAGCCGATAGCCTGGAACGAGTGTGCTCCCGCCTGGAACTTAGCAGAAGGCGCTACGAACTTGTGCCCGGCTGTACTTAGCAAGGGGATGACCTCCAGGGAAGTAAGCACGATGAACGAGAGAGAACGAGAAACCACCATAGCCTCGCTCCAGAAGCTGAGTGCTCGGTTGGAGACCTTACGTCACCTGGAAATCGCTGATCTGCGGCTCCCAGGCCAGTAGAAGCACGATGAGCAAACACTCGAAGACGCCTATGCCGCACTCGCCCAGGTGGAGACAGCGCTTGACAAACTTGGCCAGGAACTCGAGTATCAGCATCAGCGGCTTGGTGAGATGAGAGATCAGGGCGATGTGGAGGAGAGAGGCACTCGCGGCATCGAACCTTGCTCCAGTCACCCACTGCAGTAACGAGGGGGACTAGACGTGAGAGCGAACAGAGAGCTATCTTATCGAGTTGCATCACGAGGCGATCCCAGTCCTAGTGGGATCGGAGTCTCTCCTACATGAAAGTGGTTTTCGATAACTTTCATTTTATAGGATTGACTCGTCCTTTTCACCTTCGACTTTTGAGAAGCCCTATTCTATGTCGTTGGAAAGCGGGAAAGGCGGTTCCCTCGATCTGTTTAGGTCTGCACAAGAAGAAACAATGAATGCTGCATGGTATACTTTTCCTAGCAGGAATGAAGAGACATGAGTTGGTCTCCTAAATAGGAAGCTGCAAACTCTTTTTGGTCTGGAGAGCAACCTTTTTCATTTCATGAAAGGTGAAGAAATGTCCTCTATTTTATTCAATTTCATTAGGGACGATCACAGGACTAGGTGCCTGGACACAGGAGAGAAACCATGGCAATAACGGCAGAAAAGAAGCTGGCCGGGCAGGTGGGGTTGATCACAGGAGCCAGTTCGGGTATCGGTTGGGCGATCGCTCGCGCATTCCTCAACGAGGGCGCGGATCTCGTCGTGGTGGCGCGCCGGTCGGAACGGCTACAGGCATTAGCTGAAGAGGCGCAGAAGCACGGTCGGCGATGCGCGGTCGTCGTGGGCGACACGCGCGAAGAGGAGACCGCCGCGCATGCCGTTCAGACCGCAGTCCAACAACTAGGACGCCTGGACATCCTGGTCAATAATGCCGGGATTGGCAGGTATGCAGACCTCATCGGAACAAGCGTTGAGGACTACGATGCGATGATGGATACCAATATGCGCAGTACCTTCTTGTTCACTCGCCATGTCGTCCCTGTCTTGCTTGAGCGTGGGACGGGCACCATCATTACCATCGCATCCATGGCTGGCGTCATGGGATTTGCAGGCGAAGCAGTCTATTGTGCGACCAAGTTCGCGCAGGTGGGCTTCACCCAGGCGCTTGATCGCGAGTTGCGTCCCCATGGCATCAAAGTCGGCGTCGTTTGTCCTGGCGGGGTAAAGACGGAATTTGCAATCGGGACGGGACGCACCGAGGAGGGAGTAGCGGAATCGGGCATGCTGGAGGCCGAGGATGTCGCGTCAGCCGCTCTGCTCATGGCTACACAGCCAGGTCGCTCGCGCATCGCAGAGATTCGTATGCGTCCTATGGTGGAGCCTCTCTTCGGGCGTGATCCTGCATAGAGGCCCGCGCTTTAGGCCTGAGTCCCAGCGACTGCGTCTGCTTGTTTGCAAGCGAGCGGCAAGAAATCGTTACGGTTGATCTGCTTCCTTCTTCAGAGCGGCAGCCAGGATGGCGGTGACCTCCTCGAGCGTCTGCCCCAGGTGCCGCTCCTCTGGCGTCTCACTTCCCAACTCTGTCCGTTCCACCAGGCGGTACAGGGCTGCAAGTGGTCTTGACCCGAAAGCGCCAAACGAACCGGGCCGCTCACACGCCTGCCCACTTCCAGCTGGTCAACAAAGTCGGCTTGCGAGGCATCGAAGGGTTCGAGCGTGGTGTGAGGCCCCAGTGCCAGGATTACGCCGCTGCCCTCCGCACACTGCCGCTCTTCGACTACAGGGAGCCCCAGGCGACCTCGGTAGAATTGGACGGCCTCGTCAAACCGCTCAACCGTCAGGACGAGACGCACTTCGTGAATTGCATCGAGCACTGACGTCGAGATCTTCCTTTCGTTTCCAACAGATGCATCCATTGGGTTCTTGCTTCCACTGTACCGGAAATGGTAGTATCACGTCAAGGAAGGCTTTTTACTCCGCTCCTTTCCTGGTTCCAGCCCAGACGCTCGGGTGAAAAGGGGAAGGCAAGGAGTGAGAGACAGCATACTGGAGAGAGCATGCCATGAAAAAAATCACCTTAGAGGAGCATTTTTCTGTCCCTGAGATGTCCTATCGTCTGAAGCGGCAGTTTGCTTCTGAGTACGCTAAAGAGCTTGACGCGCGCTTGCTTGACGTAGAACAGTGGCGCTTGCCCGAGATGGATCAGCACGGCATCGACATGCAGGTGCTCTCCTTCACCTGTCCGGGCATTCAGGGGATACCCGATGCCGCCACCGCCATCACCACCGCCAAAGCGCTCAACGATAAGCTAGCCGACCTGGTTCGGAGCCACCCAACGCGGTTCGCCGGTTTTGCCGCGCTGCCCATGCAAGATCCCAGGGAGGCGGCAGATGAACTGGAACGCACAGTGACGCAGTTGGGCTTCAAAGGGGCGTTGGTGAATGGGCACACCAACGGCGAGTACTTGGACAAGCAGAAGTTCTGGGTGGTGTTCGAGCGGGCGGAGGCGCTGGGCGTGCCCATCTATCTGCATCCCATCGATACCCCCTCAGACCAGATGAAGCTGTACGGGGGCTATAACGAATTGTTTGGCTCAACCTGGAACTGGGGAGTGGAGACGGCGACGCACGCGCTGCGCCTGGTATTCGGCGGAGTCTTCGATGCCTTTCCCAGCTTGACGGTGATCCTGGGGCACCTCAGGGAAATGTTACCATATGCCTTGCACCGACTGGATAACCGCTGGAGCGTGTGTAGCCACACCAGGGAGCTAAAGAAGGAACTTCCCTCGCAGTACATCAAGAACAATATGCTGGTGACTACCAGCGGGAACTTCTCTGATGCGGCCCTGCTCTGTGCGCTCCTCACGCTGGGCACTGATCGTATTCTTTTCTCGATCGACTACCCCTACCAGCGCATCAAGGATGGAGAACAGTTCATTGAGACTGCCCCGATCAGTGATGGGGATAAAGCAAAAATTTGCTACAAGAATGCCGAGCAGTTGCTCAAACTGTGAGCATGTGCGGGCCACGGCAGCTCGTGTTGTGACGACTTCCTACCGCTCCCGCGCCGCTCCTGAAGACCAGCGCCTGCACCGACAGGGCAACTGTCTGATCATCTTGCCCCATCTCGCGTCGGTCACGCGCCTGAGCGTAGTTACAAGGAGGAGGAAACATGACTGCTAGCACGATCAAAGCTCTCGCGTTTGATGTCTTTGGCACGGTCGTCGACTATCGCGGCACGATTATCCGCGAGGGGGAACGGCTCAACCGGGCGAAAGGACTGTCGGTGGACTGGGGGCAGTTTGCCGACGCGTGGCGCGCCCGTTATCGCCCCTCGATGGACCGCGTCATGCGCGGTGAACTGCTCTGGACCAATCTGGATGCCCTCCACCGCCTGTCGATGAACGACTTGCTCAGCGAATT
>WNFD01004640.1_pt1 | contig 18212 bp, 16 predicted proteins | sample 5400491 | NCBI WGS metagenome assembly WNFD01 (sample SAMN13153343, study PRJNA577476) | soil metagenome | isolation source: 120 cm saprolite under Douglas fir tree site 2 hole 2 replicate 2 | place: USA:California | collected 2015-04-18 | reverse complement strand
TCTGCTGTTTCGCGCGTGGCCAGCAGCCAACCCGGTACATAGCGGCTGAAGATGTCGATGATCACGTACAGGTGGAAGTAGGTCCACTTCGCTGGACCGAGCAGCTTGGTGATGTCCCACGACCAAATTTCGTTCGGTCCGGTGGCCAGCAGTTCGGGTTTGACCATGGCGGGATGCGTCGCCAGGCGGCGCCGCTCGCGGACCTCACCTTCGGCTCGCAGGAGGCGGTACATGGTTGGCACCGAGCAGAGGTAGCGACCTTCATCTAGCAGGTTGGCGTAGATGCTGGCGGGTGCCTGGTCGACGAAGCGCTCGTGGTGTAAGACGCCGAGCACCTCGGCGCGTTCGGCACCGCTGAGGGCTCGTGGTTGCGTTGCCCGCGTTCGACTCGGCCGAGGCGGAGTTGGGCTGTGGCGGTGGCGGCGATAGTACGTTGCTCGAGATCGACCCAGTGCGGCACACGCGGCCCGCGTCCCGATCACTGCCGCCAGGTCACCGATCACCTGGTCGGTCATCACTTTGGCTCGCCGCCAGTCGTCTCCGCGCCGCCCGTGGCGAGCTGCTCCAGCAGCGCGGAGAGTTTTCCTTGAACTTCGATCACTCGGTGTGCCTTGCTCAGGTCAGCCTGCAAGCGCGCGTTCTCACGCCGCAGCCGCGTCAGCTCCTGCTCGCGGGAGTCGCTTGCCGGCCGCCCAGGGGAGGCGGCCAACGCCTGCAGGGCGCCCTCGTCACGCTGCTTGCGCCACTCCGAGATCAACGAGGAGTACAGCCCCTCGCGTCGCAGGAGTGCGCCTCTCTCGTCGCGGGCCCGCCGTTCATACTCAGCGAGTATCCGCAACTTGTATTGGGCTGTGTAGGTCCGCCGGGTCGCGCGTTCGGGGACCTCGGGTTCGGGCTCGGTCACTGGTTCAGCATGCCGGCCGGCAACCACTGTTGTCATCACCATCGTGGATCGTCTGTACCTCGGGCCCTCCGACTCAGTATTTTCGAGTCTCGACCTGCCTCACCAAATGTAGACCCAGAGGGGAATTCACGCGTAATCAGTTCGCGTGGCATGCCATTCACGTACTCGTGCTTCATTAGCTACGGGCATGGACAGATTCAATACGCACAGCAAATTGTCAAAACGTTTTCAGACACCCTGACCGTGGAGCTCAGCCTCCGACTGGAACCAGCCCGTTTATCTCGATGTAACCCGGCTGCAAGGCGGGGACTTCTGGCACGAGTCACTCGGCGATGCTCTTTGTCAGAGTGTATGCATGATCATGTTCTTCACGCCCTACTTCGACAAGAGTCACATGTGCTGTGCGCGTGAGTTGCTGGCCATGGAATACCTCGAACAGCAAAGACTTTCGAAGCTTGGCAACACCGAGGTGAAAACGCACGGACTGATTATTCCAGTTGTGTGTCGTGGTGAATCCTATTTACCGAGTATGATTCGAGCCGGGAGACAATACTACAATTTCAGCCATATCTCCTCGCGTCAAGAAGGCTCGAAACAAACCCGAGATTCGTATCTGGGATAGTCACATCGCGGAATACGTCAGGGCGCGTTATCAGGAGTTGTCTCAGATCGAAGACTCTCTGGGTTGCGGTGACTTCAGCATCCCATCCGAGCGGGAGACCACAAGCTGGGTCGAGGAGCGACGAAGCCTCGACGCCGGTCAACGTCCGTCCAACTTTGCTCCCCCATTTCCCGGTCGCGAAACGCGCCAATGATCCCCCGCTTCCGATACGGGACAGGTCATCACCTTCTACCGGTATAAAGGCGGAACCGGGAGGTCGATGGCGCTGGCGAACGTCGCCTGCATTTCGCGCAACGTCAGGCAGCCCAACCCAACGGTCGTGGCTTGCTCATGGTCGACTGGGATCTAGAGGCGCCGGGGCTTGATCGAGACTCGCAAAGTACCTCAAAGATACGTTCGGGAATTGCGATCACCCCGACCAGGCCCTTGATTCCCAGGCAGGCCTGACAGGCCTGTTTGTGGAGCTCGATTCAGCTGTTCCCAGCGCAAATAGTCCGCACCTTCCGCTGGTGGAGGAATCTGCGCATGACGCGTTCGACAGCGTGCAGTTAGAGCGGTTCATTTGTGCAAACAGATGTTCCGTCGCTGTCGTTGTTAAAGGCAGGCAAGTTCGAGGCGGAATACGGATTCAAAGCCAACACCTTTCCGTAGCAGGGTCTGCATGAGAGATCCCCATGGCTCTTCCGCGCCTTCAGCCAAGCCCTGGCTTCGCGCTATGACTATGTACTTATCGATTCGCGAACGGGCATGACCGATGTGAGTGGCATCTGCATAATGATGCTGCCCGAGAAACTGATCCTCGGTTTTACTCCAAGCCGGCAGCGCCTCGAAGGGGTTGTAGACCTGCTCCGACGAGCCGTTGCCTACCGATCCCAATCGGATGACCTCCGTCCCCTTCTCATCTTTCCTTTACCGTCGCGGATTGAAGCTGCGGAGCCAGCACTTCGCCAACAGTAGCGCTTCGGAGACGGTACGCAAGGAATCGTTGGATACGAAGTCCTGTTTCGCGATCTGATCACCGATGTTTATGACTTACCCAACTGTGCCCTGGGCCGTACTTTGACGACGTGCAGGTTCAGCATGTCCCCCAATTTGCCTACGGGAAGGACATTGCCGTTCGCGTCGAGCGGAAGGATCGACCTACCGTTTTCTACCACCTTGGCGTTCGGCACGCGGTGCGCGCTAGAACAACCAAGCTTATGTTTGGCGAGGGATCACGGTTGCCGTTAGACGTGGCTGAGCTCAGAGCGCTGTCCTACAGCTTGTCCGAGGACGGTCGGCCTAGCAGTGTTGACCTCGCGAGGGGTGCCTTGACGCGGCGCCTGCTCGAGTGGGTACGAAACCGCTCATGGATAGCCCCATCTTTCAACTGATGCCGGACATGAAGCCGCAGGCCATCGAGTCTGACAGTGGGGTCTTCCGAGAGCGCGTCCACCAGGAAAGCCGGGTCAGGGAGCGACTAGCCTCTGCGCGGAGCAAGCGCATCGCTGCATTTCGAGCAGTGGAGCGCGATCTGGGCCAAGTCAACGAACAACAGCCCGCGGTCGTGCTCGACGTTTTCCTTTCGTATCGGGCAGTACGGGCATGGCGTGACACGATCGATCTCGTCGCCAAAATGCGACCTGCGTTGGCGGGTACTGTTTTGGTCCAGGAGCAATATGCGCTGGTCCTGAATCGAGACGGGCAAACAATCAGGCGGAGGAGGTGCTCAAAGCTCGTCCCGCGGGGGCCAAGCAGCGAGACTCTGGGCAGCCTCGGTCGCATGTACAAAGACCGCTGGGTAGCCGTATCAAAACGCGGCGAGCAATATCTGGCTCGCGGCTTACTGGAAAGAGCGATCGACACATACTCGCCTGGTTTCCAGACGGATATTCGCGATTGCTACCCCGGTATAAATGCCGTGACGCTGATGGATGTGAAGAACCAGCCGGATCCCCGTCGCGACCAACTCGTCCCAGTAGTCAAGTTCGCGTTGAATCAGCGGATCGCTTCCGGATCACAGGGGTACTGGGAGTATGCGACACAGTTGCAACTCGCGAGCCTCGAACGGGATGACGTTGGCTGCGCGGAGTCACTTGTTCGGGCTCTTGAAGCGATGCCGGACCCGTTTCAATTGGAGAGCACTGTCAATAACATCCGAATCACCCGCGAGCCGGGGGAAAACCGCGGCGAGGACGTGGCTGCTTTGACACAAGTTGAAGCCGCGCTGGAGCAAGCGTTAAGGGGGTTAACGCGCTACCTGACGCTCGAAGCGACGGCGGCACTTTATCGAGGGCTCGGACGGCGTCGGCACCCGGATGCGTGTCGCCAAGGTCCACACTCGGGGCATGAGCCCTCCGTCTCTCGGACCGTTCACCCAAATGTTCTGCCCCGAACTTTGGGCAGTCTGGTAGACACGGCCGGTTTGGGCACCCTGTTAGCATGCGACGACGACGACAATTGAGGTGGCCCTACAAGACCGGAGGAGTAAACAATGTCCACCGAGCAGGCGTTGTTAGACGAAACGATCGCGACCTTCCCATGGTGCCTCTCGCGCCGCCAGTTTCTCACGGTGGCAGCAGGATTTGGCACGATAAGCATGCTGACCGCATGTAGCCCGGCCAGCCCCGTCGTCCCACCGCCGGCTGCTACAAGCGCCGTCCCGCCGGCACCAGCGACACAAGCCGCCGCGCCGGCACCAGCGACCCAGGCCGCCGCGCCGACCCAGGTTGCGCCCGCCACCTTCGCGGCGACGCCGACGTCGCAGGCTGCAGCCTCGACGAACACCGCATGGGCGCCGCCCCCCGTGACGTTCGTCTATGCCGACAGCGCCGACGTCAGCCACATCGACCCGGCCTTGATCACCGACTTCTGGTCCTTCTCGGTGACCCGCAATGCGTACGATCCGCTGGTCGAAATCGATGAGACCAAGCAAAAACATTCCACCTGCGCGACGGCGTGCTGTTCACCGATGGCGCGAAGCTCGACGCGGACACCGTCAAGCTGAATATCGATCGAACGCTTCAGTTGAAGCAAGGCCCGGCGTACCTGATCAACAACATCAAAGACGTCAGCGTCGCCGACCCGATGACGGTCGTCATCACCACGCAGGCTCCAGACCCGTTTGTGGCCGCGCACCTGGTCAAAGTAGGCATTGTCAGCGGCCAGGCAATCAAGCAGCACCAGACCACTGCCGATCCGTGGGCTCAAGAGTTCTTCAAAGACAACATTGTCGGCTCAGGACCCTACAAACTCGATAGCTGGCAGCACGGGTCGCAGATCACGCTGGTCAAAAACGACAAATGGTGGAATCAGTGGCAGCCAGGTTCGCTCGACAAGATCATCATCAAAGTCGTGGCCGAAACAGCACCACGGGTGCAGATGATCGAGCGTGGCGAGGTGGATTTCATCAATCAATGGCCGCCATCAGAAGCGCTACGCGTCGGCAAGCTGCCGAACTTCCACCTGGGCGAGTTCAACACGTTCGATACCGAGCCGATCTTCTACATGTACACCCTGAAACCGCCGTTCGATAAGAAAGAGCTGCGGAAGGCGATGCAATTCGCCTTCGACTACAAGGCCATGATCGACTACTACCAGGGTCACGCGGTGACACCTACAGGGCCGATCCCGCCTGACTACGCAGGCGGGGCCAAGGATCTACAACCGTTCGCGCAAGACCTCAACATGGCCAGGTCACTCATCCAGCAATCGGGCGTGGATCCGGCTTCGATACAGATCGACTTTCCAATCGCGGGAGCTGGCGGAGACCAGTTCGAAGCCGGTGCGACGATCATGCAAGATGCGTTGAATTCGCTCGGGATCAAGATGATGATTCGCAAGATGCCGCCGGCACTATGGACCGAGCTGTATGCCAAGCCCGACACCGCCGGCAACATGACCGACCTGATTCAGAGCCCGTTCACGCTGGATCCCACGCAATTCCTGGCCTTCTATTATCCCGACAATTTTTTCAACATGGCCCGCTTCAACAATCCGTCGATTGTGGCGACACTCGACAAGATCAAAACCACCGTCGACGCGAGCCAGCGCGACACGCTGCTGCACGATGTTCAGCACCAGATCCGAGAGGAGGCGCCTTGCGTCTGGGGCTGCCGACCCAAGACCCTGCTGGCGGTGCCAGACTATATCGATGGTTATGCCATGCAGGCGACTGATTATCGCTGGTCGATGAACTTCAAGACAATTCGTATCAAGGCGCACTAGGCGAGCCGAGCGGACACGGAGCCACGGCCCGGCTGGGCGAAGAAAACGTCTGGCCAAGGCGTGGTACTGGGAGCATAGACATGCTGCGTTATGTATTGCGTCGGCTCGCCTGGACAGTACTGATTCTGCTGCTCATCACGGTGATTACGTTTGTCCTGTCACGGGTGGTGCCCGCGAATCCAGTGGCCATGGCGGCTGGCCTGGGCGCGTCGACCGAGCAGGTCGCCGAGGTAAGGCGAGTGATGGGTCTCGATGAGCCCCTACCAGTCCAGTACGTTCGCTATATGCAGGGTCTGGCCAGACTCGACTTCGGAGCGTCGATTCGGACTCAGCGCGCGGTGGGGCAGGACCTGCGAGTGTTCCTGCCGGCGACTTTTGAGCTGGTCGGAGTCAGCTTTACGCTGTACATGCTCATCGCGATCCCTCTCGGCGTATTGGCGGCGCTGCGGACCGGCGGCTTCGTCGACGTCCTGATTCGTGGCTCCGCCATGCTCAGCTCGGCCGTACCGGTGTTCTGGCTAGCCATGATCCTGCAGCTGGTGTTTTTTGCCCGGCTCGGGTGGTTGCCGTCAGGTGCTCGCATCGACGTTCGGGCAGCGCCTCCGCAGATGGTCACCGGATTCTTTTCCATCGACAGTTTGCTCGCGGGCGACGTGAACCAGTTCACCTCCGTGCTCAAGCACCTGATTCTGCCGGTCACCGCGATTGTGCTCAGTCTGCTGGCCGTCGGCGTGCGCCTCACCCGCGCCACGATGGTCCAGGAACTCCAACAGCAATACGTCCGCACAGCGCGCGGTAAGGGATTGGCTCAGGCGCGGATCGTCTTCGGGCACGTCCTGCGCAACGCGCTCAACCCGGTCATCAGCATGTTGGGCATTCAACTCGGTTATCTGCTGGCCTGGATCATCCTGGTCGAGACGATTTTCCAGTGGCCGGGTATCGGGCTGTACGCGTACGAGTCGTTCCAGGGCCTCGACTATTCACCCATCATGGCGCTGACTCTGGTGTTCTCATTCTTCTTTGTCGTTGTCAATCTCGTGACCGACGTGCTGTACCCGATCCTCGATCCGCGGATCAGTCTGCACTGAACGTCCATGGCCAGCACTTCGACGTCGACGCCGATCGCTTTGCCGACAGTCAACTTGCCGCAAGCCAGGACGACCGCGGCAACTCGGCGATGGCCCGACCCGGCGCTGCTAGTTGGCAGCGTGCTCGTCCTGTTCTTCGCGATCTGCGCCCTTGTGCCCGGGCTGATCGCACCCGCCGATCCGCTCAAGCTGAACGTTGCCGCTCAGTTCGCGCCGCCCAGCGCGGCCCACCTGATGGGCACAGATGAGGTCGGTCGCGATCTGTGGACGCGCATCGTGTACGCGACTCGTTACTCGCTTGGCACGGCGCTCGTCATTGTCGTCATTGGGGCGGCCATCGGCACGCTGTACGGTGCTATCGCCGGCTACGTGGGCGACACCACCGACGAAGTCATGATGCGCGTCGTGGACGTATTTCTGTCCTTACCCGGCTTCATCCTGGCCATGGCCGTGGCGGCCTCGATCGGGCGAGGCCTGGGGCCGCTGATCGCGGCGCTGGCTATCGTTTGGTGGCCGAGTTACGCGCGCTTCGTGCGAGGCATGGTGCTGGCCCTCAAAGAACGACCGCACGTTGAAGGCATACGCGCGCTTGGCGCCACGGCGCCCTACATCGTGCGGCGACACATCGTGCCGCTCATGATCGATCAACTCAACGTGCGCGTCACACAGGACCTCGGCTACGCGCTGGTCGCCGTCGCCAGCTTGAGCTTCGTCGGCCTGGGGGTTCAGCCGCCGACACCCGAGTGGGGCGTGTTGTTGGGCGGCGCGCGGGCCTACATTTCGAGCTCCTGGTGGTACCCGGTCTTCCCGGGCCTGGCAATCGCCCTCGCTACCGTCGGCTTCTCGCTGCTGGGCGACGGTCTCTCAGACCTGGCCAACGCCCGCCGCCGCCAGCTTCGGCAATGAGCGCGGCTCGAACACTCTACCCGCCGTCATGACCAGCGCCACGTGTTTGACGGCAGTGATGTCCTGGAGTGGGTTCGCGTCGAGCGCGAGAATGTCGGCGCGCTTGCCAATTTCGAGACTGCCGGTGTCGTTCGCCACGCGGCACGCTTCGGCTCCCCAGCGCGTCGCTGCCAGCAGCGCGTCGGTGGCCGACACCCCCAGGCGCACCAGCGTCTGCAACTCGTATGGCATCAGCCCATGCATACTGTCCGTACCCACGGCGAAGCGGACGCCCGACTTCAACACTCGCGGGAAATTTGCGTTCGCCCGTGCCCGCGCCGCGTGCACCTTGGCCATGATCGCGGGATTGCGGGCGTCGCCTTGCTCGATGCCAGTCGGGTGGAACAGGATGGAGAAAGTACACACCAGGTGGACGTGGCGACCGATCATCAGCGCCACGTCCTCATCACTCGCCAGTTGACCATGCTCGATCGTCGCCACGCCTTCTTGGATCGCGAGTCTTAGACCGGGACCGCCGTGGGCGTGGGCCGCGACGTAGCTGCCGACGCGCTCGGCCTCCTCGACCACGGCTGCAATCTCCTGCCGGCTGTAGCCACTGGTGGTCAGCGTAGACCCCGGCGAGCTCACGCCACCGGTCGCGAAGATCTTGAGGTGGTCGGCGCCTCGAGCGAAATTCTCTCGGGCGCCGCGACGCATTTCGTCGACGCCGTCGAATGTCGAAATCGCCCTGCCGTGACCATTGCTGGCCGTCATGCCACGCGTCGCACACAGCAGCCGCGGGCCAGGAATGGTGCCCGCCTCGATGGCTTCACGCAGGTCGATGTCCAGGAAGTGCTCCTCGGCCATCAACCGCATCGTGGTCGTCCCCGCGGCGAGATCGCGCCGAATATTGTCCACCGCGCGCAACGCCTGGCGCACGACCGGCTGGCGCATCTGGCCTGACTGGTCTCCGTCGCCCGGCACGATCGACGCATGACTGTGGGCGTCGACGAGTCCGGGCATCACGAATTTGTCGCTCAGGTCGAGCACGGATGTCGCCGACGCGGGGAGAGGATCGGTCGCGCGGCCGATGGCCGAGATGCGCCCGGCCTCGACGACGATCATCGCGTCGTCGACGGGCGGCGTCCCGGTGCCGTCGAAAAGCGTGCCACACCGCAGCACCGTCGTCATAGTCGTGCTCCCTTCTGGAACAAGTGGTCAGTGGTCAGGAGTCTTCTATGCGCAGAGACCAAACTCCACCACAGAAGTTTGTGCAATCGGCGACGTCCGCCGCCAGCCGATGGGCAGTAAGATCGACCCTACTGGCTATCTGCCGGCTTATCAGTGGCGCCGCTCTACGTGTCGGGAGGTACTGAGTATGACCCATGAGATCGCGGTGGTGGTTTCGCCCGCGCTTGTGCGAGCGCTGGCTGAGTTCGCAGCGCTGCCGCTCGCCGAAGATCGGCTGGCGACGGCTGCCGAGGCGCTGAAGGACATGCTGGCTGGACGGGCCGCGCTGGATGCGCTGGACCTCAGCAACTACGAACCCGGTTCGTCGTTCGATCCCGCATGGCAGTAGTCCAGCCTCCCGTCAGCCTCACGGCCCCCGATCGGCCGTGTTGGCTGAGCATCACACAGGCCGCGGAGCTGATCGCCGCCCGCCGACTGTCGCCCGTAGAGCTCACGCGCTCGGTGCTTGAGCGCATCGAAGAGACCGACGAGCGGGTACAGGCCTACGTCACTGTTCTAGGCGATAGCGCACTCGAGGCCGCTCACGCAGCCGAGGCAGCGATCGCCCGCGGTGCGTATCGTGGGCCGCTGCACGGCATCCCGGTGGCACTCAAAGACCTGTATTACACGGCCGGCACGCCGACTGGGGCGGGCTCGCACGTCCTGGACGGCTTTGTGCCAGCCCACGATGCAACAGTCACCGACCGCTTGCAAGAGGCCGGCGCGATCGTCGTCGGCAAGACAGTGACGAGTGAGTTCGCATACGGCCAGAACACGCCCGTCACGCGCAACCCGTGGGACCTCGAACGCACGCCCGGCGGGTCGAGCGCCGGGTCGGGCGCCGCGGTGGCGGCGGGCTCGTGCCTGGCGGCCATGGGCACCGACACCGGAGGATCGATCAGAATGCCCGCATCGGTCGACGGTGTGGTCGGTCTCAAGCCGACATACGGACGCGTGAGCCGCTATGGCGTGGTGCCCCTGAGCTGGTCGCTTGACCACTGTGGTCCGCTGACCAGGACGGTCGAGGATGCGGGGCTCATGCTGCAAGCGACCGCCGGCTACGATGCGCGCGATCCCGCGAGCGCCAACGTGCCCCTGGGCGACCTGACTACCGACATGCTCAAAGGCGTCCGCGGTTTGCGTCTGGGCGTGCCCCGCAATTATTTCTTCGATCGCATCCACCGCAACGTGCGTGAAGCATTCGAGCAAGCGCTGACGATCCTCACGGATTTGGGGGCCGTCCGCGTGGACGTCACGCTGCCTGGAGTCGAGCTGGCGGTCCCCATCGGAATCGGGATCCTGATGCCGGAGGCGAGCGTTATCCACCAGCAGTGGCTGCGGCAGACGCCCGAGCGATACGACGAAGGCACGCGGCGGATGCTTGAAGCCGGCGAGCTCCAGCTCGCTACGCACTACCTCCAGGCGCAACGCGCGCGTGCAGCGCTGAAGAACGGCTTCAAGACCGTATTCGGTGAGCATGCGCTCGACGCGCTGATCACGCCCACTGAGCCGACGACGGCGACGCGAATCGACCAGACTGTCGTGGACTTCGGCGAGGCAGGCCAGGAGCCCTTCTTCTCGACCTTCGTGCGACAGACCATTCCGTTCAACGTCTCCGGGCTGCCGGCCTTGAGTGTGCCGTGCGGCTTTTCCGTTGACACCGAAGGCGGGCGGATCGGTGCCGGACTCCCAATTGGCCTGCATGTCGCGGGCAGGCCGTTCGGCGAGGCGACGATCCTGCGCATAGGCAGCGCCTACCAGTCGGTGACCGACTGGCACACACGCCGTCCGCCGCTCTGATTCGCTGGCATCACCCATTCTCTTCAGAAGGAGCCACGATGAGTAACCAGGAAGAGCAGATCGCAGACCTTGTCGGCAAGTTCAAGTCCGGTCGCATTTCGCGGCGCGAGTTGATGCACGGCGTTAGCCTGTTCGGTGGCCTGACGGTGACGGCCGGTGCGATTCCGGCACTTCTGGCTGCCTGCACACCGGCCGCCCCGCCGGCCGCACCGACGGCTGCTGCGGCGCCCACGGCGGCCGCAGCCGCCAAACCCGCGGTCGCCGCTGCCACCGCCGCACCCCAGCCGAGTGGCCCCAAGAAGGGCGGCACGCTTACGGCAGCCACCATCGACAAGCCGGTCAACATGGATCCCGCCTTTGCCGAGCTCTACTCATCCATTCAGGTCTACGACAACGTCTTCGCCAAGCTCTTGTACGTCACGGCCGACAATAAGTTCGTACCGGGCCTGGCCAAGTCCTGGAAGCAATTGAGCGACACGACCTGGCAGTTCGACCTGGTCGACAACGCCTTCTTTCACAACGGCGAGAAGTTCACCGGCGCCGACGTCAAGTACACCTTTGCTCGGCTGGCAGACAAACAGCTCGCCGCGGCGAACGCGATTTTCTTCACGCCGCTCGAAGGCGTGGACGTGGTAAACGACACCCAGGTGCGCATTACGACCAAAGCCAACTGGGGCGGCCTGATCGGCGCGCTGGCGGCGTTCGGCGATATTGTCAACGAAAAGGCCATTACTGCCAACGATCCAAAGCTGAAACCCATCGGTGCTGGTCCGTATAAATTCAGCGAATGGGTCAAAGATGACCACATCACGCTGGATCGGTGGGAGAAGTACTACAGAACAGATAAGCCGTATTTCGACAAAGTGATCTTCAAAGCCATCGCCGACGATACCGTGCGGCTGACAGGTCTCCAGAAGGGAGAGCTCAACTGGATCGAACAGGTGCCGCTGCAGAAGGCAACGGACCTGATGAAGTCGACCGACATCAAAGCCAATCCAACTGGGGCCTACTTCCCCGACCTGTTCCTGATCAATTGCACCAAGCCCCCATTTGACAAGGTGGAAGTCCGCCAGGCGCTGGCGTGGGCGCTCGATCGACAGGCCATTGTGAATCTGGTGTGGTTCGGCCAGGCCAAAGCGTCCTCGGAGGCTCTTTCGCCTGATAACCCGATGTATTCGGCTCAGGACCCGTTCAAAGGCGCCCCCAATCCGCAGAAGGCCAAGGACTTGCTGGCCAGTGCCGGCGTACAGCTCCCGATCAAGGCCGTATTTGCCGCACAACCGCAAGTGCCAACCCAGGTACAGGTTGGTCAGCTGATCCAGCAACAGCTCAAACCGGTCGGCTTCGACGTGCAGGTGCAATCGTTCGAATCGGCCCAGTGGTTCGAACAGCTGGCCACCAAGAAATACGATTTCACCAGCACCTACTGGAGCGCGACGCTCGATCCAGAGCACTGCGTCTATCCACTCGGATATTCGAGTTCGCCCTGGAACTTTGCCGGCTTCAAAGACGACAAACTGGACGTGGCGCTCGACAAGTTCCGCTACACGGTCGATCCGACCGAGCGCAAGAAGGCCTACGCCGATGTCGTGAACCAGATGACGCAGTTGGCGCCGATGGTCTTCCAGGTCAATTTCCTGAGAACGTACTGGACTCAACCCAACATCATGGGTGTGGCGACGCTGCCCAGCCTGGAGCTGCGCATGGAGGACGCCTGGGGCGCATGACCCTGCCGCGCTTCATTGCGCAGCGACTCCTCCTGACACTGCCGGTGCTGGTCGGGATGTCGGTCCTGGTGTTCCTGCTCTTGCGCATGGTGCCCGGCGACCCGGCGCTGGTGATTCTCGGCCTGCGCGCAACACCGGAAGGCATCGCAGCCATCCATCGCGACCTCGGACTCGACCTGCCCATCTACCAGCAATACGCCCTGTGGCTGTCCAATATCCTGCAGGGCAACCTGGGCCAGGACTACCGCAGCCACGAATTGGTGACGACGTTGCTTGGCCAGCGTTTGCCGGTGACCGTCGAGTTGAGCCTGCTGGCGATGCTCATCTCCATCGGCGTTGCGGTGCCGCTCGGCGTGGCCGCCAGCCGACGGACTGGCAGTGGCGTTGACCGGATCGCCCTGAGCCTGGGCGTCGTTGGCATCTCGATCCCCGACTTCTGGCTGGCGATCATGTTGATCCTGTCCGTCTCACTTGGACTCGGGCTCCTGCCCTCCTCGGGCTTCACGCCCTTCACTGAAAACGCAATCGCCAATCTCAAATCTGTTGTCTTGCCGGCCCTCACGCTTGCGGCCGGACTGAGCGCAGTCCTGACTCGCGTCACTCGCTCGAGCATGCTCGAGGTGCTCGGCCAGGAGTTCATCAAGGTGAGTCGCGCCAAGGGTTTGCCAGAACAACAGGTGGTGTTGCGACATGCGCTCCCGAATGCCGCGATTCCGATCGTCACGGTCATCGGCCTGCAAAGCGGGTACCTGTTGGGGGGCGCCGTTATTGTCGAGCAAGTCTTCTCGTTGCCGGGCGTGGGCAACCTGGTGGTCAACGCGACCCTCGAGCGGAACTATCCAGTGGTGCAGAGCGCGGTGCTGGTGGTCGCGCTGATGTTCATTCTGGTCAACATTTTCACCGACGTACTGTATGCATACCTGAATCCGCGGATTCGTAGCGTTTGAGCGTCACACTCCAGGTAGCACCAGCGACGCCCGACCAGCTTCCTCAGACGGCGGCTCGGGCACGACGGCTCGATCGCTGGGTCAAGCGCTATCCGCTGGTCAGCACTGGAGCGGTAGTCGTGTTCGCGCTGGTGCTGTTGACATTGATGGCTCCGATCGTCTCTCGGTATGACCCGACGACGATGGACACCAGCGCGCCACTCAATAGGCCGAGCCTGAACCACTTCTTCGGCACCGACAACTTCGGACGGGATGTGTACAGTCGGACCTTGTACGGCTATCGTGCGTCGCTCACGGCCGCCGTGGGTTCTGTGTTCATCGCAGTGCTGTTCGGAATCCCGTTCGGGTTGGTGGCCGGTTACCTGGGCTCGCTGGTCGACAACCTGATCATGCGCACCATGGATGTCTTCCTCGCCTTTCCCGCCATCCTGTGGGTGATCGCCCTGGTTGGGGTCCTCGGAACCAACACCGAGGTGCTGGCCCTCGCGATCGGAGTGATTTACGTGCCCATCATCGCACGTGTCATGCGGAGCGCGACGCTCACGGTCAAGGGTGCGGATTTCGTTGACAGCGCCCGCGCGCTGGGGGCCGCGGAAGCGTCGATCATGCTGCGGCATGTGCTGCCAAACGCGATAAGTCCGGTGATCGTCCAGGCATCGATCCTGATGGGTATTGCGATTCTGATTGAAGCGGCGCTCACCTTTATCGGCCTCGGCACGCAGCCACCGGATCCATCGCTTGGGTTGATGCTGAGTGACGGCCGCGGCATCATGCAGGAAGCACCGTGGGTGGTGATCTTCCCCGGTCTGGCCATCGTGGCCGCTGTGCTCGGTTTCAATTTGCTCGGCGACGGTTTGCGCGACCTGCTCGACCCGCGAGTCCGATCCCGCTGAAACAGAAAGGACGCCCAAGTGAGAACCAAGAAATACACGGGCTACCGCGCGTTCGACTATCTCGAACCGAATACGGACTATCAGGTCTTCAAGCTTGCCGCGGAGTTGGATCGCGTCCCGTCGCAAAAGGTAGCCGTGACGCCAGAACAGGAGGAGCGCGTCCAACGTTTGCTGGATGACAACCTGGTGATCTCGCTCCACGATCATCCCATCGTCATGCCTGAGCAGCCGGATCAGATCTTCGAACAGCGGCGCACCGGACGGGATGTCACCGGCTACGAAGGCTTGAGCGTGTCAGGTCTGGATGCCGTGTTCGACAACCTGATGGATGGTACCGCCCTGGTTACTTCGAAATCCGGCTGGAAGTGGGACGACATCATCATCGATCTAGGCATGCGGTTGTGCGACATCGCCCACCAGGACCTGGTCATCCGGGCTGAGACGCTCGACGACATCCGGCGCGCGAAGGCTAATGGACAGATCGCCCTGGTACCTTCGTTGGAGGCGGCAACTCCAATCGAAAACGAAGTCGACCGTCTGGACGTGCTCTACGGTCTCGGGATTCGCCAGTCTGGCATTGCCTACAGCGAGGCCAACACGCTCGGCTCAGGCTTGCGCGAGACGCGCGACGGTGGCCTGACCGAGTTTGGCCGACAGGCAGTGCGGCGCATGAACAAGCTCGGCATTGCAATCGATATCTCCCATTCAGGCGACCAGACGTCTATGGACACGATCGAAGTTAGCGACAAGCCGATCTTCATCACTCACGTTGGGGCTCGCGCGCTCTGGAATACGCGGCGCATGAAGCCTGACGAGATCTTCAAGGCCTGCGCTGCCAGGGGCGGCGTCATCGGCATCGAAGCGGCGCCGCATACGACGTTGACAGAGAAGCATCCACGGCACTCGATCGAATCGTTCATGGAGCACTTCGAATACATTGCCAATCTTGTCGGTATCGAGCACGTCGCGTTCGGGCCTGACACGATGTTCGGCGATCACGTGGCACTTCACAACCTGTTTGCCAGCAGCCTGTCTATCGCATCCTCGCGCGGACAGCTGCCCATCGATTTTGTCGAATACGTCGACGGCATCGAAAACCCCGCGGAAGCGTTCCCCAATATCGTGCGCTGGCTCGTGTCACACGGCTACTCTGACGACGACATCACCAAATCCATTAGCGGCAATGTCATGCGCGTGCTGGAGGAGGTGTGGTGGCGCTAGCCGGAACTGCCTGAACGACGCGTCAGAGCGGCTGCGTCGGGCCGCGTCGAATGATCTGCCCCGTGCCCGGTTTACCAAGCACCTGGTCGTCGCGGAAGACCACCTCGCCGCGCCGCAAGGTAAGTACCGGCCAGCCAGTTACCTGCCAGCCCTGGTACACCGAGTAGTCCGCGTTCGACTTGAGCATGGCCCCATCGATAGTGCGCGTGAGTTGCGGATCGAACAGCACGATGTCTGCGTCGCTGCCGACTGCGATCGTGCCTTTGCGTGGAAACAGCCCGAACAGTTTGGCAGCGTTCGTGGACTGTACCTCGACGAGTCGACTCAACGAAATACGACCGCTCCGCACGCCCTCTGAGTAGAGCATCGGCAGCATCACCTGGAGGTTCTCCGCGCCAGGGCGGGCAGTCGAAATGGTCAGCGAAGGGTCGAGTTTGTCGGCGAGTGACCACGGGGCATGATCGGTACACACCGTGTGCACTGACCCTTGCTGGATGCCACGCCACAGGGCCTCGACGTCAGGCTGTTCCCGCAGCGGAGGATTGCCCACGTATTTGGCGCCGTCGGGCTCGTCAAAACGCTCGCGCGTGAGGTGCAGGTAGAACGGCCGCACTTCAACGTACACCGGAACTCCGCGAGACTGTGCCTCGGCACACACCTCCAACGCTCGTCGTGACGATAGGTGGACGATGTACACCGGCGCACCCGTCGCCTCCGCAATGGCGACCGCGCGCTGTGTAGCGACCACTTCCGCCAGCACCGGATGAGCATCAGGATAGTAACATACGGCCGATTTGCCCTCGTTCGCCAAGCGCGCTATCGCATTGTCGATCAGCGGAGCGTCTTCGCAGTGGATCATGGTGATCAATCCGCCGGCGCCGGCGCGGCGGGTTGCTTCAATGTAGGCACCCACCTGGGCATCGAAGTGAGGAAACAGAAGGAAGTATTTTATGCTGTTGCAGCCGTGCTCCAGCAGACGTGGAATGTCGTCGAGCGTGGTCGGTTCGAGTGTGCCGCCGGAGCCAATGACCGGATGCAAAAAGACGTCGGCTATGGCTTGTCCGGCGGCGAGCGCACCCTCACGTTGGAGCGCCGCCGTTGGCGTCTCTCCGTCACGTGGGAAGGTGATGTTGCCTATGGTTGTCACGCCTCCGGCGAGCGCCGCAGCCGAGCCACTGGTGAAATCGTCGACCCAGCGGATTCCCATGCTGCCGGGATTGGTGAGGTGCACGTGCGCGTCGATCGCACCAGGCAGGAGCAGCATGCCGCGTGCGTCCAACTCGCGGACAGCCTGAATGTCGCCACCAATCTGCGCGACCCGCCCATTCAGTACTCCCACGTCTGCCCGGGCCATCTGACTGGCAGTGACGATTTGCCCATCGCGGATCACTAGATCGAGGGCGGCCATGTCCACCTCCACTTCTTACACTACCTGAACGCTTCGCCCTGCACACAGTGGAGCCAGGCGAGGCGGCTCAGCCAATTGTCCTTCGAAGAAGGTCGATCGCGTTGGCGCCCGCGATTTTGGCGATCGCTGCGTCGGAGTGACCGCGCGCGATCAGCCCGCGAATGATGTTCGTGCCATCCGCCGGAGACTCGAGCCCATCCAGGTACGGCGCCGGAAAGTCACCCGGAAGCCCACCCCGACGCGCAGCGCCAAGTTTGTGAAAGCCGACGTGATCGCCCACCAACGTGTCTGTACCGATCCCGACGTGATCGACACCGACAAGTTTAACCAGGTAATCGTAATGGTCCAGCACGCAGTTGATGTCCTGCTTCGGATCGTCGCTGAGCGAGTTTGGCACCGCCGTAACGCAGACCAGCCCGCCTCTGCTCGCGCAGGCTACCAGGTCCACATCCCGTCGGGTCCGCGGAGTCGGCCAGATGGCGTGCGCCGCGTTGTGACTGAAGACCACCGGCACGTGCGACCGCTCGATGGCGTCCAGTGCTGTCCTCGATCCTGCGTGTGATAGATCGACGACCATGCCCACGTCGTTCATGCGTCGCACGACCTCGACCCCCAGTTCGCTCAGCCCGCAGTCGGTCCGCTCGGTCTGGCCATCGCCGAGGTAGCTCTTACGCGTGTAGATCAACCCCGCGAGCCGCACACCAACTCCGTAGAGCACATCGACTCGATGCAATTCGTGGCCCAGAGCCAGGTGCTCGACTGTCGGCAGGAGGCTGACGATGCCGCGCTGGCGCGCGCTGAGGATGTCTTCGGCTCTGGCAATCGGAACGACGTCGGCCTGCTTGCTCAGATCCGCGCGCATCAGGGCGATCTCCTCGAGCAGATCCTCAAAGCGGGAGAAGGAGCCGTCGGTACTGTTGGCCGAGCAGCTGAGTCCGTTTGCAGTGGCCGCGGTCGTCCAGCCGCCGTGTCGCACCGCTTCGTACGCCCACTGGTAGGCGTGGCCGCGGAAGTACGCGGCAAGGTCATTCACGTCGTCGGTGAGCACCATCGGATGTTGGTGCATATCAACCAGAGTGATGGTGTCCATCAACCGCTGGAAACGCGTCTCCTGCCCGCGGTCGAGCGGCACCACCATCGAGGGCACGCGTCCGACCTGCTTGGCCATTTGTAGCCCGGTCATCTGGTTAATTCCATGCCCGCCCAGCGCTGGTTCGTGATCCCACTCAAGTGCCGCGTAGTCTACGACCACGGAGACCGATCACATCATTGATCGCATCG
>WNFD01002594.1_pt1 | contig 18213 bp, 20 predicted proteins | sample 5400491 | NCBI WGS metagenome assembly WNFD01 (sample SAMN13153343, study PRJNA577476) | soil metagenome | isolation source: 120 cm saprolite under Douglas fir tree site 2 hole 2 replicate 2 | place: USA:California | collected 2015-04-18 | reverse complement strand
AAAAACTCCGCCGCCTGAAACGCCGCCTGCCGGTGCTGTGATGCCGTCAGCACCAGCACGATATTTTCGCCGGGGCCGATGCGGCCGACGCGATGAACCACGGTCAGCCCCGTCAACGGCCAGCGCGACATCGCGGTCTCGGCGTGCCGCGCAATTTCGGCCTCCGCCATCCCGGGATAATGTTCGAGCGTCAGCGCCGCGATGGTCTCGGAGCCCTCGCGGCCCCGGCAAATGCCGCTGAAACTCACGACGGCGCCAATATCGGTGCGCCCTTGGGTGAGCGCGGACATCTCCCGCGCGATGTCGAAATCGGCTTGCTGAATACGGATGGTCACAGCGGCGGTCATGAGAGCATCGCAATGTGCTGGTGAAACGGCTCTTATTTTAATGGAGCATGATCTTTTCGGAAAACCGGTTCCCACTTTTCCGGATCATGCTCTAACCGCCGGTCATCGGCGGGAAGAAGGCAATCTCGCGGGCGCCTGCAATCATGGTATCCGATTTGACGTGGGCGTGGTCGATCGCGGCACGAATCACCCGCGGCGTCTCGAAGGCGTGGGCGTATGTCTCGCCGCGCCCCGCCAGCCACCGAATCAGATCGTCCACGGTGCGAACGCTTGCCGGCGGCTCGACCGTTTCCTCCGATTTGCCGACCCGTTCGCGCACCCAGGCGAAATACTTGACCTTCATCCCTCATCCTCCTTGATGAGGTGATGGATGCCGGCGCGGAAATAGTCCCAGCCGGTATAGATGGTGAAAATCGCGGAGATCCACAGCAGCAGCAGGCCGGTCTGAGTGGTGATCGGGATCACCTGATCGCCGGCCTCGCCGGCCAGCAAAAACCCGATCGCCACCAGCTGAACCGTGGTCTTCCATTTGGCGAGCTTGGTCACGGGCACGCTGACCCGCAGCGCGGCGAGATATTCCCGTAACCCCGACACCAGGATTTCGCGGCACAGGATCACGATGGCGGCCCACAGCGTCCAGCCGTGAATGATGCCGTCCGCGGCCAGCATCAGCAGGCAGGAGGCCACCAGGAGCTTGTCGGCGATCGGATCCAGCATCCGTCCGAACGCCGAATGCTGGTCCCAGATTCGCGCATAGTAGCCATCGAGAAAGTCGGTGACTGCCGCGGCGATGAACACCGCCAGCGCGACCCAGCGCAACCACAGCGGGCCGTCCATGATGGCCTGCGCATAGATGCAACCGACCACCACCGGGATGGCGGCGATTCGCGCGTAGGTCAGGATATTGGGCAGGGACAGCGAACTCTTTGCCGACCCTCTTGTGGTTGCGATGTTCATCTGTGTTACCAATACCGCTGAAGCATGAAGGTCAACCGTACGGCGCAATTGATCTGTTGGAGATGACGCAAATTTAACATGAAACCCGCCTCCAGCGGCCCGAATCCGCCGGTGCGCGATCCTGTCGCGGGGGGCCTTCTTTAACGAACGAACTTCGGATTCGAAAGAACTCCGGAAATCCATGATTCGGGTATGGTTCAGAAGTTTTCCAGGACTCGCAGCAACTGTGAAGAGAGCTTCTAGCCCGGCTGGGCGTGGAAGAACTCGAAAATCTTGCGTGCGCTTTCCGCGCTGACGCCGGGAACCTTGCCGAGATCGGCGATCGACGCCCGCTCGATCTCCTTCAACGTCCCGAAATGATGCAGCAAAGCACGTTTGCGTGACGGGCCGATGCCGGGGATCTCCTGCAGCCCCGCTTCGCGAATGTCCTTTTTGCGCAGCTTGCGGTGCGAGCCGATCACGAAGCGATGCGCCTCGTCGCGGAGCCGCTGAATGAAGTACAGCACCGGATCGCGCGGCTCGAGCTTGAGCGGCTCGCGATCCGGCATGAACAGGGTCTCGCGGCCGGCGTCGCGGTCCGGCCCTTTTGCCACGGCCAGCAGCGCGACCTCGGTCAATCCAAGTCCCTCGAAAATCTCCCTGACCGCGTTGAGCTGGCCGCGGCCGCCGTCGATGACGACGAGGTCGGGCCATTGCGGAAACGAATCGTCGTCGGCTTTGGGCTTGGTGCCATCGCTTTCCGCCGGAGGCGTCAACAGCCGCTTGAAGCGCCGCTGCAGCACCTCGCGCATCATCGCGTAATCGTCGCCCGGCGTCAGGCCTTCGGACTTGATGTTGAACTTCCGGTACTGGTTCTTGATGAAGCCGTCGGGTCCCGCGACGATCATGGCGCCCACCGCGTTGGTGCCCTGGATGTGGCTGTTGTCGTAGACCTCGATCCGCTTCGGCGGGTGCGGCAGCCCGAGCGTGGTGACGAGCCCGGCCAGCAGCCGGCCTTGCGTCGCGGTATCGGCCAGTTTGCGGCCGAGCGCCTCGCGCGCATTGGTCAGCGCGTGCGCGATCAGTTCCTTCTTTTCGCCGCGCCGGGGCGTGGAGACTTCCACCTTGAAGCCCGCCTTGATGGAGAGCGCATCGGCCAAAAGCTCGGCTTCCTCGATCGCGTGCGACAGCAGGACCAGCCTGGGTGGCGGCTTGTCGTCGTAGAACTGCGCGAGGAACGAAGCCAGCACCTCTTCCGGGGTGAATGATTTCTCCGCGCGGGGAAAATAGGCGCGGTTGCCCCAGTTCTGTCCGGTGCGGAAGAAGAAGACCTCGACGCAGGAATAGCCGCCCTCCTGATGGATCGCGAACACGTCGGCTTCCTCCACGGTGCGTGGATTGATGCCCTGCTGCGACTGGATCGCCGACAGCGCCGCGAGACGGTCGCGGTAAAGGGCCGCGGTTTCAAACGCGAGCTCGGCCGAGGCTTTCTCCATTTCGCCTGCCAGCTCCCGCTTCACCAGGCGGCTGCGGCCGGAAAGGAAATCCTTCGCCTCGCGCACCAGTTCGGTATAGCCGGGAAAATCGATCTCGCCGGTGCAAGGCCCCGAACAGCGCCGGATTTGATAGAGCAGGCAAGGCCGCGTGCGGCTCTCAAAAAACGCATCGGTGCAGGAGCGCACCAGAAAGGCGCGCTGCAGCGCGGTGATGGTGCGATTGACCGCGCCCGCCGAGGCGAATGGTCCGAAATATTGCCCGGGCCGCGATTGCGCGCCGCGGTGTTTGAGGATCTGCGGCGCCCAATGATCGCCCGTGATCAGGATGTAGGGAAACGACTTGTCGTCGCGCAATTGCACGTTGAAGCGTGGCCGCAACTGCTTGATCAGATTGGCTTCGAGCAGCAGCGCCTCGGTTTCGGTCGAGGTCGATATGATCTCAACCGTCACGGTCGCCGCGATCATGCGCAGGATGCGCGCCGGCTGAGGTGCTGCGACCCGGGCGTAGGAAGAGAGTCGCTTGCGGACATTTTTCGCCTTGCCGACATAGAGCACGTCGTTCGCCGCGTTGAGCATGCGATAGACGCCGGGCGAGGTCGGGGCATGGCGTACCGCGTGTTCGATCGCGGCATGGCCGACCGCCAGCGGGCCTTCCGATATCGCCTCGTTGGCCTCCTCGGAGACATCCGGCAGCCGCGCCTCGTCCTCCTCCTCGGCGCTGGCCGTGGCGGGATCGATATCCCCGGAGGAGGGCTCCTGCGGGGGCACATCCGGTGGGGCACCAGCTTGCGAAATCGGCGGGTGGAGCGCCTTGGGGGGATCGGGGGAGTCGCTCGTCATGGGGCCTAAACTAAGCGCGGAAATCGTGCATCGCCAGCATCAAGCCTGGTTCGAAATCGATCGGCCGCGCTGGGCGGGCCGGGGCGAACAAGTGCGCGAACACTCGCTGGTAACACATTGTTAAGAATACGAAATGACCGGTTGGGGGTCTTAACAACCCTTTAACCGAAAACTCTCGATAAACCTTATCAGAAAAAGGTGCAGTTCCGTAACCATGTGGGTTCGGGTTGCGCGCAGCGGTCATCTGCGCACGGCCTGCGGTCACGGCAGTGGAGAGTACGATGAGCAAAATTGCCTTCGCCGTTGTGGCATTGACGGCCGCGGGTTTCGGCGCCTCTGCGCAGGCTGCCGATTACGGAGGACCAGGACCGCGCTACGGATCGCAGCCCTACTACCCCGCCGTCCAGCCGCGACTCGAAGATTGCTGGATCGGCCCCTACCTCGGCGGCAATATCGGTTACGCTTGGGGCTCCGTCGATAACAATCCGACCAAGCCGTCTGGTTTTGTGGGCGGCGTGCAGGGCGGCTACAATTGGAGATTGAATCAATCGTGGGTGTTCGGCGTCGAAGGCGACATCCAGGCTACCGGCGCCGACCAAACATTTGCGCCCTGGAAGTTTTCGAATCCATGGTTCGGCACGGTGCGCGGCCGGGTCGGCTATACGTTCAACAACGTTTTGTTGTATGGCACCGGCGGTCTGGCGTTCGGCGAATTGCGCGGCGAGACATTCGGCCTGTCCGAATCCCACACCAACGCGGGCTGGACCGCGGGTGTCGGCGCCGAGTTCGGCTTCGCCCCGGGCTGGAGCGCCAAGGTCGAATATCTCTATGTCGATCTGTCGAGCAGCAATTTCACCATCACCGGCGTGCCCAACGGTCACCATTTCGGAACGCTGCGCGCCGGCATCAATTATCACTTCTGAGTGCAACAAGAAAAACATCCTGTCACAACCTCCCGGCCGTTCGCGGCCGGGATTTTTTTACGCAATCACCAGATTGACCGCCTTGGGGCCCTTGCCCTTCTTGTCCGGTTCGACCTCGAAGGTGATACGCTGACCTTCGGTCAGATCCTTCAATCCCGCCCGTTCCACCGCGGTGATGTGCACGAACACGTCGCGACCGCCGTCATCGGGCTTGATGAAGCCATAGCCACGTTCTCCGTTGAAGAACTTGACCGTCCCAGTCATGGCCATCGGGAAAACTCCTATCCCGTATTGCTCCACCGCTACGCGATCAGCGCATCGGCCGACCGGACATTCGCTGCCGGAAAGCTTGGCCACTTGAGCGGATAAGGCAACTCGCCGATCCGCCTTTAAAATATTTGAGGCCTTGTCACTCCGCCGCTACCATTCGCGGAAGCGGAACGTAAAGCCAGTCCTAATGGCTTCAAGCATAATACGGTTCCGTGCAAATTGCCTACGGTTCAAATGGTAATTTTCCCGGAGTTCGTGCGGGGTCGCCCACGCTCAAGGCCTGGCCTGTGTGGGCCCTTAAGGCTTGGGCGTCTCAAGCCTGAACCGGCCGGCGCCGCCCTGACCGAGCGGCTTTTCCAGTTCGGGAAGGATTGCCTTGAGTTCGCCTGCCAGCGTCCACGGCGGGTTGACGATCAGCAGACCCGCCGAGTTCAGGGCGGCGCCGGCGGCTTGCGGTGCGACGCTGAATTCCAGACGCAGACATTTTCCCGGGGGCGCGCCGGTGCCGACCACTTCGGCGACATGCCGCGCGAGGTTGTCGCTGGCACGGCGGCTTTTCACCGGGTACCACAGCAAATAGCTGCCGGTGGGCCACTTCGTGAAGGCCTCGGTGAAACCTGCGGCGATCCGCTCGAATTCGTCCTTCTGCTCGTAAGGCGGGTCGATCAGGACCAGGCCGCGCCGTTCGTTCGGCGGCACGAAGGCCGGCAACGCCACCCAGCCATCGAGGTCGACGACGCGCGCCTGGGTGTCGCGCCGCAGCGCGTCGATCAGGCGCTTGCGCGCTTTCGGCTCGACTTCGCAGGCGGTGAGGCGGTCCTGCGGCCGCAGCAGCGCCCGCGCGATCAGCGGCGATCCGGGATAGGCCTTAAGCTCGCGCTGCGGATTGAAGGCCCTGACGATGTCGAGATAGGGCGCGACCAGCGGCAGGGTGGTTTCCGAAAATCGCGCCTGCATTACCCGGGCGACGCCGGTGAGCCATTCGCCGCCGCGCAGCGCTTCATCGCTGGTGAGATCGTAGACCCCCGCGCCGGCATGGGTGTCGATGACGCGAAACGGAGCCTGCTTGTCCTGCAGATAGGTGAGAATGCGCACCAGCACGATGTGCTTGATGACGTCGGCAAAGCCGCCGGCATGAAAGGCGTGACGGTAGTTCATGCCGCCAGCAGTACGCCACGCGAGCCGATTGAGCAAAGCGGTGCCGAGTCACGTGTCCCGGACGCGGTGCAGCGTCCTTCACGCTGCTCCGCAGCGCCGGGACCCACATGTTTGCAGGCGGTGCCGTGGGCCCCGGATCAGTAGCGCACTACGCCGCAAGCCATAGCGCGTCGAAGACACGCGTGAACGCGCTGACGGCATTGCGCAGCATCCGGGGAACGTGGTGCCGCGCTCACCCGCCCCGGACCGGTGGCATTTCCACCTGGTCGCTCCGGCAGGCGCGGCGATCGATTTCCTCGCAGGCGCGGAATTGCAGATCCTTGCCCATGCAGATCCGCACCTCGCTGAGCCGGGTCTTGTCGCAGGTCACCGCGATCGCAGCGCTGCTCAGCCCCGGATTGGCCTTGATGAAGGCGTCCTCGATCTCGGCCGGTGCAACCGTCTTCGGCTCCGACAACTGGAGATATTCTTCGGGTATTTTGACGGCGGAGCGCGCCTTGCGGATGGTCTCGAAGTAGGCCCGCGCACCCAGCCCCGAACAGGTGCCGTGCTTGTCCCACTCGGCAAAGATCAGCCCGGGCGCCGGCATCAGATCCAGCATCGACGACATGATGTTGCGATCGAGCCGGGGCGACGGCCGCTGGCAATAATCGGGAAAGCCGTGCTCGTATTGGGGCCACAACCCGTGCACCACGAAGGAAAACGGCCGCCCGCCGCACTGGATCTGCGAACGCCCGCTGCCGCCGCGCTCCGACGCGGCCTCGCAGAACGAAGGCGACCATGACAGCGACAGCACGTAGAAATCGAACTCGCCGGGTGCATTTTGCCGGCGATCCTGCGCCGATACGATCCCGGCGCCCGCCAGCACCGCGAACGCCAGCAAGCCGAGCGAGATCAACGACCGTGAAATCCAAGCTTTCAAAACCCAGGCCTTCAATGCCGAAACCCGCGGAAAATCAGACATGCCTACGCCCCTCATATCCAGACTGCGTGGCAGCCTAGCAGGAGGTTGGAACATTTCAAGAACAAAATAGGAAAGTCGAGAACAGCCAAGGCCTGGCTTGGAAATCGGGGCCTAGCTTGGAAATCGAGGCCGGGCTCGGAAATCAGGGCCGGGCGGCTTTGCAGCCGGGACTATAGGCCCAGTTGCGATCAAGCCCGGTCACGCACCATTCGACGCCCTGGCCGAAACCGGCAAAACCGCCGTCCTCGATGATCGAATAATGCACGGTGCGCATTTTGCCGTCGTTCAGCATGACGTCGGCGCTGCAGTAGCGGCGCGGAATATTGTCCGACTGCCAGGGCCGGAACGCTGTTTCATGGACCCGGCCATAGGCCGTGATCTGCAGCGCGGAATTCCAGAACTTGCTTTCCTTCTCCTCGAACTGCGAGGTGATGGTCCCCAACGCGGCTTCGCACTCTTTGACGCGACCGTCATAGCGCGGGCCGAACAGGCCGAAATTCAGCTCCAGCGGATTGGCTGCCTCGGCGGTGTGGCCGAATGCCAGCAGGCCGAACAGGATACCGGTCCCGGCCGCAAGACCGAGTTTTTTCAACGATGTGATGAGGTCGCGCATGGGCAGTCCGCCGGATGATCCAATTGGCGGACGGTGCCGCGAAGCCCGCACGAGGTCAAGTGCAACGCGGCAACACCCTGCCGATAAGTCCACCGCGAAGCGTCTGCTGTTCTTTTCTTGGCCATGGTTGCGCTTTAAGGTGTTCGCCAACGAAATGGAGTCTGCGATGCGAATGACTGGAGCCGCGTGCCTCGTTGCCATATGTGGGGTGCTGGCGTGCGCGCCGGCGCGGGCCGATTCCGCGCTACCGTGGTTCGATACCGTGCCGCCGTTCAAAGGCAACGACACCGGCGGCATTATCGCCTATCCGCTGGCTACCCAGACGGATGTCCGTCAGCTCGCAGTCGACCACTGCGGGACTTATGGCAAAGTAGCGAAATTCCTCGCCGTTGACCGACAATATGGCGGCTACATCTCCTTCGCCTGCCGCTGGGTGCCGTATGGCGGCACCGAACGGCCGCTGCGCACCAAATACTGAGCCCGGCCCCATCCCATCCAACCGAACCTATTCGCCGGGAGTGCGGAGCATGACGCGGCTGTTTCTTTCCATGTGTCTGGCGACCTGTCTGCTGGCGCTGTTGCCGGTGCTTGATGCCCGCGCGGTCGAAATGCCGACACGCAAGGCGGGTCTGTGGGAAATGAAGGTGGTGCGGACCGGTTCTCCGATGCCGGAGATGACCATGCAGCATTGCACCGACGAGAGCACCGACAAGGAGATGAGCTCGACGTTCTCGCCGATGGCGAAGGACATGTGTTCGAAACAGGATATCCAGAAGACCGCGACCGGTTACGTCACCGATTCCGTCTGTGCGGTCGGCGGCATGTCGATCACCTCGCATTCCGACATCACCGGCGATTTCAACTCCGCCTACACGGTCAAGTCGAAATCGCACAACGAGGGCGGCTCCGCCAATCTGCCGCGTGACTCGACGACGACGATCGAGGCGAAGTGGTTAGGGGCCTGCAAGCCCGACCAGAAGGCCGGCGACATCGTGATGCCCGGTGGCGTCAAGATGAACGTCAAGGACATGGAAAAGCTGAAGGCCTTGATACCGAAGCAGCCGGCGAAGTAGCTCCGTCACTTCTCCCCGCAGGCGAGGAGAACGAGAAACCCCTACACCGGCACCCGCACCGTCGCGCGAAGCCCGCCCATCGGACTATCGCCGAGCGTGATGTCGCCGCCGTGCGAGCGCGCGATGTCGCGGGCGATCGCAAGGCCGAGCCCGGTGCCGCCCTCGTCCTGGTTGCGGGCGCCGTCCAGCCGCAGGAACGGCTTGAACACCTCCTCGCGCATGCCAGGCGGAATGCCCGGTCCGTCGTCGTCGATCGTCACGGTCAAATAACGGTGATCGCGGTGGCCCGTGATCGAAATCGCGTTGGCGTGCCGCGCCGCGTTGGAAACCAGATTGGCGAGGCAGCGCTTGAACGACGCCGGCTTCACCGTCACCACGGGCAGGCCGCGAAACGCCACGGTCGCGGCATGACCGTTGCGCTCGGCGTCGCTGCGTAACTCCTCCAGCGCCAGCGTCATGTCGGTCGGCTGCGCGTGCTCGCCGCTGTCGCCGCGCGCGAAGGCGAGATAGTCCTCCAGCATGCCGGACATCTCATCGACGTCCTTGCGCATGCCGTCGACTTCCGGACTGTCGCCGATCAACTCCAGTTCGAGCTTGAACCGGGTCAGGATGGTACGCAGGTCGTGCGACACGCCGGCCAGCATCGCGGTGCGCTGTTCGATCGAGCGCTCGATGCGCGATTTCATCTGCAGGAAGGCGTGCGCGGCACGGCGCACTTCCCGCGCCCCGCGGGGCCGGAAGTTCGGCGCTTCGCGGCCCTTGCCGAAGCTTTCGGCGGCGTCGGCAAGGCGCAGGATCGGCTTGATCTGGTTGCGCAGGAACAACACCGAGACGATCAGCAGAATCGACGACGTGCCCACCATCCAGAACAGGAAGATCTCCGAATTCGAGGCATAGGCCGCGCTGCGCTGGGCGAAGACGCGCATGACGGCGTCGTCAAGCTGAATGCGGATTTCCACCAGATTGGAGCGGCCGACGGTATCGATCCAGAACGGCCTGCCGATCTGCCGGCCAAGCTGCACCGAAAGCGTCTGGTCGAGCAGCGAGAAGAACGGTTTGGGGCCAGGCGGGGGCATGTCGCCGACGGGCAGGAAATCCACCACCAGCTGCAGCCGCTGCGCGATGCGGCGCAACTGCGCGCGGTCCTTGTCCTGCGGATAACCCTTGTAGACGTCGATCAGGCTGGCGACGTCCTGCACCACCGCGGCCGACAGCCGCCGCGTCACCGTGTTCCAGTGCCGCTCCATGAACACGAACGCCACCACGGTCTGCAGGATGACCATCGGCACGATCATGATCAGCAGCGCGCGGGCATAGAGCCCGGTCGGCATCCAGCCCTTGAACGCATTGCCCATCCAGCCATTGGCCGCCGAGACGCGGCCCGCGGCGGTGCGGATCATCGTAAGGCCGGTGTCGAGCGTGCTCATCAGGCAAGTTTCATTGGAAGTATCTCAAGGCGAGGCGACCAGGCGATAGCCGATGCCGCGCACCGCCTGCAGGAACAACGGGTTGGCAGGATCGCGTTCGATCTTGCGCCGCAGACGGTTGATCTGCACGTCCACCGCACGCTCGTTGACGGTGCCGTCGCCGGTGAGCGCGCTGCGCGGCACGGTCTCGCCGCGCGCGACGGCGAGAATGCGCAGCATCTCGCGTTCGCGATCGGTGAGATGAATGGCCTCCTCGCCCTGGCGCAGTTCGCCGCGGTCGAGGTGATAGACGTAGGGTCCAAACGCGGCCTGTTCCAGCGTCTCCACCGGCGCCGGCGCGGCGCGCTTGAGGATATTGCCGATTCGCAACACCAGTTCGCGCGGCTCGAACGGCTTGGCGACATAATCGTCGGCGCCGATTTGCAGCCCCTCGATCCGGCTCTCGGCTTCATGCCGCGCCGTCAGCATGATGATCGGCACCGACGAGGATGTGCGGATGAAGCGGGCGAGATCGAACCCGGTTTCCCCAGGCATCATCACGTCGAGGATCAGGAGATCGAAATGCAGGCCGAGCAGCTTGGCGCGGGCGTCGCTGGCGCTCAGCGCCGTGGTGACGCGGTAGCCTTCGCCGCAGAGAAACCGCGACAACAGATCGCGGATGCGGCGATCGTCGTCGACCAGCAGCAGGTGCGGGGCGTCGTCGGCCGGTTGCGTCGGCCTTCGGACGAGGGTTGCAGCCTGGGCCACGATCACTCCTTTGCGGTTGCGTTGGGGGGGCTAAGGATCGTTTGCAGCACCTTGTCGGGATCTTCCTGATCGATCATCGCACGCAGGAACTGCCGGACAATGTCCGCGCCCGGTGGCCCGATGTCGCGTAGCGCGTGGTTGATGCGGTCGGTCTGCAGGCCTGCGAGCTTGCCGACCAGCGCCTCACCCTTTGCGGTGGCAAAAAGAAGGCGTTGCCGCCGGTCGTTATTGCCGGTTTTCTGCACGATATACCCTTCGTCGAGCAACTGCTTGAGAACCCGTCCCAGCGATTGCTTGGTAATGCGCAGCACGTCCAGCAAATCGGCCACCTTCAAGCCGGGATAACGGTGGACGAAATGCATGACACGGTGATGCGCCCGTCCGAACCCGAAAGCCTCCAGCTCATGATCGGCGTCACCGACGAAATCGCGGTAGGCGAAGAACAACAGCTCGATGATATCCCAGCGCAAATCGCCGGGCCGGGGGTTGGGAGAGCGCCCTTCGGCGGCCCGCGAATCATGGTCGGGCGATGGGCCTGAGAAATTTATGTCAGCCATATTGACGTATCTTGGGTTCAATGTTACAAAATTGTCAGCGGCGACGAAATATTAAGTCGTTGGCCGCCGATAATGACGGCAGGAGAAAGCTGGAATGGCGGCGAGAGCCGCGAATTTGTCTACCGTGCGTTGTCGAGCGGCATGTCGGCAAACATACTGGACTTCCGCCTTCCACAAAAGCATCTCCTTGGAGATGTGATGATGGAAACCGGCTACAGAGCTGGTGCAGGTGAAGGCCAGGCGTATTAAACAGCGCCACGGCGCGCGGGCGCACGAGCTGCGTCAATCCGGGAGAAAGCCAATGGGAGTTTCGTTCGATAAAATCGATGGCGTCATCTGGTACGATGGCAAGCTGGTGCCATGGGGCGACGCCAACGTCCATGTCCTGACCCACGGACTGCATTACGCCAGCTGCGTGTTCGAGGGCGAGCGCGCCTATGGCGGCAAGATCTTCAAGGGCACCGAACATTCGGAGCGGCTGAAGAATTCCGGGCGCATCCTGGATTTCGAGATTCCGTGGTCGGTCGCCGAGATCGACGCCGCCAAGCAACTGGTCGTCGATAAGAACAACCTGCCGGATGCCTATGTCCGCCCGGTCGCCTGGCGCGGCTCGGAGATGATGGGCGTGTCGGCACAGACCAACACCATCCATCTCGCCGTCGCGGCGTGGGAATGGCCGAGTTACTTCGATCCTGCCGAAAAGCTGAAAGGCATCCGCATCGGCCTCGCCGAATATCGCCGGCCGGATCCGAGGACGATCCCGGCGATGGCGAAGGCGGCCGGCCTCTACATGATCTGCACCATCTCCAAGCACAAGGCGGAGCGCGAAGGCTATGCCGACGCGATGATGCTGGATTGGGAGGACCGCGTCGCCGAATGCACCGGCGCCAACATCTTCTTCATCAAGGACGGCAAGATCCATACCCCGATCGCCGACTGCTTCCTCGCCGGCATCACCCGCGCCACCGCGATCGATCTCGCCAAACGGCGCGGCATCGAGGTGATCGAGCGGCGCATCATGCCGGATGAGCTCGCGGGCTTCAGCGAGTGCTTCATCACCGGAACCGCCGCGGAAATCACGCCGGTGTCGGAGATCGCCAAGTGGAAGTTCACCCCCGGCGCGATCTCGGAGCAGCTGATGGCGGACTACACCGCCGAAGTGCAGCCAAAGGGCAAGGCGGCGGCGGCGTAAGCGCCGCGGCGCGCCTTCACTGCTCCCTCTCCCGCGTGCGGGGGAGGGCCGGGGTGGGGGAAAGCCACAAGCACGGGGCCCCGCGTCGCCCCCACCCCAACCCTCCCCCGCAAAGAGCGGAGAGGGAGAAGCAAGCCCGGTTGCCGCGTCGCGCCTGCGCTGGTACCAACGCCGCCCATGGCCGAGAAACCGAAGAAACCCCAGAAACTGCGCGCGCGCCTGCCGCGCGGGCTTGCCGATCGCGGGCCTTCCGAGATCGCCGCGACGCGGCGTATGACCGAAACCATCCGCGAGGTGTTCGAGCGCTACGGTTTTGAGCCGGTGGAAACCCCGGCGATGGAATTCACCGACGCGCTCGGCAAATTCCTGCCCGACCAGGACCGGCCCAATGAAGGCGTGTTCTCGTTCCAGGACGACGACGAGCAGTGGATCAGCTTGCGCTACGATCTGACCGCGCCGCTGGCGCGCTACGTCGCCGAGAATTTTGATCAGCTGCCAAAACCGTACCGCAGCTACCGCGCCGGTTACGTCTATCGCAACGAGAAGCCGGGCCCCGGCCGTTTTCGCCAGTTCATGCAATTCGACGCCGATACGGTAGGCTCAGCTTCGCTCGCCGCGGATGCCGAGATGTGCATGATGGCGGCGGACACCATGGAAGCGCTGGGCATCCCGCGTGGCAGTTATGTGGTGAAGGTGAACAACCGCAAGGTGCTCGATGGGGTGATGGAGAGCATCGGACTCGGCGGCGATGAGAATGCGGGTAGGCGGCTCACGGTGTTAAGGGCGATTGATAAGTATGATCGGTTGGGAAATGAGGGTGTTCGCGCTCTCTTAGGTCCGGGACGCAAAGACGAAAGCGGAGATTTCACGCAAGGAGCCGGACTCAACGACGAACAAATATATTCGTTGATGGCCTTTTTTGAAATGAAGGTAGCTGATCCTTCACGGCAGACCGATATTCAAGATTCGAATTTCAATTTGCACGTGTTGAACTCTGTTGCGCAGCTAAAATTATTTATGGCTTCGTCTAGCTACGTTGAAGGAATTAAGGAACTGAACGAAATAGCGCAGTTTTGTTCGGCTGCGAATTATGGATATAGCCGCATCCGCATCGATCCTTCCGTCGTTCGCGGCCTCGAGTATTACACCGGCCCTGTCTACGAAGTAGAACTCACGCTGGAGACAAAAGACGAAAAAGGCCGCCCGGTGCGCTTCGGCTCGGTTGGCGGTGGCGGACGCTATGATGGACTCGTGTCGCGCTTTCGCGGCGAGCCGGTGCCGGCGACGGGATTTTCCATCGGCGTGTCGCGTTTGCAGGCGGCACTCACCATGCTCGGCAAGCTCGATACCGCACCGGAGTTCGGTCCCGTCGTGGTCACGGTGTTCGATCGCGAGCGCGTCGCCGACTACCAGAAGATGGTCGCCGTCTTGCGCGCCGCAAACATCCGCGCTGAGCTTTATCTCGGCAACCCGAAGAACATGGGCAACCAGCTCAAATACGCCGACAAGCGCAATTCGCCGTGCGTGATCATTCAGGGCAGCGATGAGAAGGACGATCCCGCGGGTCCGCAGGTCTTGTTGAAGGACCTCATCCTCGGCGCCGAACTGGCAAAACTCGAAAAAGATCGCGACGAATATCTGCAGAAGCAGGGAGAGGCCCAGACCAAGGTGCCGCAGGCTGCATTGGTCGAGGAAGTACGCAAGATTCTTGATAAGCACGGAGTGAAGTGGAAATAGCCAAAGCCGTCATGCCCGCGAACGCGGGCATCCAGTACGCCGTGACGCCAAATTGAACCGAAGCGGCGCGGAATACTGGATCATCCGCTTTCGCGGATGATGACGTCGGTGCAAGATGCAGCGCCTGCCCTTCATGGCGTGAAGTAGAAAAGCCCTCGGCAGAGGGTAGGGATCGTAGCAAGAGCAAAGAGAGAGACAACAATGCCTGAAATTACCGTGAGCATGGCCGCCGGCCGCACCGACGAGCAGAAGGCCGGCATGATGCGCGACATCACGCAAGCGCTGGTGAAGAACCTCGGCGTCGACGCCGATGCGGTCGTGATCCAGATCAACGAGGCGCCGCTGGCCCACAAGATGAAGGGCGGCAAGACTTTCGTGGAGCGGGCAGCGGCGCAGAAAAAATAGCGCGTAACCTCACGCTCGTCGTCCCGGCGAACGCCGGGACCCATAACCCCTGGCGTTTCCGGTAAAGCGCAGGGCGGGCCACGAGCGCTTCGCCCGAACGCTGACGGCACGGCGTATGGGTCCCGGCGTTCGCCGGGACGACGCAGTGATGATTTTCGGATCAAACCCATGGATGCACGCAACGTCATCAAACCCGGCATGAGCGCCGAGCGTACCCTCAAGGTGACGCCCAATCTCACCGTCAGGCATATCCTGCCGACCATGCCGGCGGTGTTCGCGACCCCGATGATGATTCTGGAAATGGAGTTGACGTCCGGCGACGCCATCAACGCGTATCTGGAACCGGGCTGGATCACGGTCGGCACCGAGGTCGATATCCGCCATCTCGCGGCGTCCGCGGTCGGCGCGGTGATACGAACCACCGCGCGGGTGATCGCGGTGGCGCGCCGGGTCATCCGGTTCGAGGTCGAAGCCTTCGACGGCGAGCGCCGGATCGGCGAGGGCCGTCATGCGCGCGGTCTGGTCAATCTTGCGACCTTCAACAAGCGCTTCGGGACGGGTTAGCTACTTCGCCAGCTCCTTCGAGCGGCGGGTCGCGGCGGCGACCGCGCGCGTCAGCAGCGACTGCATGCCGTCCGGTCCCATCAGCACTTCCAGCGCCGCGGCCGTGGTGCCGCCGGGGGAGGTGACGTTCTGGCGCAGCGTCGCGGAGGGAGCATCCGAGCGACGCAGCAATTCGCCGGAGCCGGCGACGGTTTCGCGCGCCAGCCTGGTCGCGAGATCCTGGGGCAGGCCGGCTTCGACGCCGGCGCGCGCCAGTTCTTCGGCGAGCAGGAAAATATAGGCCGGACCGGAACCGGAGACCGCGGTCACCGCGTCCATCAAATTCTCGTCATCGACCCATTCCACCGATCCGGTGGCGCGCAACAGCGCGTCGGCGATGGCGCGCTGCGAACTGCTGACGTCGCCTGCCGCCACCGCGACCGTGATGCCGCGGCCGATCGCGGCCGGGGTGTTGGGCATGGCGCGGACGACGCTGCCGCCGCATACCTCGGAGATCGAGGCGATGGTCGTGCCCGCCATGATCGACACCACAAGCGTGGAAGGCCCGGTGAAGGATTTCAACATCGCCCCGGCCTCGCGGAACGACTGCGGCTTCAGCGCAATCACCAGTGTCGCGACGGCGCCGATATCCTTCGGCGATGGATTGAGACGAACGCCTTTTGTCACCAGCGCGCCGATCTCATCGGAGGGATGCGGCTCGATCACGACCACGCGCTTGGCATCCAGCCCCTGCGCCAGCCAGCCCGACAGCAAGGCACCGCCCATCTTCCCCGCACCGGCGAGGACGATGGTGGTTTTGATATCTCGTAAAGCGTTGGTGGTGTTCGAAGTCATCAGAAACAAATACCTGCGTCGTCCCTGCGAACGCAGGGACCCATAACCCCTGGCGTTTCTATTGAAACGCGAGATTGGCCACAAGCGCTTTGCTTAAACATTGGCGACACGGCGTATGGGTCCCTGCGTTCGCAGGGACGACTGATGATTGAAGCGCGTACGCTGAAAAGACGAACTTAAGCCTCGCCATCGGTATCGAACATCGCCGCACTCATGGCTTCCGGTGCTGATTTGCCGGCCCACACCACGAACTGGAACGCCGGATAATAGCGCTCGCAGGCGTGGATGGCGCCGACCAGCATGGTCTCGCACTGCGCGGTCGAAGCGGTGATCCCGCCCGGCAGCACCAGTGCCTGCCGGTACATGATCATCCCGGTGTGGGTCCAGATGTCGAAATGCCCGACCCATAATTGCTCGTTGATCGCTGCGATCAGCCGCTGCACCTCGGCGCGGCGCGCTGCGGGAATTTTCATGTCGAAGGCGCAGGCCAGATGCAGCGCCTCGATCTCGGTCATCCAGGTAAAGGACAGTTGGTAATCGGTCCACTCGCCCTTGGAGACGATGGTCACCTCGTCTATGCCGGAACGTTCGAACGACCAGTTATTGTCGGCGGCGATGTCCTCGACGACCGCAAGCGGATTGTTCAGGGAATCGATGATACCTTCGAGGAGGGACATTTCCGTCTCGACCTTACCGTTTTCAGAGAAAGATTCAGACACGATGGTTTGATACGACCGCAGCAGGCCGACACCAGTTGGCATGATGCGTCGCTGCCGATTGCAATCCCCTGATCGCGCCCCGGGGCCTGCCGGGATCAAGTGATGTGATTTGCGGAATCGGCGCAACCGCACCGGGAGTCCGTCCACAGCCAAAGCGGCGCTCGTCCACAGCTGATCGCGCGCCGAAATTATTAATTTTGAGAACAAACCGGAGTCGGATTCGCGCAGGCCGAGTCCGGCACACGGAATTCGCCCCCAGCGAGCCGGATCGGACCGCCTTAATTTCGCCGGATCAGATTCGCCGCGGAGCATTTTCCGGCTGAGCGGAATCCGGTTAGCCGGCAAGAAAATGCTCCTAATCTATAATTTGCGCGTATTCTATGCGCAAAACCGGTACCCACTTTTGCGGAATACGCGCTCGGCATAGGGACATGCAGATTCCCCATGATGATGGTGCTTGCTGGCGTGCCGGCCATTCGCCATAGTTGCCCTCAGGCCGCTCGTGCCGGGCGGCCGATGTTCTCAGGGCGGGGTGAAAGTCCCCACCGGCGGTAAGGGTGGATAAGCCCAAGCCCGCGAGCGCCTTCTTCCCTTGGAATCGCCTTGGGAAAAAGGGTCAGCAGATTCGGTGTGATTCCGAAGCCGACGGTTAAAGTCCGGATGAAAGAGAACGGTCGCGACAGCCGCATTGCGCGCGGCGCGTCGTTCCGTATGCCCTGATTCTGGTCCTGAAAGAGGAAAGCCATGAATCAGATGTTGCAAGAACCCCACTTACAAGACGCTCCCGAAGTAAACGAATCTTCCGAACTAAAACAACCTGCCGAAACGATCGGCCGGCCGCCGGTTCCCGCGCACCCGCGATTTGCAAAACCGCAGCGGGTCGCCTTCGTGCAGTCGTCCTGGCATCGCGAGGTGGTGGAGGAATGCCGGATCGCCTTCCTCGATGAGATCGAGGCGCGCCACATCGCGCGCGCGCAGATCGATCTGTTCGAGGTGCCGGGTTCGTTCGAAATCCCGCTGCATGCGCAGCTGCTCGCCAAGACCAGGCGTTACACCGCGATCGTAGCGGCGGGGCTCGTGGTCGATGGCGGCATCTACCGCCATGAATTCGTCGCCGACACCGTGATCAAGGCGCTGATGGATGTGCAGTTGCGCACCGAGGTGCCGGTGTTCTCCGCGGTGCTGACGCCGCAGCAGTTCCACGAGAGCGCCGCGCATTTCGACTTCTTCCGCAAGCATTTTGCGACCAAGGGCGTCGAGGTCGCGGAAGCCTGCGCCAATACGCTGCTCAGCCTGGAGCGGCTGCGCGGTCAGGTCGCGGCGGGGATCGTGTAGAGGGCGTAGGATGGGTTGAGCGAAGCGATACCCATCACCTCACCGGAAGCCATCGATGGGTTTCGCTGCCGCTCAA
>WNFD01002593.1_pt1 | contig 18216 bp, 17 predicted proteins | sample 5400491 | NCBI WGS metagenome assembly WNFD01 (sample SAMN13153343, study PRJNA577476) | soil metagenome | isolation source: 120 cm saprolite under Douglas fir tree site 2 hole 2 replicate 2 | place: USA:California | collected 2015-04-18 | reverse complement strand
TTGCCACTCCGCGAGGAGATTCAGCGCGGCCAGCGGCGTGAGGGACGACACGTCCAGCGCGGCCAGCTCCTTGAGCACGGGATCCGGCGCGTGCGGGAATAGGCCGAGCTGCGGAGCCGGCTCGGGTTGGCCGGGCACGCGCGCGCCCGGGTTTTGACTGAGCTCGGCGAGGATCTCCCGGGCGCGGGCGATCACGGCCTTCGGCAGGCCGGCGAGGCGGGCGACCTGGATGCCGTAGGATCTGTCCGTCCCGCCGGGTCCCACCTTGTGGAGGAAGATGATCTCGTCGTTCCATTCTTTGACCGCCACGTGGAAGTTGCGGACGCGCGCGAGGCGATCGGCGAGCGCGGTGAGCTCGTGGTAGTGGGTGGCGAAGAGAACCTTCGCGCCGCGGCCGCGGTCGTGGAGGTCCTCGGTCACGGCCCAGGCGATGGCGAGCCCGTCGAAGGTCGAAGTGCCGCGGCCCACTTCATCGAGCAAGACGAGAGCGCGTTCTGTCGCGTGACGCAGGATGCTGGCGGTCTCGACCATCTCCACGAGAAAGGTGCTCTGGCCCCGGGCCAGGTTGTCCTGGGCGCCCACGCGGGTCAGGATCCGGTCCACCACGCCGATCCGGGCCGAGCGCGCCGGCACGAAGCTGCCCATTTGGGCCAGGATGACCAGCAGCGCCGCCTGGCGCATGAAGACGCTCTTGCCGCTCATATTGGGCCCGGTCAGGATGATCACCTGCTCGTGCTCCGGATCGAGCTGGAGATCGTTGGGCGTGAAGGGCCGCTCGCCGCTGGCCTCGAGCACGGGATGGCGCCCTTCGACGATGTCGATGACGCGCCCGTCGTCGACCTGCGGTCTCACGTATCCGCGGTCGTGGGCCAGCTCCCCGAGCGAGGCGAGCGCGTCGAGGGTCCCCACCGCCCGCGCCGTCCTCAGGAGCGCCGGCGCCTCGGCCGCCACCGCCGCCCTGACCTCCTGGAAGAGCTTGTGCTCGAGCTTGGCCATCCGCTCCTCCGCCCCGAGCACCCGGCCTTCGTACTCCTTGAGCTCGACGGTGATGTAGCGCTCGGCGCCGACCAGGGTCTGGCGCCGAATGTAGTCGCCGGGCACCTTGGCCGCGTGCGCATTGCTCACCTCGATGCCGTAGCCGAAGACCCGGTTGAAGCGCACACGAAGCGTGGGGATGCCCGTGCGCTCCCGCTCCCGCCCTTCGAGAGTCGCGATCCACTCCCGCGCCTCGCGCGCTCCGCGCCTGATGAGGGCGAGCTCGGCGCTCCAGCTCTCCCGGATGAGGCCGCCCTCCCTGAGCGTCGGCGGCGGCTCGTCCTCGAGCGCGTCCGCGAGAAGCTTGTGGAGCGCGGGCAGGGCACTGATCTCCTCGCCCACCTCCACGAGCATCGGCGCCGAGGGCACGCCGAGCGCCTCGCGGAGGGCGGGGAGACGGCCGAGAAAACCCCGCAGTCCCGTCAGGTCCCGCGCGTGCGCGACGCCGAGCGCGGCGCGGCTCGCGAGCCGCTCGAGGTCTCCGATGCCGTGGATGTGTCTGCGCACCGTCGCCCGCAGCGCGGGCTCGGCGACCAGGACCTCCACCGCATCCTGGCGTCGCGAGATCGCGCCCGTGTCGAGAAGCGGTCGGAGAAGCCACTGGCGGAGCGTTCGCGCCCCCATCGGCGTCGAGGTCCTGTCGAGGAGAGCCAGGAGCGAGCCGCGCGGGCTCCGGTCCTGGGCGTTCTGGAATAGCTCGAGCGTGGTGACGGCGGTGGCATCGAGCGCCATGGCGTCGCCCGGGAGAAGGCGCTGGAGTCGGGTGAGATGGCCGAGCGCCTCGCCCTGGGTGTCCCGCAGATACGCGAGCGCTGCGCCCGCGGCCTGCAAGCCTGCGCTCATGTCCCCCACGCCCAGACTGTCGAGCGAGTGGACGCGGAAGTGCGCCGCCAGCGTCTCGCGGGCCTGGCGCGGGGCGAACCACGAGGGCTCCCCGCTCGTCATCATCATTCCTGACGAGGCCAGCCGCGCCGCGAGGCCCGTGTCGCCCTCGCGCGCCACCAGGCACTCGGCGGGCCGCCGCAGGAGGGCCGTCTCGAGGAGTGCCGCCTCGTCGGCCTGGGGCCCGCCCGCGGCCTCGCCCCTGGCCTCGCCGACCCAGAAGTCGCCCGTGGATACGTCCACCAGGGCCGCGCCGAGCGTCCGGGCGGCTCCGGCGCCGGTCCGGTGCACGGCCAGGAGGTAGTTGTTGGCCGCTCCGTCGAGATACTGGGCATCGGTCAGCGTGCCCGGCGTGATGACCCGGACGACCTCTCGGCGGACGAGCTTCTTGCCCTTGACGGGCGCCTCCATCTGCTCGCACACCGCCACCTTGCGACCGGCCCGAATCAACCGCGTGATATAGCCGTCGGCGGCATGGTGCGGGATGCCCGCCATGGGAATGGCGCCCTCGCCTTTCTGACGCGAGGTGAGCGTGATCTGGAGAAGGCGCGCGCCCTCGTGGGCATCCTCGAAGAACAGCTCGTAGAAGTCGCCGAGACGGAAGAGCAGGAGGTAGTCGGGATAGCGTTGCTTGAGCTCCCGGTACTGCTTCATCATTGGGGAAAGCTCGGAAGGCACAGATTCGGGGAACAGCTCGGCCGAGGAGTCCCTCACGAGCCGAGCGCCGCGAGGAGGCGGTCATACGTCGTGTCGAGACTCTCGGGCAGCACCCGCGTGTCGCCCACGACCGGCATGAAATTGGTGTCGCCGCTCCAGCGCGGCACGATGTGAACGTGGAGATGCCCGGGCACGCCCGCCCCGGCCGCGCGCCCCTGGTTGAAGCCGACGTTGTAGCCGTCCGGCTTGTAGCCGCTCCGGAGCGCGCGCACCGCCGCCTGCACCAGTTCCATCAGCTGCCCGAGCTCCTCGGGAGATGCCTCCTCGAGTGAGCCGACGTGGCGGTTGAGCGCGGCCATGACGTGGCCGGACGCGTACGGGAATTTGTTCAGGATCAGGAAGGCTTGAGGGCCCCTGCGGAGGATGAGGCTCTGGCGGTCGTCGCGGCCCCCGAGGGCGTCACAGAAGATGCACCCCGCTTGGGCCGGGACAGGCACGCCGGCGGACGTCACGTAGGCCATCCGCCACGGCGCCCAGAGTCGCTCCACGCGGCTACGGGGCGGCCTCTAGGTGTTGACCAGCTCGCGGAGCCTCTTCCCCACCTTGAAGAACGGCACCCGCTTCTCGGGGACACTGACGCTGTCCCCGGTCTTTGGGTTGCGGCCCTTTCGGGAGTTGCGGTGACGGATCCGGAAGCTGCCGAACCCGCGCAACTCCACCTTGTCTCCCTTGGCGAGAGCATCGGTGATGTTGTCGAAGACGGTGTTGACGATCAGCTCCGTCTCTTTCTTCGTCAGGCTCGAGAGCTTGGAGACTTCCTCGATGAGATCCGCTTTGGTCATCAGCCTGCTCCCTCCACGAGGACCCCGCCATGTTTCGGTTTCGGACACGTCGAGCGGGCGGCTTGCACTTTTGAAACGTAGCACGCTGCTCGAAAGATTGTCAAGCAGAGCAAGGGTTTACGGCTCTACTGCATGAGGTAGAGAGGGGTGCGGATGCCGGAGAGCGCCGGCAGGAGGGGGCCTACGCCAGCCAGTCCCAGCCGGCTTTCCATGAGATCTCTGAAGGAAAACTTCTTCCGCGGGTAGACGAGCTTGGGCCGACCGGAAATATTGGCCAGCTTGCCCGCCGCCTCGACGGCCTCTTCGAACCCGCCCAGCTCGTCGACCATCTTGAGAGCCAGGGCCTGCTGGCCTGAGTAGATGCGACCTTCCGCGAATGCCAGGACATCCTTCTTCTCGAGGCCGCGCCCTTCGGAGACGGCCTCGACGAACTGCGAGTAGACGTCGTCGAGGAGCGCTTGGAGCATCTTGCGTTCCTCGGGGCTCATGGTGCGGGCAAAGTTGCCAACGTCCTTGTACGCCCCCGCCTTGACGACGACGTAGTCAACGCCGACTTTCTTCAGCAGCCCCTCGAGATTGGCGAGCTGCATGACCACGCCGATGGAGCCCGTCAGCGTGCCGGGATTGGCGTAAATTCTGTCCGCGGCCACCGCGACGTAGTAGCCGCCCGAGGCGGCCACCGCTCCGAGGGAGGCGACCACCGGCTTGCCGGCTTTCCTCGCGCGCTGGATGGCCGCAAAGATCTCCTGCGTCGGCGCCACCACCCCGCCCGGGCTGTTGACCCGGAGAACCACCGCCTTGATCGACGGGTTGTCCGCGTGCTCGCGGAGCTCTCGGACAGCCGCGGCACCGTCCACGATGATGCCCTCGATCTCCACCACGGCCACCTTCGGTCCGCCCGTGGGTAGCCCTTCCTCACCGAGGGTGGCCATGAAGACCCAGACCGTGCCGATGAAGAGCACGACGATCCCCACCCCGACACCGATGGTGATGAGTGCGACACGACCGCGGGATGTCACCGGCTGCCCGCCATCGCCGACCTACTCCTCGTCCTCGTCGAAGTCCTCGCCGCCCCGCCGCTTCCGCCCCTTGCCGCGGCCGCGCGTGTCGGCCTGCGACGGCTCCTCGAGGATGGCCGCCGCCAGGTCCTTGAGGCTCAGCCCGATGCGGCGCTCGTTGGGATCGACGCGTATCACCATCAGCGTGAGCTCATCCCCTACGTTGACGAGGTCCGAGGGAGAGGCGATGGGGCGGGTCGACATCTGCGAGACGTGGAGGAGCCCGTCCACCCCGGGCTCGAGCTCGACGAAGGCGCCGAAGTCGGTCAGCCGCACGATCTTGCCGGTCACGCGCGAGCCCATCGGATAGCGCTGGGAGACCGACTCCCACGGGTCCGGCTGGATCTGCTTGAGGCCCAGGGAGATCCGCTTGTTGTCCCTGTCCACGTTGAGGATCTGCGTCTCGATCGACTGCCCCTTCTTCAGGATCTCCGATGGATGGCCGATATTGCGGGTCCAGGACATGTCGGAGATGTGCAGGAGTCCGTCCACCCCCGGCTCGAGCTCGACGAAGGCGCCGAAGTCGGTCAGGTTGCGCACCTTGCCCTCCACCCGCTCGCCCGGCTTGTAGCGCTCGTCGATGGTCGCCCACGGGTCTGCCTCGACCTGCTTCATGCCGAGTGAGATGCGCTTGGTTGCCTTGTTCACGTCGAGCACCATGACGTCCACCATGTCGCCGACGTTGACGAGCTTCGAAGGGTGCCGCACGCGGCGCGTCCACGACATCTCGGACACGTGCACGAGCCCCTCCACCCCGGGCTCGAGCTCGACGAAGGCGCCGTAATTGGTCAGGCTCACCACGCGGCCCTGCGCCTTGGCGCCCACGGGGTAGCGCTCGTCGACCACGGCCCAGGGGTCGGAGGACTTCTGCTTGTAGCCGAGCGACACCCGGCCTGTCTCGCGGTCGAAGTGCAGCACGACCACCTCGACCTGGTCGCCGATCTGGAAGATCTCCGACGGATGCCCGACCCTGCCCCAGGACATGTCGGTCACGTGGAGGAGACCGTCGATCCCGCCCAGGTCGATGAAGGCGCCGTAGTCGGTGATGTTCTTGACGGCGCCCGTCAGCACCATGCCCTCGGAGAGCACTGAGAGCGTGTGCTTCCGCTTCTCCTCGCGCTCTTCCTCGAGCACCGCGCGCCGGGACAGGACGACGTTGCCGCGGCGTCTGTTGAGCTTGATGACCTTCGCGCGGATCATCTGCCCGAGCATCGAGGCGAGGTTCTTGACGGGCCGCAGGTCGACCTGGGAACCGGGCAGGAAGGCGCGGACGCCCACGTCGACCGAGAGCCCGCCCTTGACCACCTCGACCACCTTGCCTTCCACAGGAGTGCCGCTGTCGTGGGACTTGGAGATGGCGTCCCAGACCTTGATTTTGTCCGCCTTGTCCTTGCTGAGGACGATCAGCCCCTCGCTGTCCTCCTTGGACTCGAGGTAGACCTCGATCTCGTCGCCGACCTTCGGGAGGGTGCCGGCGTGGCGGAACTCCTCCATGGCGATGGTTCCCTCGCTCTTGTAGCCGATGTCCACGAGCACTTCGCTGTCGCGGACCTCGACCACCCTGCCGCGGACGACCTCCCCTTCCTCGATGTCGCCCACGCCGCGGTTGAACCAATCCTCCATGCTCTCTTCGGGGGCGTCTGCCACCTCCTTCTGCGCCCCTTCGAGGACCTTCGCCTTCCGGTTCTCCGTCTCCATATTCCGGTGCTTCCTCCCTTGATGGATATCGCCGGGGCGTCGGACTTCGCGGCCGCCCCTGACGTCGATGCTACTGGTGCTGTTGCTCCTTCAGCTGCGCGATCCCGCGCATCATCTCCAGCGCGGCCTCCCGGTAGCGCTCCTTGCGGTCGGCCCCGCTCTGGGGCTTGAAGTGTAGCGCGGGTCCGAAGCTCACGCTCACCTGGCTGCGGCGGGGCCAGGACGAGCCCTTGGGCAGGGCCTCGAGGGTGCCCGAGACGTACGCGGGCACCACCGGCGCCCCGCTCGTGACCGCCAGCATCCCGACACCCGGCTTTCCCTCCCCGAGACGGCCGTTCACGCTGCGCGTGCCCTCAGGGAAGACCAGGAGCGCTTTGCCCTCGTCGAGCAGCTGCGCAGCTGTCCTGAGCGCGCGCGGGTCCGAGCCCTCGCGCCGCACCGGCCGCGCGTGAAGAGCCCGGATCAGCCAGCCGAACACCGGGATCCGGAACAGCTCCGCCTTCGCCAGGAAGTAGATCGGGCGCCGCGCCGCCCCGCCGATCACCGGCGGATCCAGGATGCTCTGGTGGTTGGAGACGATGAGCGCCGGTCCCGAGGCGGGTACGTGCTCCGCCCCTCTCACGCGAAGCCCGAACCACGCCCGCATCAAGGCCACGGCCACCGGCTTCAGGATCCCGTACAGCACCGCGCCTGCTCCACCACTTCGAGAATCCGCTGCACGACGGCCTCCGGAGACAGTGATGTCGAGTCGACCGATACGGCGCCCTCCGGCTTGCGGAGCGGCGCGATCTCCCGCTCCATGTCCTGGCGGTCCCGCTGCGCGATCTCGGCCTTTACGCTCTCGTAGTCTGCAGGCAGGCCGCGCGCCGCCAGCTCGTCCCGCCGGCGACGGGCCCGCTCGGCGAGGGCGGCGTCCAGGTAGACCTTGACCTCCGCGTCTGGACAGACCACGCTGCCCGTGTCGCGGCCCTCGAGGACGACTCCACCGGCGGCCGCCAGGCGCCGCTGGAGCGGCGTCAGCTTGTCGCGCACCGTTTTCAGGGCCGTGAGCTTCGACGTGAGCATCGCGATCTCTGGACTTCTGATCTCGGCGGTGACATCGCGGCCGTTGACCAGCACGCGGCTGCCGTTGAGCTCGCCCCCGCCGGTTAGCTCGCCCCCGCCGGTTAGCTCGACAGTCGTCCGGGCCAGCAGCGTCCCGACGCCCGCCTCGTCCTCCGGCGACACGCCCGCTTGGACGAGCGCCCACGCCAGTGCCCGGTACAGTGCGCCCGTGTCCACGAGCTTGAAGCCGAGTCGTCGCGCGACTTCCCGCGCCGTGGTGGACTTGCCCGCGCCGGCTGGACCGTCGATGGTGATGACGGGCTCGCGGCCGCAGGTCATGCGAGCTCCTCTACCAGACACCGGCCGCCGGCCAGCGTATTGACCGTCTCGAGAAAGCCGGGATACGAGGTGTCGATGCACTCGGTGTCCTCGACCACGGTCTCTCCGTCCGCGACCAGTCCGGCCACGATCAGCGCCATGGCCATCCGGTGGTCCCCGCCGCTCCGGACGCGGGCGCCGTGGAGCCGGGCGCCGCCCTCGATATCGAGGCCGTCCGGCCTCTCCGTCACGCGCGCCCCCAGCTTGGCGAGCTCGGTCGCGATGGAGCGGATGCGGTCCGATTCCTTCACCCGGAGCTCGGCCGCGTCGGTGATCCGGGTGCGCCCCTCTGCCACGCAGGCCGCGACTGCGAGGACGGGCACCTCGTCGATGAGCCGCGGGATCATCGTGCCTCCGATGACCGCGCCGCGGAGAGTCGCGCTCCGGGCGGTGAGGTCGGCGACCGGCTCGCCTGCCGCCAGGAGGGCGCCGCTCCGGCCGACGGGCGCGCCCATCGACTCGAGCGCGTCGAGAAGCCCCGCCCGCGTCTCGTTGACTCCCACGCCGGACACGGTGATCTCCGCTCCGGGCGCGATCGTGCCCGCGACCAGCAGAAAGGCCGCGGAGGATATATCCGCGGGGACGGCGATCCCCTGCCCTTGCAGCTCGGCTCCCGGCGTCAGCGTGACGGTCCTGTCATGGACGGACAGCCGCGCCCCGAAGCCCGCCAGCATGCGCTCCGTATGGTCGCGGGAGCGTGTGGGCTCTGTCACGCTCACGGGCCCGTCGGCCCAGAGCCCGGCCAGGAGCAGCGCGGTCTTGATCTGGGCGGAAGCCACCGGCGAGACGTAGGACAGCGCCCGAAGCGGTCGCGCGCCGCGCACGCCGAGGGGAAGCCGCCCGGCATCCTGTCGCCCGATGAAGGTCGCGCCCATGGACGTGAGCGGATCGGTCACGCGCTTCATGGGCCGGTTCCGCATCGAGGCATCCCCGGTGAGGAAGGTCCAGAAGGGCTGCCCGGCGAGCACGCCGAGCAGGAGGCGGGCCATCGTCCCCGAGTTGCCGCAGTCGATGACGTCGTCGGCCTCGTGCAGGCCCCAGAGTCCCGCGCCGTCCACGAGATAGTGACCGGGGCCCTTGCGCGTGACCACCGCACCCAGCTTCTCGAGAGCCTTGAGGGTGCGCAGGCAGTCCTCGCCCTCGAGGAAGCCCGTGATCTCAGTGCGCCCGGAGGCAATGGCGCCCAAGAGGGCGGCCCGGTGAGAGATGGACTTGTCACCCGGCACCTCGACCGCGCCGGCCAACCGCTTCGGAGCACGCACTCGGATTCTCGTCGCCGTCGTCATCCTAGAGCCGCCCGGATCTTGCGGATGCGCTCCAGTTCGCTCTCGATACGATCTGGGTCGCCGGAGCGCAGCACGCTCTCGAGATCACCCAGCGCCGCCCGAAAGGCCGCCACGGCCTCCGCGAGCGCCTCGCGGTTCTCTTCGAAGATCTCCCGCCAGACTTCCGGGCTCGAGGCCGCGATGCGAGTGGTGTCCTTGAAGCCGCGGCCGGCCACCTCGAGGAATTGCGGATCCATTCGGACCACCGCATCCACCAGCGCATCCGCCACGAGGTGTGGCAGGTGGCTGACGGCGGCCACCGCCCGATCGTGGGTGGCGGGATCCATCGTCACGACGCGCCCGCCCGCGGCTTCCCAGAATTCCGTGACGCGCTTTACGGCGTCCCGCGCGGTGCGGTCGGTGGGCGTCAGGATGATGGTCGCCCCGCGGAAGAGGTCCGCGCGAGAGACCGCGAAGCCCGAGAGGTTCGAGCCCGCCATGGGGTGGCTGCCCACGAAGTCGAGCGGCTTCCTGGCGGACAGCGACTCGGCGACGCGCACGATGGCGGCCTTGGTGCTGCCCACGTCGGTAATGAGCGCCTGCGGCGGGGCGGCCTCCCAGACGGCGGCCATCTGGCGCTCGAGGGTCGCGACGGGCGTGGCGAGGACGACCATGTCGGCGCCGGCCAGTCCCTCTCGAAGGTCGGTAGTGATCCTGTCGACGGCCCCAACGCCGAGCGCCGGCTCGAGCCTCGCGGGGTTGCGCCCGATACCGACGATCTCCAGCGCGAGCGATTCGGCGCGGGCCGCCTTGGCCACGGAGCCGCCGAGGAGCCCCAGCCCGACAATGGCGAGGCGACGGATCACCCGACCTTGCCCTCCGCCAGGACCTTCTTCAGCGCCTTGATCAGGCGCCGGTTCTCCTCCGGCGTACCGATGGTCACGCGGAGCGCCGTCTCCATGCCGAAGCTCGACATGGGCCGCACGATCACGCCCTCCTTCAGGAGCCGCTGGAAGACGTCGCTCCCGCTCCGGGCGACATCCAGAAGAATAAAATTGGCCCGAGAGGGCACGTATTTGAGTCCCATGGAGGTGAACTCGTCGCACAGGAAGTGCCGTCCGGCCTCGTTCATCCGCAGGCACTCCAGAATGTGCGAGTCGTCCTCGAGGGCTGCCAGCGCGGCCACCTGGGCCAGCGAGTTGACGTTGAAGGGCGCCCGGATCCGGTTCAACAGGGCGACGCAGTCGGGGTCCGCTATCGCGTAGCCCACCCGCAGCCCGGCCAGGCTCGCGGCCTTGGAGAAGGTGCGCAGCACCGCGACCTTGCGGCCGTGCTTCATGTACTGGACCGAGTCGGGGAAGTCCGGCCCCTGGGCGAACTCGAAATAGGCCTCGTCGAAGACCACGATGACCTTGTCGGGCACGCGCGCCATGAAGGCCGCGACCTCTTCCGTCGTCACCAGGGTCGCCGTCGGGTTGTTCGGATTGGCGATGAAGACCACCTTCGTCATGGGCGTGATCGCCCGCGCCATGGCTTCGAGGTCCAGCCGGTGGTCCTTCAGGGTGACCACCACCCGGATGCCGCCACAGGCCTGCACGATCATGGGGTACACGACGAAGGACGGATGCGGGATGATCGCTTCCTCGCCGGGCCGCAGGAAGGCCCGCACGAGGAGCTCGATCAGCTCGTTGGAGCCGTTGCCCATGATGATGTGCTCGGGCGTGAGCCCGAGACGGCGGGCGAGCGCGACGCGCAGGTAGTGAGCGCTGCCGTCCGGATAGCGGTTCAGGTGGGCGAGCGCCTCCGAGATCGCCTTGAGGACGCGCTCCGAGGGCGGCAGCGGATTCTCGTTCGAGGCGAGCTTGATGACGTCGGTGAGACCGAACTCGCGTTCGAGCTCCTCGATCGGCTTCCCCGGCTCGTAGGGGGCGATCCCGAGGATGTGGTCGTTGGCGAGCGATTCCCAGGACACGGTCATGAGCGGCTCCTTAGGCGGCCGGGTAGGACCCGAGGATCTTCAGGAACTGGCAGCGCTCCTTCACCTCGTCGAGCACGGCCCGGACGTCATCGGTATCGCGGTGTCCCTCGAAGTCGACGAAGTTCACGTACTCCCAGGGACGCCGCTTGGTCGGTCGCGATTCGATCTTGGTCATGTTGAGCCGGCGCGCGGCGAAAGGCTGGAGAATGCTGTAGAGCACGCCCGGTTCGTTCTTCATCGAGAAGAGGATGGAGGTCTTGTCCCGTCCCGTGGCGCCGACCGGGCGGCGTCCGATCACGAGGAAGCGCGTGGTGTTGTACGGATTGTCTTCAATGCGCTTCTGCAGCACGGGCACGTCGTAGGTCCGAGCGGCCAGCTCCGAGGCGATCGCCGCCACCGTGGGGTCGTCTTTCGCCCGCTCGGCCGCCGCGGTGGTCGAGGGCATCTCCTCCATTCGCGCGTCGGGCAGGTGCGCCTGCAGCCACTGCCGGCACTGCGCGAGTGCCTGGGGATGGGAGCAGACGACCTTCACCTCGCCGAGCTCGCCGGCCCTCGACAGCAGGTGCTGGCTGATCTCGAGGGTCAGCTCGCCCGTGATGAGGGCGTCCGAATCGATGAGGCGGTCGAGGGTGATGTTGACCGGTCCCTCGGTCGAGTTCTCGACCGGCACCACGCCGTATTCCGCGCGCCCTCGCTCGACCTCCTCGAAGATGTCGGCGATGTTCTTGAGCGGGATGAGATGAGCCGACGTCCCGAACCCGCGCATGGCCGCGGCGTGCGTGAAGGTGCCCGCGGGCCCGAGGTACCCGACGGGCAGCGGATTCTCGAGGGCGAGCGAGGCCGAGAGGATCTCCCGCCAGACGGCGCGCACCGCCTCCGCGCTCAGGGGGCCCCGGTTCATCGCGGCGAGACGCTCGAAGACCTGGGCCTCGCGTTCCGGGACAAAGTACGGCCTGTCCTGCTGCCGCTTGAGTCCGCCGATCTGGAGGGCGGCGTGTCCGCGCTGGTTGAGGAGGCTGAGGATTTGTTCGTCGAGGTCGTTGATCCTGGATCGCCAGTCGTCCAGGTCCATGAAGGGCTCCTGATGCGGATCTATCAGCGAATCTCAGGTAGTATAGGCGAAGCGCCCTGGTCAAGCAAGTTCTGCAACCGTTCGAGCTCCGTGGCCGTGAGCGAGCGCGTGCGCCCCGACGGGAGCGCGCCCAGACGGAGCGGGCCGAACTGGACCCGGCGCAGCCGCGTCACGGGATGGCCGAGGGCCTTGCAGTAGCGCTTCACCTCGCGGTAGCGCCCTTCCCTGAAGGTTACGCTGAGCCACGTGCTCGACTTTCCGTGCTTGAGGATGCGCACCGCCGAGGGCAGCGCGGGACCGTCCGGCAACCGCACTCCGCGCCGCCAGCGTTCGAGGTCGCGCGTGCCGACGTGGCCCTCCACCTCGACCTCGTAGACCCGGGGAATTTCGTAGCGGGGATGCAGGAGCCGGTTGGCGAGCAGGCCGTCGTTGGTGAGGAGCAGGAGGCCCTCCGCGTCGTAGTCGAGCCGTCCCACCGGGAAAAGCCGCGGCGCTCCCTCGGGCAGGAGGTCGGTCACCACCCGGCGGCCTTCGGGATCGTGAAGACTCGTGACGTAGCCGGCCGGCTTGTTGAGGAGGACGTAGGCGTGTGCCTCGCGCGCGCCGACGGGCCGGCCGTCGAGGGTGACGAGATCGGTCGCGGGATCCGCCTGGGCGCCGGGCTCGCGCCGCACCACGCCGTTGATGGTGACGCGGCCGGCCTCGAGGAGCGCCTCAGCCCCGCGGCGTGACGCCAGTCCCGCCTGAGCCAGGATCTTGCTGACCCGCATCGGTGGCGGTGCCAGGGGGATTCTCTCCGCCTTCGTGCTGGCTCGGGGCCGCGGCAGCGTCGGTCGGACTCTCCGGAATCACGAGCTCGCCCTCGACCTTCGGCAGGTCGGCGAGGTCTCTCAAGCCGAAGGCGACCAGGAAGTCCCGCGTCGTCTCGTAGAGGAACGGTCTGCCGGGCGAGTCCTTCCGTCCGGCGATGCGGACCATGCGGCGGTCGAGGAGATTGTCGAGGACGGCCTCCGAGTTGACGCCCCTGACGGCGTCGATGTCGGGGCGCGATGCCGGCTGGCGGTAGGCGATGATGGCGAGGGTCTCGAGCGCGGAGCGCGACAAGCGGGAGCGCGTACGGCTTCGGGCCAGCTTCACGAGCCAGGGCGCCACCTCGGGCCGCGTCACGAGGCGATAGCCGCCACCCACCTCGATGATCTGGAGCGCCCTCCCCTGCCCGTCGAGGCGCTCGACGAGCATCTGCACCAGCTCGCGCGCCTGGCCCGCGGACGGCAGGTCGAGCACCTCCTGGATGCGCTCGGCTTCCACCGGAGCCTCGGACGCGAAGAGCAGCGCTTCGACGACGTCGATCGGCTCAGGCACGGTCGGGTTCATTCACGGACGGCCTCCGTCATGCGCTTTCTCCAGGGATGGGGACGTCGCTGCGCGCGGCGCCCGTGGCGGCCTCGTTCGCGGGAACCGATTCAATGACGATCTCGCCGAAGAGCTCGCCCTGGTGGGCGCGCGCCTGCCCGAGCCGCACCAGCTCCAGCAGGGCGAGCAGCGTCACCACCCACTCGGCGCGGATGCGCTCGGCGCCCGCGACGGACGAGAAGAGGATGGACCACGTGTGCCGCAGCAGCTCGATGACTTCGCCCATGCGCTCGAGGACCGAGAGCGGGTTCGGCTCGACCTGTCGCGGCGCCTGCCGCTTCTGCTCCTCGATGAGTCGTGTGATCGCCCGGTGCAGGAGGTGGACCGAGAGGTCCTCCAGCGGGACGTCCTCCGGCGGCGGGAGCTCGCCCACCGTGCGGCCGTACAGGAGCGCCTGCTCCGCTTCGCGGCCGCCGAGCCAGGCGCCGAGCGCTTTCACGCGCGCGTACTCGCGCAGCCGCTCCGCCAGCTCCTGGCGCAGGAGCTCGCCCTCCTCGTCGAGGGTGTCGGGCGGCGCCTCGGGATCGACCGGCAGCAGGAGCTTGGACTTGAGATAGATCAGGGTGGCGGCCATGACCATGAAGGCGCCCGCGGTGTCGAGATCCTGGAACTGCACCGCTTCGAGGTGCGCGAGGTACTGCTCGGTGATGGCGCGGATGGGCAGGTTGGCGAGGTCGACCTCGCTGGTCCGGCAGAGGTGGAGGAGCAGGTCGAGCGGGCCGACGAAGGATTCGACCCGGACGGTGAGGCCCTGCGGCTCCGTCTCGGGACTGAGGGTCGTCACTTCGGCTCCAGGTTGATGACGGAGCGGACCTCGTCCATGGTCCGTTGAGCAAAGACCCGTGCCCGGCGCGAGCCCTCGTGGAGGATCTCGACGATCTGGCGCGGCTTGGCGGCGAAGCGCTCGCGACCTTCCCGGATCTTCGCCAGCGGCGGGATCATGTGCTTGAGCAGAATGGCCTTGCAGTCCAGGCAGCCGATGCCGGCCGTCCTGCAGCCCGTGGCGGCCTCTTCCCGCTCGGCGTCCGGAGTGAAGATCTTGTGCAGGTCGAACACAGGGCATATCTCCGGGTTGCCGGGATCGGTCCGCCGCTTGCGGGCGGGATCGGTCACCATCGGCTTGATCTTCGCGGTGATCTCCTCCGCGGTGTCGGAGAGTAGGATCGCGTTGTTCAGCGACTTTGACATCTTCCGCCCGTCCGTGCCCGGCACCTTGGGAATCTCGGTCAGCTTGGCTCCGGGCTCGGGGAAGATCGGTTTCCACGTGTTGTTGAAGCGGCGCGCGACTTCGCGCGTGAGCTCTACATGGGGCACCTGGTCGATCCCGACCGGGACCCACTGCGCCTTGTACATGAGGATGTCCGCCGCCTGCAGCAGCGGATATCCCAGGAGTCCGTAGGAGGGCGATTCGAGCCCGAGCTGCTCGACCATCTCCTTGAAGGTCGGCACGCGCTCCAGCCAGCCGAGCGGCGTCACCATGGAGAAGATCAGGTGGAGCTCCGCGTGCTCGGGCACGAGTGACTGGATGAACAGCGTGCTCCGCTCGGGATCGAGCCCCGCCCCGAGCCAGTCCGCCGCCATCTCGATCGTGCTCTCCGGGGCCCGGCCGCTGTTCTCGGGGTCCGTCGTGAGGGCGTGCCAGTTCGCGACGAAATAGAAGCAGTCGTACTCGTCCTGGAGGCGCACCCAGTTGTCCAGCGCCCCCAGATAGTTGCCGAGATGGAGGTTCCCCGTCGGGCGCATGCCGGAGAGTACCCGCTGTCTGTCGGTCATGACGTCCCCTGGTCGCCCTCTCCGAGGGCGCGGCGGGCTTCCCAGGTCTTGGCCATGCGGAGGAACACGTAGTTGGCGTAGAGCACGGCGAGCACGAAGCCGCGCCACCCGTCGAGGAAGCCGCGGCGCAGCACGTACATGGAGAGAAACCGCCCGAGGGGCCGGAGCGCCAGGTCGCCAAGCCCGGCGCGCCCGCCCCGGTCAACGATCTCGTGGGCCGCAAGCGTGGAGTATCGGTTCGAGCGGGTGACGAAGTCCTCCAGCCCGCGGTAGGAATGGTGCAGGAGCGGCTCGGCGAGCGTCTCGACGCGTCCCTCGACCACCACCGATTCGTGCACCGCGCTGTCCACGAAGCGCCCGGAAGCCCGGCGGAAGAGACGAAGCTGATAGTCCGGGTAGAGGCCGCCATGACGAACCCAGGCACCCCAGAAGATGTTCTTGCGCGGGATCGAGTAACCATCGGCCGGGCCATTCGCGCGCACGATGCGGCCGATGCGCTCCCGGAGCTCGGGGGTGACGCGCTCGTCGGCGTCCAGCGACAGCACCCACTCGCCCGTTGCCTGGTCGAGAGCGAAGTTCTTCTGCGCGGCGAAGCCGGGCCACGTCCGCACCCAGATCCTGTCCGTGAACTCGCGGGCGACCTCGACCGTCTTGTCCGTGGACTCGGCGTCGATCACGAAGATCTCGTCTGCCCAAGCGACGCTCTCGAGGCAGGCGCGCAGCCGCTCCTCCTCGTTCCAGACGATGATGGTGACGCTCAGCCGGTTCACGCCCCGCCCTCGAGCATGCCGCGCGCGGTTTCGAAGACCGTCGAGACCTCGAGCCCGCCCATGGTCCCGTCCGGGCTCTGCAAGCCTTGGCAGCTGCGCCCGTAGGGGCCGTTGCGCTCGGCGCTCGTCGGACCGAAGAGCCCGAGGGCGGGCGTGCCGAGCGCTGCCGCGAGGTGGAGAGGTCCCGTGTCGTTGGCGATCATGAGGCGGCAGCGTTTCAGGAGCGCCGTCAATTCGCCGAGGTCCGTCGGTGGCGCGAGGAGCGCGCTGTGCCCCGGCAATGCCAGGGCGATGTCGCGCGCCATGAACGCCTCGTCGGGACCCCAGAGCAGCAGGAGACGGGCGCCCGCTTCTGTGGCGAGCCGTTCGGCCAGCGCGCTGAATCTGGCCACGGCCCATCGCTTGTTCGCGCGGCCCGCGCCAGGATTGATCGCGACCAGCCTGTCGCCACGCTTGACGCCCTCCTTGACCAGAAGCTCCTCGATCCGACGCTCGGCCGTCGCGGGCACGGGTACGTGGAACTCGGCGGGTCCAGGCTTGATGCCGAGCGGCGCGAGGAGCGCGAGGTACTGCTCGACGACGTGGCGGGCCGAGGCGGGCGGCGTCACGTGACGATTGGTGAAGAGCGCGTTCCAGCGCTCGCGACACGTCCCCACGCTGAACCCGATGCGCAGGGGCGCACCGGTGTACGCGGTGAGCAACCCGCTCTTGAGGAGCCCCTGGAGGTCAATGGCCGCGTCGAAGGAGGCGCGTCGGATGCGCTCGCGAAGCCGTCCGACCTTGCCCAGTACCTGGCGGGCTCCCGATGGGCGCCAGATGAGCCTCCGCCACAGGCGTGTGTCCACCGGCACCACCGCATCGAGATCCGGGTGGTCGCGCAGGATGGCATACTCGCGAGCCTCGACCACCCAGGTCAGATGCGCGCCCGGCAGCGCGCGTCTGAGCGCCCGGGCCACCGGGAGGGCGTGAATCACGTCACCCAGCGAAGACAGCTTGATGATCGCGATGCGCGGAGCGGGCGAGGTCATCGGGGTGCCCCCAACGTGGGGCCGGACCGGTCCCCAAACCTTTCAACGATGATCCGGATGAGGTCACGAGTGGCGTGGCTCTTCGGATCCCCCGCGATGGCGACACGCCCGCCCGCCGCGCAGACCGCGTGACGCTCGGGCACGGATTCCGCCGTGTAGTCGGTCCCCTTGGCATGCACGTCGGGCCGGAGTCTCGCGACGAGGGCCTCGGCGGTGTCGTCCTCGAAGATCACCACGCCGTCCACCGACGCCAGCGCCCCGACGATCTCCGCGCGCTCGGCGGCCGTCATGACGGGCCGCCCCGGACCCTTGAGGCGGGTCACGGAGGCGTCCCCGTTGACGCCGACCAGGAGGGCGTCACCCAGCGCCCGTGCCTCGCAGAGGTAGCGCACGTGGCCGACGTGGAGGAGATCGAAGCAGCCGTTGGCGAGGACCAGCCGTTTGCCCTCGCGCCGCCAGTTCTCGGCCAGCCGTGCCGCCTCGTCAAGACCGAGCAGCGGCGCCATCGTCGCCAATCGATTCGGAGAGCTCCCGCGGGGAGACCGTCGCCGTGCCCCGCTTCATCACCACGACGCCACCGGCGACGTTGGCGAGCCACGCGGCCTCCACCGCCCCTGCGCCGGCGGCGAGCGCGACCGTGAAGGCGCTGATCACCGTGTCTCCCGCGCCGGTCACGTCGGCGATCTGGTCGCTGCCGTGGATGGGCATAAAGGTCACGGGTCCCTCGCGCTCGAGCAGCGCCATGCCGCGGCTGCCTCGCGTGATGAGGAGATAGCGCGATTCGAGCCGCTCGAGTACGACGCGACCGGCTTTCTCGAGGGCGCGCTCGTCTCCGAGCTCGGCCCCCGCCAAGGCTTCGACCTCGGGCTCGTTCGGTGTGGCCGCGGTGGCGCCCCTGAAGCGCGGCAGCTCATAGCGGCTGTCCACGGCCACCACGGCTCCCCGCCGGCCGGCCGTCTCGATAATCGCGTCGTAGACCCGGGCCGTGACGGAGCCATAGCCGTAGTCGGAGACGAGGAAAGCGTCGACCCCGGTTCCAGTCGCTCTCACGGCGGCGATCATCCGCTCCTCGACATCGCCGGGGAGCACGGGGTCGGGCTCGTGGTCAAGCCTGACGACCTGCTGGCGCGTGGATTCGTAGCCACCCGCCATGATGCGTGTCTTGACTGGGGTCAGGCGCCCCGCGCTCCTGCTGACGCCGTCGCAGGCGATCCCGGCCCCCGCGAAGAGCCGCAGGACTTCGTCTCCAGCCGGATCGGAGCCCAGGACGCCCACGGGCAGAACCGTCGCCCCCAGGGCGCGGACATTGTGGGCGGCATTCGC
>WNFD01007638.1_pt1 | contig 18219 bp, 17 predicted proteins | sample 5400491 | NCBI WGS metagenome assembly WNFD01 (sample SAMN13153343, study PRJNA577476) | soil metagenome | isolation source: 120 cm saprolite under Douglas fir tree site 2 hole 2 replicate 2 | place: USA:California | collected 2015-04-18 | reverse complement strand
ATGATGACCATGGCTACTCGGTGCCGGGCTCGGGCCGCCTCGTCTCCAGGTTGTAGAACCGCGTGTGGTCGCGGCGGAACTTGAGCTCGATCATTCCCGTCGGGCCGTTGCGGTGCTTGGACACGATCACCTCGGCGATGCCGGGGCGCTCGTCGGACTTGTAGTACTCGGGCCGGAAAAGGAACATGACCAGGTCCGAATCTTGTTCAATGGAGCCCGACTCTCTCAAGTCGCTGAGGATCGGTCGCTTGTCCGGACGCTGCTCCGGTGCGCGGCTCAGCTGCGAGATGGCGAGCACAGGTATTCGCAGCTCGCGGGCGAGGCCCTTGAGCGCTCGCGAGATCGATGACACCTCTTGCACGCGGTTGTCGTCGCCGCGCGACCGGCCATGCATCAGTTGCAGGTAGTCGACGATGATCATGTCGATGCCGTGGCGCATCTTCGCTTGACGAGCTTTCAGCTGCAACGTCAGCTCGTCCATGACCGGCGTGTCGTCGATGTAGATCGATGCCTCGCCGAGTGGGCCCAGAGCATTGGAAACGCGGTCGAACTCCGCCTCGCTGAGCAGCCCTCGGTGTAAGCGCTGAGCATCGATTTGTGCCTGCTCGGTGAGGAGCCGCTCGGTCAGCTGCTCTTTGGACATCTCGAGGCTGAAGATCGCGATCGACTTCTTCCGCTCGAGGGCCGCATGGAGACCGACGTTGAGGGCGAACGAGGTGTTGTGTGAGGTCATAGACCTGGTGCTCGCCGGTGGCTTCGATCGAGACGATCTCGTCCCAGTAGATCTGGTCGCTGGCGAGTTGTGAAAGCCGGCGGTCTCTGAGCACGTCGGCGTAAGCGGCCAGCCTGCCTTGCGTGATGCCGCGCGTTCGGTGTGGATTGAATCCTCGAAGGCCGGCGCCTTTTTCACCGGCGAGGATGGACAGCTTCGTTACGGTCAATCCTCTGTCGAGCGCCGACAACCGAATATCGCTCCAGATCGGCTTTGGAAGCATGCCGACGTTGCTCTTCCGCGGCTCGATGAACCGCTTGAAGCGGACTGCCTTCTCGCCGATCCACCCTATCTGCTGCTGGTACCACTCGACTGACTCCGGCTCGGTGATCTCCACGCGCCAGCATCGGTCTTTCTTCTTCCAGAGCTTGGCCACGATCCCAAAGCGGACAAGCGCGTGATGGAGATCCTCGGCCAAACCCTGTGAAGCGACTGCAAACTCGATCCGCGGATAGCCCCCCATTGAGTAGATGGTTCCGTCGCAGCTCATGAGTGTCTTGATGAATTCGGCGAGCCGAAGGCGATCCCACGTCCAGGCGCATTTTGGAAACCGTTTGTGCTCCGCTAGCTTGCCTATGAGGCCGAGGCCCTTGAGAAGCTCTTTCACTGGATTTCCCTCCAGCGGGACGCCTTCACCACGGTTCGGCGATGGGAAATAGCTGATGCCATGACGACGGATGTGCAGCGATGGATATAGGCTTGTCACCTGAGTCGTGAAGTCGTCAACGATCACAGGATCGGTGTTGGTGAAGCCTGGGCTGGAGCTGGTGAGCGACCCTTCGGCAATGAAATAGGCAACAAGGCGAACCTGTCCTAGCGGCCAGGAGTCGTCCGTGCCGAAGCATTCCATGCGTCGGGGCACCGCGATCTTGTCCCCGACAACAATGTCGTGGAGCGGTTGCCAGCCGCGAACTGTCAAGAACGGATGGTGGCCGGTCACCTCGACTGATCGCCCAGTTCGGGTAATAACCTGGAAGCACGGTTTTACGCCGCTGTCCACCCAAGCTGAGATGTCCGTCGGCTTGATGCACCCATCCCAGGTGAAGCCATGTACCGCGGGCAGCTCGCGCTTCACGGCTTCTGCGATCGTTATCCGCTCACCCGTTGCCGGGTCGTCGATCAGGCTATGGCTCACCAGGCACTTCCCCATGCTAGGCCTGCCCGCCACGATGATCAGGTCCGAGTCCTTGAACCCGCCCGTCATGCGGTCGAGGTCGTGAAACCCTGACGGCACCCCGACCACACCCTGCCCGCTCTCCATCTGCAGCGAGATGCGCTCCATCGCCGGCCCGAGCAGGTCGTAGAGCTTCGACAGCTCGCGCTGGTCGCGGTCGTCCGCGACCCCGAAGACCAGCGACTGCGCCTGGTTGATCGCCTCCTCGGCCTCCACCCCATCGTCGTAGCCGAACCCCGCGATGTTCGCGCCGGCGGAGATCAAGCGCCTCTTGTACGCCTTCTCCTTGATGATCCGGCCGTAGTACTCGATGTTGGCCGACGTCGGGACCGCGCTCTGCATCGAGGCCAGCTGCGTGCGCCCCCCGATGCGATCCAGCATGCCCATGGTTTGCAGCTGAGCCGCCAGGGTGACGTTGTCGATGGGCTCTCCCGCGGCGAAGAGATCCAGAGCCGCGCGGTAAACCTGGCCGTTGTTCTCGCGGTAGAAGTCCTCCGGGTGGAGGAACTGCAGCACTTTGGCGATCGAGAGTGGATCGAGGAGTATGGAGCCGAGCACCGACGTCTCGGCATCGAGGTCGTGGGGTGGCACCCTCCCGGGTGTGAGCGCGATCGTCGCCATGACCGACGCTCTACCGGTCCTGAGTCACGATCACATTGACGTGGGCGGCCACGTCGCGGTGCAGCTTCAACGACACTTCATGCTCGCCCAGCGTCTTGATGGGCTCCTTCATGTCGATCTTGTGCCGGTCGATCTCGACGCGATGCTGAGCCTTGAGGGCGCTGGCGATGTCCTGGTTCGTGATCGAGCCGAAAGCCTTGTCCTCGGCGCCGACCTTGAGGCGCACGACGACGGTCTTGTTGTCGATCTCGTCGGCCAGCGCCTGGGCAGCGACGCGGTCCTTCGTCTCGCGCTTGACGGCCGCGTCTTGCAGCCGTTTTGAGCTTGCGCGGCAGCAGGAAGTTGCGGCCGTATCCGTCCGTGACATCCTTCACGTCGCCGGCCTTGCCGACATTCGCGACATCCTTGGTCAACATCACCCGCACTTGTCTCTAGCCCTCCGATACCGGTTGATACGGATCCCTGCTCGCGATGCGCGCCATGCGCGTCCGGATTCGGTTGGCGAGCCGACCAGTGCCCTCGCGTGCGGCCGCGACCGTGTCGCGAAAATCGTGATCGAAGACGCTCTCGCCGGCTTCCAGCGCCAGCTCGTGCTCGCGTCGCACGTCCGCTGGGCAGGCCTCGACAAACGTCTTGACCGCGAGTATCCCCAGCGCCAGCATGTCCAGCTCGCCAAGCACCGGCACCCAGGCCGGGAAGTCGATCGGGCTGATGATCAGAGCCAGGGCGCCCAGCACCGCTGCCTTGGGAACGGCGGGCACGCGCGGATCACGCAGCAGGCAGTACGCGAGCTTGCCGTGCCGCGGCACCTCCACGAGAAGATCTTTTGCGCGCGCGAGGACAGGATGCATGGGGGCCGGCAAAGCCTACCGCTTTTCGGCGGCCAAAATCAGCCTACTTAACTTAGCCTTTCGCCCATGGCCACGGCCTTCGCCACCGAACGAGCGCCCGCTCATTACGGGAACCTGCAGCACACCGCGCTCAGCGCGTTCTGGTTCGGCAGCAACTTCCTTTGGATTCCGCTGACCACCGTTCTGATCCAGGCCCAGGTCGATGAGGTTGTCCCCAAAGACGTTCGGAACACCGCCATCGGCGTCGCACTCGGTCTGGGCGGCGTGTTGGCCATGACCGTCCCTCCACTCGTCGGCGCGTGGTCAGATCGCTTGAACACTCGGTTTGGGCGCCGGCGTCCGATCATGGTGGCCGGCACCCTGCTCACGATCCCGGGCCTGCTGATCCTGATGGCGGCGAACAACTACCCGGAGATCATCGTCGGGTACGCCATCATCCAGTTCTTCTTCAACGCGGCGGGAGCCGCCTACGCGGGCATCATCCCCGACGTCGTGCCTGCCCAGCAAATCGGCAAGGCCAGCGGTTTCCTGGCCACGATGACCCAGCTGGGAATTGGGGGCGGCCTCGGGGTCACCGGGCTCCTCACCCACAACCGCTTGATCTACCTGGTCATGGGCGCCGTCGCCGCGCTGACCCTGATCCCCACCGTGTGGGCGGCGCGCACAGAGGGCCTCACTCCCATCGCCCCGCCTCCACGCCGAGCGTTCGGCGAGTCTGTGAGGGAATTCCTTCGGCCTCTCCACGAGGGCGACTTCGCCTGGGTGGTTTTCACGCGGCTGATGGTTTCGTCCGGAATCACCGTGGTCCTTTACTTCCTGGTCAACTTCTTCGGCGATGTCGTGCTGGGGCCGCACCAGGACGCCGCCAAGTTCACTACCAACTGGCTGCTGGTGGTCGTTCTGACAGCGCTACCGTTTGGGTTTTTCGGGGGTCAGATCTCGGACCGCATCCATCGCCGCAAGATCTTTGTCTACCTGGCGGGGGCGGCCCAGGCATTCGTAGCGATCGTCTTCATCGCGTTCTACCCAACTTCCACTTCATTTGTCTATGCACTGGGCGTCGCCTATGGAATTGGCTACGGACTCTATTTCGCCGTCGACTGGGCGCTGGCCTGCGACACGCTGCCCGATCCCAAGAAATCCGCCAAGGACATGGGACTCTTTCACATCGCCTTGACGCTGCCCCAGGCAATCCTCCCGCTGTTCGGCGGGGCGCTCATCGACTACCTCAACAAGCACATCGCGGCGAACTCTGGCTACCGGGTGGTCTTCTCGAGCGCGGTGCTCTTCTTGTTCTTAGGCACTGTGCTGGTGAGCCGCATCAAGTCCGTGCGCTGAAAAGGGGTCCCCGCGAACTCAAGGCGTAGCCTCAGAGTTCGTGGGGTATTGAACGTTCGCGGCGGACCGCGAGCAGGCTCGCGATCCAGACCGCGGCGATGCCCACGACGCCGAACTCCGCCATCAACCTCAACACGACCAGGTTGGAGTAGCCCGAGACCAGAAGCGTCTGGAACGTGTGGTGGCCGGGGCCGATGAGAGCCCAGCCCAGGGCCACCAGCCCAAGGACCGTCCAGTCGCCCTGCCTGACGGCCCAAGCGACGAGGACCAGCATCGGGAGCAGGAGCAGCACCAGGTGCGTGCCCCACGAGTAGCTGGCCACCATCGGGGTGACCGCCACGACGGCGGCCGCTTCGAGGGCCCGGCCGGTGGCTGTTCGCGAGGGCGAGCGCATGACGGCGAATGTGACGACGAGAGCCGCCAGCGCAATCACCGTGGTGATGATCCGGGCCGCGAGCGGCGCGCCGCGCGCGTCGCCGAAGAATGTGTCGGGCGCGAGCAGGCGAGCGACGGAACCGCCGGGCGAGTGGTTCTCGAAGAAACCCGTGCCCGCCCCGATGGCGGGCACCACCTTGAACAGGTACTCGAACAAGTACTGAGGCGCCGCCACCAGCCACAGGCCAAGGCCGGCGACAAAAGCGGCTGCCAGCATCGACCAACGCCTCGCCCACAGCACCAACAGCCCGACGGGCGCCTGTATCAATTTCAACGCGACCGCGACCCCAAGGGCCGCACCGCCCCACCAGCGACCCGCGATCCAGGCCAGCAGCCACACGCCCGAGAGCGCCAGGAGGACGAGGTTGATCTGTCCCTCGACGATGTTCGCGATCGTGGGTTCGAAGGCGATCGCCACCAGCACCAGGAGCGCGCCCAGCTGCCAATCCTCAACCTTCATGGCCCGCAAAACGCAGAACAGAAACACGACGAGCGATGCGTTGAGCAGGATGACGGCCGCAGCCCCGAGCACCCGACTGTCAACCCCGACCACCGGTTGGAGAAGCCAGGCCAGCGGCAGCGGGGTGACGTATTGCGGGCCGGTGGGCTCGAGGCAGCCCATCGTCTGGCACAGGTCGTATGGATCGTGCCCGGCGGCCAGACGCCCAGCGGCTCGCATGTAGCTCTCCTGGAAGTCGCCAAGGTAGGCTCCGAAGGCGAGGGGTTGGACGAGGGCCTGCCAGACGTAGAGGAGCAGGATCGGGATTCCGCCCCAAAACAGAAGCAGGCCACGGAAACGCCGGTTGGCCAACGCCGGTAGCCACGAGACCGGCGGGTTCACCGAGCGGAGTTTATGGCCTTGGAGCACGCCGGGCGCCCCTTCCAAACGTAAACGAGGCGGCGCCAGCAGCGACACCGCCTCGGCCGAGGTTCCACCGGGTGACACGCCTTCCGGTTTCTGCGCCGCTTTACGGCCGTTGCCTACTTGTGGAGGCCAACCTTTGCGCGGACTGCGGTGGACCCGACGCCGAACGAATTGAGTTCACTTTGCGCGGTTCGCACGGGGGTGTCAAGGGGTTGGCGTGGCCTGGGAGGAGGCGCACAATGGAGCGTCGGACCGGGCTCTTGGGAGGAGGCGCGATTGGGCGAGCTCAGCTACGTTCACGGTGCCAGCAGCACTCCGCTTCTGGGCGAGACCGTCTTCCAGAACCTTCAGCACACCGCCGGCCGCTTTGGCGATCGGGAAGCCCTCGTGGTGGCGCATCAGGATCGCCGGTTCACGTACCGGGAATTGGTGGACGAGTGCGAGACGGTGGCGCGCGGGCTCATGGCGCGGGGGGTGCGTCGGGGCGATCGCGTCGGCATCTGGTCGCCGAATCGGTATGAATGGGTCATCGCGCAATACGCCACCGCGGCGATGGGCGCGATCCTGGTCAACATCAATCCTGCCTACCGAACCTCTGAGCTGGAATATGTGCTCAACCAGTCCGGGATCAGCTTCCTGATCCTCGCCGCCGGGTTTCGCCAGGCCGACTATCGCGCCATGCTCGCCGAGGTCAAGGGCCGGTGCGCTGAATTGCGCGAGGCGCTCGTTCTAGAGGACGGCTGGGAAGCTCTTCAGCGCGATGGAGCCAGGACAAGCCTTGCCACGCTGCGCGAGCTGGAGGCTTCCCTCCAGTTCGACGACCCGATCAACATCCAGTACACGTCGGGTACGACCGGCTTTCCCAAGGGCGCCACCCTCACCCACCACAACATCCTCAACAACGGTTTCTTCATCGGCGAGACCTTGCGTTACACGGAGCAAGACCGGGTCTGCATCCCAGTGCCCTTCTACCACTGCTTCGGCATGGTGCTCGGAAATCTCGCGTGCACGACGCATGGCGCGACGATGGTCATCCCAGCCGAGGCTTACGAGCCGGTGGCGGTCATGGAGACGGTGCAGAAGGAGCGCTGCACCTCGCTCTACGGCGTACCGACCATGTTCATCGGCGAGCTCGAGCACCCGCGGTTCAGCGAAATGGACTTCAGCTCGCTGCGCACCGGCATCATGGCCGGGTCGCCCTGCCCGGTCGAGGTGATGAAGAAGGTGCAGACGGCGATGCACATCCCAGAGATGACGATCGCGTACGGAATGACGGAGACCTCGCCCGTCTCGACCCAGTGCGCCACGGATGATCCGCTCGAGAAGCGCGTCTCCACCGTGGGTCGCGTCCATCCGCACGTCGAGATCAAGATCGTCGACCCCGCCACCGGGGCGATCGTCCCGCGCGGAGCCTCCGGCGAGCTGTGCAGCCGGGGCTACATCGTCATGCTCGGCTACTGGAACAACGAGCAGGCGACCCGCCTGGCCATCGACGCGGCCCGCTGGATGCACACGGGCGACCTCGCCACCATGGACGAGCTCGGCTACATCAACATCGTCGGCCGGATCAAGGACATGATCATCCGGGGTGGCGAGAACATATACCCGCGCGAGGTCGAGGAGTTCCTGTACGGGCACCCGGCCGTGGCTGACGTCCAGGTGATCGGCATTCCCTCCGAGAAATATGGCGAAGAGGTCATGGCCTGGGTCAAGCTGCGCGAAGGCGGCTCGGCCACCGGCGAGGAGCTGGCCGCGTGGTGCAAGGGCAAGATCGCGTCCTACAAGATCCCTCGCCACTGGAAGTTCGTGGACGCGTTTCCGATGACGGTCACGGGCAAAGTCCAGAAGTTCAAGATGCGGGAGGTCGCCGTCGAGGAGTTGGGCCTCGAAAAAGCCGCTGGAGTCCGAACCGCCTAGCCCATCTAACGCGTGGTGAGTAGGCCCTACTGAAGGCTTTCGTAGGGGAATGCCGCCGCAAACGGCTCGTATAGCAGCAGCACCTGCTCGACCGCGAGCACGTCCCGCATGAAGATGCCGCCGGCGGCCACGCCGGCGTGCCCCACGATCCCCGATCCATCGTGCGGCGCGGCCATCTCGGCGCCGTCCTGGGCGGCGCGGAAAGCCATCGTGCGCCCCGACCTGTGAGCCGCTTCGATGACCGCCTTCCAGGCCGCCTGGTAATGGACGGCCGGATCCACTGCGGTTGGCGCTGCCACCACGGGCGCGCCCGGTACGGACAGCACGGCCGGCTTCGGCGGCTCGCTGAGCACCTTGGCCACTGCCGCCGCCTCAGCCTCGTTCGGGCCAGACAGGGTCGGCAGGCGCGCCAGAAAGGCGGCGATCTGCCGATCCACCGGAGCGGGAGGCTGGTAGCCGGGCCCGGGCAGCACGGTGGCAAACGGCCGGTAGAGCGTGGCGAACGCGGCCGGATCCAGCTGCTCGCGCACCAGGATGGCAAGCGCCACGATCTGGGCCGACTCCAGGGCCGCGGCGGAGACGTCCTCCGGCACGACCTTACTGATCGCAAGCTTGGTCTGCGCCACCCTGAATCCGCCTGTGAATGCATTCACCATGCTCTGGTCGGCGTTGGAAAGGAGGCCGTCAAGGACCTGTTCTACCTCTACGGTCGAGCGACGCTGGCGCGACAGCACACGCGCGTTTGCGATCCACTGCCACTGGGGCGTGCCAAAGTTCTTGATCGCTGCGGCGAGGAATTGCCCCGCCTCGGCGGCGCTCAGGGGAGCGCGACCTGCTCGGGGAGCAGGCCCTTGGCTCTCAGCTTGTCGATCGGGTGATACGCATCCACGATGCGCATCGTGCCTGAAGCGGAGCGTAAAACCATCGATTGCGTGTACGCGTAAACATCTTCGTAACGCACCCCCTTGAGCAGCTCGCCTGTTGTGATGCCGGTGGCCGCGAAGAAGATGTCATTGCCTGAGCAAAGGTCGTCGAGGTGGAGAACCTTGTTCGGCTTGTGCCCTTCCTTGGTGGCGAGCTCTCGCTCCGCGTCATCGCGGAAATAGAGCTTGGCCTGCATGTCGCCGCCGATCGTTTTGATGGCGCAGGCGGCCAGCACCCCCTCGGTGGAGCCGCCGGAGCCCATCATGCAATGGATCCCCGACCGCGTTTCGAGCGCGGCCTCGAGGGCCCCGGCGACGTCGCCGGCGGTGATCAGCTTGATGCGGGCGCCGACGTCACGGATCTGCGCCACGATCTGCTGATTTCGGTCGCGCTCCAGCACGACGACGGTGAGCTCCTGCACCGGCAGGCCCTCGGCCTTGGCGATCCGTCTCAGGTTCCACTCGACCGGCATCTCGAGGTCGATGACTCCCCTCGCCCGCCGGCCTACGACCAGCTTCTGCATGTAAGGGACGTGCGTCGTGAACATCGAGCCGCGCTCTGCAAGCGCCACCACGGAGATCGCGCCTGGCAGTCCTGAGGCGGTGAGGCTTGTGCCCTCGATCGGATCGACCGCGACGTCCACCTCTGGCTCGAGGCCGTTGCCGATCTGCTCGCCGAAATACAGCATGGGGGCCTCGTCCTTCTCGCCCTCGCCGATCACCACGGTGCCTTTCATGTCCACGACCGCCATGGCGTTCCGGATCGCTTCCACCGCGCGCTGATCGGCGGCGACCTTGTTGCCCCGACCCTGCAGCGGAGCGGCGGCCAGAGCGCCCGCCTCGGTGACCCGCAAGAGCTCGAGCGCCAGGTTCCGGTTGGTGCGCGGCTCGATCAACTGTTGAGGAAGTGCTTGAGCGGCATCGCGGGCGGTAGCTTAGCCGATGCCTCGGCGCCGGATCGGCAGCTTGTCCGCCTCGACCCAGAGATCCTTCTTGCGGGCGAGCCGGCGGTCGCCATCTCGATCGATGTACACGCAGGTGCGCTCGAGCACGGCTGTGATCCGCACGTTCGTGCCGTCCAGGATGGCGATGAAACCCTCGATCAGGACCTCATCCTCGTCGAGCTCGACCTCGCTGAGGCGGCGCGAACCCGACGGCCGAGGTTTCGTGGACGGCACGAGCGGCGTGCGCAGGGCGCCTGGCAATCCAGGCTTGATGCTGAGCCGGGACGATCCCGGGCCGGGCAGCGGAGGCCTCGGCTTGGGCGGCGATGGCGGCGTTCGAGCGGGCTTCTTTGCCGCACGCTTGGCCGATGCCGGAGCGGGCCGGCCCTTGGAGAGTCGGCCGGTCGCCCGCGCTTGGCCGGATGCCCGCCTAGAAGAACTCACCCCAGAACTTCCTGACCCGGCCCATCGGGTTCGGGACGGTCTTGAGAGTCACCATCGAAGCGGTCCGCGCCGAGGACTCCACGATCGCTGTGTCCTTGGCCTCGGGGACGCCTTCCGGATGGACCCTGATCACGCCCAGGTGAACGCCGCCTTCCAGCACCACGAGCGCCCCCACCCGTGCGTCACCCTCGAGCCGTCCCGTGTTCGTGATCTTGAGCCTGCTCGTGGCGACGATGTTCCCGCGCACCAAGCCGGCGACCGTCACCTTCGAGCTCTTGATATCCGCCTCGACGTGGGCCTCCGGGCCGATGAAGAGGTCGCCGTCGCAATCGACCTGGCCGCTGAACCTGCCCAGGATCTGGCCGCTGCTCTTGATCTGGAGGCGGCCCGCCAGGACGTCGTCACTCGCCAGCACGGTCGACTTCGGCTCGGTGCCTTTGGACGCTTCGCGGCCCCCATTGGTCGCGGTTGTCCCCAACGTCTCTGAACTCGTCTCAGTCGTCATTACGCCTCCATTGCCCCATCCTCCCCGCCGCTCCTGCTCCTTCCGCAGCATAACTGCTCCAGTTGGGTGGTGCGCTGTGCGCGCGATGGTGTGAGCTAACGCGGCGTTGAGCGCTGACTCAAAGCGCTGGGTGCGATTCGAGGTACGCGAGCACCGCGTCGCGGGATGGGTCGATGACCCCGTCCATCACCAGTTCGCTCAACCGCTGCTTGATGCGGCCGACCTCCGGTCCAGGAGGGATCTGGCGGATGCGCATGATGTCCTCGCCATCCACCGGAGCCGCCAAACGCGAGGGCTGTTCTTTCAGCACCAGGTCGAGCCGCGCCTGGAGCTCGTCGATCTTCTCGGGGTGTGGATAAGCAGATGCGGCGATGTCGGCACGGGCCAGCGCCATCAGCCTCGCGAGCTGGGAACCGGCGTCGCGGGCAAGGCGCCGTACAGCCCCATCGGTCCACTCCGACGCGTAAAACACCGGCCGGAGGTGCAGTCGCACGAGCATGGCCACAGCCTCGATCTCCCTTTGGGCAAACCGCAGCCGTTCGAGGGCGCGGGACGCCATCTCGGCGCCGACGACGTCGTGGCCGAGGAACGAACCGTCGGGCGCGGCTGTAACCGGCTTGCCGACGTCATGGAACAGAGCGCCCAGCCTGACGATGACCTCTGGGGGCGTGCCGGCCACGGTCAGCACCGTGTGACCGAACACGTCGTGCGTGTGGTAGCCGGTCTGCTGGACGCCCTTGCATGCCGCCACCTCGGGCAGGATCAATTCGAGCAATCCGCCCTGGTCGAGAAGCTCGAGCGCCCGGCCGGGCTGCTCGGAGACGAGCATCTTTCGGAGTTCATCGGACACGCGCTCGATCGAGACCACGGGAGAGGCAAGCCTGTCCTTCAGCCTGCTCATCGCGGGCAACAGCTCGGGGGCAAGCTCGAAGCGGAGCTGGACGGCGAATCGGATCGCCCGCAGCATGCGGAGCGGATCGTCGCTGAAGGTCTGCATCGGGTCGGCCGGCGTCCTCAGCACGCGCGCCTCCAGGTCGGCCTGGCCGCGACCGAGGGGATCGTGGACGTTGCCGTCGAAGTCCATCAGCAACGTGTTGACCGTGAAGTCGCGACGGCGAAGGTCCTCATCGAGCGTGGCCACGCGCACGCCGGGCTTCCGCGAATCCGCTGTGTATGACTCGGCACGAGCCGACACGAACTCGATCAGGTGCCCGGGCAGCGTGACCTGCGCGGTGCCGAACCGCTCGAATATCACCGGCTCGCTCGCACCCGCCAGCGGAGCGAATCGGCGGGCCAGCTCCAAGCCTTTCCCGTCCTCGACGACAACGTCGATATCAGGGTGCGGACGGCCCAGGAGAACGTCGCGCACATACCCGCCGACGATCCACGCGCGCGCGTTCAGCTCGGACGCGGCTTGCTTCAGGAGCCGGCGAACCTCCTCGTCGCTCTGCGGGCTTACTGGTTGATCCGCGCCCATTCCACGGCTCCCACCTGCCCGGCGCGATCGCCCAATCGGGCTCGTCGGAGGAGGGGCCGGCGGCCAGGCTTGATGAATGGAGAAGAGCGCAGGGTCTCGCGCATCGTCGGCGCCACGAGCTTCCACGACCGGGTCACGCCGCCGCCCATCACGAACATCTCCGGGTCGATGACGTTGGTGAGGCTGATCAACGCCAACCCCATGTACCGAGCCGATCGCTCGACCACCATCCGGGCGTGCCGGTCGCCGCGGGCCGCGGCCGCGAACAGCTCCGCCGCAGGATGGCCGGTTTCCTTGGCCAGGTTGGCGCCGCCGCAGAAAACCTCGAGGCAGCCGCGCTGGCCGCAGTTGTCGAGTGGACCGTTGGGGTCGACGATCATATGCCCGACCTCGCCCGCTGTGCCGTGGCCGCCGCGGTGCAACCGGCCGTCGATGATGAGGCCGCCTCCGATTCCGGTCGACCACGTGATGTAGACCATGTGGCGAGTCCCGCGGCCCGCGCCATGATGGAACTCACCCAGGCCCGCAATGTCGGCGTCGTTCGCCAGATGCACCTTGGCGCCGGTGGCGCGGCTGAGCATCGATACCAGGGGCACGTTTCGCCACGGAAGGTTGGGCGGATTGACGAGAATGCCGCGCTTCAAGTCGATGGGACCGGGAGCGCCGATGGCGATGCTCGTCACCTTCTGGTTGCCGCGCAGGCGGTCGATCTCAGCCGCCGCCCAATCGACCATGCCCCGCGGCGTCTTGAGCTGCGGCGTTTTGGTCTTGACGCTCGCGACCAGCTTCCCATCGGAGCGCGCCAGCGCCACGCGCACTTGCGTCCCCCCGAGATCTATCCCTGCGAGCATGGCTAGTGGACTGTAGCGGTTAGGAGGCGAGCAGTTGTTGGCCTCGGAGCGCGCCCAGAATCTCGATCGGGGCGCGGGCGCGGTTGAACGTGTAGAAGTGGAGACCCGGGACGCCAGTTTCGAGCAGCTGCACGCACTGCTTGATGCAGTGGTCCACCCCAAGCCTCCACAAGATCGAAGTAGAACCGGTTGTCGAAGAACATCTGCGTGATCAGGAAATCCGCGCCTGCTTCGACTTTCAAACGCAGGTAGCGGAACTCATGCTCGAGGTCAGGGCTCTCCGGATGCTTCTCGGCACTGCAGGCGGCCCCGATCCCGAGCCGGTAGCCCTTGTCGCGTACGAAAGCGACCAGGTCGCTCCCGTGCTTCAGCTCCGGGTCGGCGGGTTGAAAAGGCTCGCCTGGTCCAGGAGGGTCCCCGCGCAATGCCAGCACGTTGGCAACGCCTTCGCGTTCCATCCAGTTCAGAATTCGCCGCGTCTCATCACGCGGGTTCGCGCAGGTGAGATGGGCCATGGCCTCGATGTGGTAGTGCCGCTTGATCCGCGTCACCAGCTCCAGGGTTTTCTCGCCGGTGCGCAGGCGATACGTCACCGACACCCAGTCCGGGGCGTGACCCGTCAGTGCCGCGACAGTCTTCTCCAGTACTTCGACCTCGGTTTCATCTCGCGGCGCCATGAACTCGAATGACACCGTCGGCCGTCCTCGGGTCAGCAGATCGGCTATCCGCACGGCATAAAGCCTACCTAAGGACGCGGGCGTCGCCGACGCGACGCGTGAGCTTGACGGCGTCGAGGTGTTCGAGCAGCGCAAGCATGGGACGGCGGCTGGCACCGAGGCGGTCCCGCAGCTGAGCCACGCTCACGGACCCCGTGCTCGCGATCAGCTCCCTCACCGCCACGACAGCCCGCTCATACGCGTCCCGCGTGAACGCGATGTCGTCGCTCAGACGCTCCAGGTCTCCGCGTTGCGCCAGGGCACGAACGATCTCAGGCGTGACTCCGGCCGTCCGCATCGCCTCTGCGAGAGAAGGCGGAGCAAAAGGCTCGGCTCCCAGAAGCTCGAGGAAGAGGGCAGCAGGGCCGCCCGAGGCCTGGTCGGCGACCTCGTGTGAGATCGCCGCCACCTCGCCGTCTCTTTCCTCGAGTCGCTGCTCCTCGACGAGCGCCTTCACAACCGCGGGAAACAGGCCGGGCTGGATCCCGAGCCGGCTCCTCAGCTCCTCGCGCGGCATGCCGCGGCGGAGCGGATGCTCCTCGTGATAGGTGGCAAGCTCCCGCACAGCGCGGTCGGCCACGGCGGACCAGGCCTCCTGCGCGATCAGCCAGTCGCCGAGGCGGCGCGCCTGAAGGCGCGACACATCAGCGTCCGTGGCCAGTGTGGCCTTGAGCAGGGCGCTCAGGGCAACCCCGCGGGGGTACTTGCGCAGCTCCTCCTGCAGGACGTCGCCTGCCGCCCTGCGTTCCAGCGACTCGCGCACCGCAGCGTCGTGGCGTGGATGCTTGCGCGGCGCCACATCTTTGATCTGGCCGCCGGCGACAGTCCTCGAGGGACTCGGGATGCGGAGGATGATGCGGTCGTCGTTGGCGGCCGCAATCGGTCGTTCCAGGTAGAGCTGGATCCACGCGTTGGCGCCGGGTTCGATCGTGTCTCCCTCCAGGAGGATCGCTCGGCAGCCGACCTCGACCGTGCCCGTGTGTAGGAGAAGCTCGGCGCCGTGCCGCAGTCCTCGAGGAGCCGACGCGAGCACGCGCACGCGGGCGTCCACCCGCCGTGTCGCCTGGAGCGCGCCAGGCTGGGCGAGCACGTCACCGCGCTCGACCTCACTCTTGTCCACCCCGATGAGGTTGGCCGCGACCCGATTTCCAGGCTCCGCCGCGTCGACCTTGCGGTTGTGCTGCTGAAGCCCACGGACGCGGGCGGTCGCGCCGCCGGGCAAAACCTGCAACTCGTCGCCGACGGCGATGGTGCCGTCGACGAGGGTGCCGGTGACGACCGTGCCGAAGCCGCTCATCGTGAAGACGCGATCGATCGGGACCCGAGGCCGCCCGAGGTCAGGCCTGGACTCCACCCGGTCGAAGGCGGCGTCGAGGCTCGAGACCAGCGCGCCGAGGCCCTGGCCCGTGACCGCCGACACACCACAGATCGCCGATCCCTCCAGCGCCGTGTGGGCGAGTGCCTCTCGCACTTCGCCCTCGACCAGCTCGTACCAAACCTCGTCCACGAGGTCGACCTTGGTGAGCGCAACCACGCCGCGCCGAACGTCAAGCAAGTCGATGATCTCCAGGTGTTCCCTGGTCTGCGGCATGACGCCTTCGTCGGCGGCCACGACCAGCAGCACAACATCGATCCCGTGCGCGCCCGCGAGCATGTTGCGGATGAAGCGTGCGTGCCCCGGAACATCCACGATGCCGATCTGGCGCCCGCTCGGGAGGCGCATGTAGGCAAAGCCGAGGTCGATCGTCATGCCGCGACGCTTTTCCTCGGCCAGCCGGTCCGGGTCGATGCCGGACAGCGCGGTCACGAGGGTTGACTTGCCGTGGTCGATATGCCCCGCGGTGCCGAGGATCACGTCAAAACGGTTTTGACGGCCGCCTCCACGGCATCGATGAGCTGCTCGTCCTCGCCGCGCAGGACGGTGCGCGGATCGAGGCAGCAGGCGTCCTTCTCGATGCGTGCGATGACGGGCGGGTCGCCGCGCCGCAACGCCGTCGCGAGCCGCGAGGCTGGACCCGCCAGCGCGATGAGCATGGTGGGGAGCGCATGGCCGGGCAGGGAGCCGCCGCCGGCGGCGGACTCGCCGGGGACGAGGGAGGAGTTGACACCTCGTTCTTCGAGCTTCACCGACCAGAGCCCGGCGCGCCTTCTGATCTCCTCGACCGGCATGCGCAGCATGCGCTCCACGGGGATGTCGTCGAGACGCCCGGCCAGGCGCTGCCGCAACGTCGCCTCCAGCGCGGCGAGGGTGAGCTTGTCGATGCGCACCGCGCGCGCCAGTGGATGCCGTGACAGCCTGCGCACAGCCTCCACGCCCTTCGAGCGGCGCGCGAGGATGAGGCCGGCCTGGGGTCCGCCCAAGAGCTTGTCACCCGAGAACGTGACGACATCCGAGAGCCCCAGCGACTCGGCCAGGGTGGGCTCGTCCGCGATCGGCTCGGCGGCGCCGCTGCCGAGGTCGTCGATGAGCAGCACATCGTGGCGGCGCGCGACCGCTTCCATGTCCGTCAGCGAAACCGATTCGGTGAAGCCCGAAACGCGGTAGTTGGAGGTGTGCACGCGCAGGAGCGCCGCAGTCTTGGGCGTGACGGCGTCCTCGTAGTCGGCCGAGCGCGTGCGGTTGGTGGTGCCGACCTCGACCATGCGCGCGCCCGACAGGCGCATGACGTCGGGCATGCGGAACGAACCACCGATCTCGACCAGCTGACCTCGTGAGACGATCACCTCGCGGCCTTTGCAGAGGGCAGTCAAAGCCAGCAACACGGCAGCCGCGTTGTTGTTCACGACCAGCGCCGCCTCGGAATCGAAGAGCCGCTTGAGCAAACCCGCGAGCAGGTCCGCACGCTCTCCGCGGCGGCCGGTCTCCAGGTCGAGCTCGAGGTTGCTGTAGCCGCCCGCAACCGCGAGCGCCTCGGTCGCCGATCTCGACAGCGGAGCACGGCCGAGGTTGGTGTGGAGGATCACGCCGCTGGCGTTGATGACGCGGCGGAGACGCGGGGTGGCGGCGGCACGCAGCCTCGCGGAGACGCGCCGGCCGCGTTCATCATCGTCGACGACCTCGTCCTTTCGCTCGGCCGCCACCTGGTCGCGGATCGCCTCGACGACCTGGGCGCGGCCGAACTCCTGCACCAGCGCCGCGTAGGGCGGCTGGTTGACCAACCGGCCTACAGCAGGCAGGGATACAGGACGTTGAATCTGGGCACCCCGTAACCGATGCATTGGCCTACAGAGATTAGGCTCGCGGGCTTGAAGAATGGCTCCATCACGTAGCTGAGGACGGGCACGCCGACGAAATAGCCGATGAAGATGACGATGGCCGCGCCCGCCCAAACCTCGCGCCGGCGGACGGACACGTTGAAGAAGAAGCGAGGGTTGCGCGAGCGAAAGATGGTCTCGATCACATCCCAGCCGTCGAGGCCTGGGATCGGGAGCAGGTTGAAGGCAAAAACCGAGAGGTTGAGGAAGACGATCGCGTAAACAAGGGTTGCGAGCAGGCCGATGGGAGTGAGCGCCGGGTGAATGCCGATGGCATTGAATGCGCGCAGGATCAGGCCTAAGGCGATGGCGGCGATGAGGTTCGCGGCGGGGCCGCCGAGAAAGAAAATCAGTCGCTGCCGAACCGAGCTGATGCGATTTGGCTGCACCGGCACCCTCCGGCCCCATCCGGTCAGCAACATGAAAACTGCGATGACGCCGACCGGCTCCAGAAAGCGGCGCGGGTTCAGCGTGAAGTAACCGAAGTAGCGCACGGATCGATCGCCTTGAAAGTAAGCCGCCGCGGCGTGCCCCATCTCATGGACCGGGATGGCGATCAGCAGCGCAGGCACGAGCATCAGCGCCGCGACCAAGAAGTTCGCGAATTGGGTCACTTACTCGATCGGGATTTTGCCCGCGCGGCCAGGCGTTCGCCGGCGTTGCGAGCCGCGGCCCGTGCCGGCTGCCGCGCGGCGCGTGCGACCGGTCGGGGCCGTCGTGACGCGGTGCTCGTAGATGAGCATGAGGGCCGTGATCAGCTCACGCTGGGCGTTGAGCAGGTGCACTTGAGCCGCGGGCGGGATCATGTCCGTCAGGAGGTGGCTGACGCGAGCGCCGAGTTCGTTGACCAGCTCGATCAGCTTCTCGCCATCGCGGCTCACTTTGCCCTCCCCCCGCCCGCGTGGAGGCCCGGGGAGGGGCTCGCGGCTTCATGCCGTGTCACCACGGCCGCGCGCGCAAAACGCACGCGCAGCTCGCCATCCTTGATGGTCGCGCCGGCGGTGTCACGCTTCGACAGCACCCGAGGCAGCGAGATCTCGCGCCGGTAATTGCCGATCGTCACGTACAGCTCTCCGTTGTGCCGGCTCAGGTCCACCTCCGAGCGATCCACGAACGGCACCTTGAGGCTGA
>WNFD01009851.1_pt1 | contig 18226 bp, 11 predicted proteins | sample 5400491 | NCBI WGS metagenome assembly WNFD01 (sample SAMN13153343, study PRJNA577476) | soil metagenome | isolation source: 120 cm saprolite under Douglas fir tree site 2 hole 2 replicate 2 | place: USA:California | collected 2015-04-18 | reverse complement strand
CAAAGGCTTCTTTGTTGGTTGGACATTGAGTCTTCATCCGTCCATCATTGAAGCGCTTACACTGGGAGTAAGCGTGATTTGATGCTCGATATTTTAGCCATCTATTCGGAATCGAATCGCAGGAAGAACCTGCTGATTGCTGCTGTTTTGATCGTGGCGATCGCGATTGTCGACTGGAAGACTCTGCCGTATCTCTCACTGGGATTTCTTTACCTGTTCCCGATCATGTTGGTCGCCGGCTTCCTGAGACGATGGCAGATTATTGGCGTATCCGTGCTCTGCTCAGTACTACAGGAGCTATTTAGCGATCTTCCTCTTACGGCGGCCATCATTCCGCGCATGGCAATGGTTACGGTGGGTTATATCGGCACCGGATTGTTTTTGTCGGAGCTGGCATCGAAACGGCGCCTGGCGACCCGGCATGTGGATGAATTGGAACGGGAGGTGGGATTCCGGCGGGATGCCGAACGGCAACTGGAAGCCCTCATCGAAAGCAGCCCGGCGGCGATCGTTACCGTTGATTCTGAAGGACACATCGAACGCAGTAATCAAGCCGCACAACAGTTGCTGGCTCTTGACGGACAACCATTGCACGGGCAATCGATTTCGCAATACCTGCCGGCATTGCAAACTATCGTTCACGCATATCAATCGCGGGTTTTTCGCACTACTTTACAGGCCCAGGGGCGCCGTCATAACGGTGAAGCTTTCATGGCTGGTATCTGGTTTTCAACGTTCAGTACTGTTTCCGGTCCACGACTGGCGGCAATCATTGTTGATCTTTCTGAAGATATACGCGAACGGGAACAATTAGGGCTTGATCAACTGCTGAAGAACGCGCGTATTGTTATGGGCGCAGTTTCGCATGAAATCCGCAATCTATGTGGGGCGGTCTCGGTGGTTTATAGAAATCTTTCGCATGTCGCTCCCCTAACCAATAACCCTGATTTCCAGGCGCTCGGTACCCTTGTGGAAGGATTGGAAAAGGTCGCTTCCCTCGAAGTCAGACCCTTTGCGGGCGAGAATCTGACGGCGGTCGAGATTGCCGCGATTCTTGGTGAACTCCGCCTATTAATTGAGCCTGGTCTTCAGGAAGCTGGTATCCAGATTGTATGGCGCACGCAGGACGATTTGCCGGCGGTCTCCGCCGACCGCTACGGCCTGATGCAGGTGTTCTTGAACGTTGTTAAGAACAGCGAGCGCGCCATGGAGAATCTTGATCCCAAGCGGCTAATCGTGTCAGCTGTCGTAGAAAATGAAAGTGTCGTGATTCGATTCGAAGACACGGGCCACGGCGTAGCGGATCCTGACAGGCTTTTCCAGCCTTTTCAAAAAAATGCCGCCGCTACCGGCCTTGGCTTGTACGTCTCCCGTGCTATCCTCCGGACATTCCGTGGCGATTTGCGCCACGAATCGCGAGATCGTGGCGCGTCCTTTGCCGTGATACTTGAGCCCGTGGTGGCAACGCCAGAATCATCTTATGCCAGCAAGTTCTAAAGTCCGTGTCCTCATCCTGGATGACCATGCGCTATTCCGCGAAAGCCTGGCCCGCTTGCTTGAGACTGAGCACGACCTTGAAGTTCGTCATTGTGCTTCTGTCTCAGAAGGCGTGGCGACAGTTGCTGAATGGCCCGCTGATCTGGTTTTGTTGGATTTCGATCTGGGCAACGAGAAAGGGTCTTCATTTGTTGAAAAAGCGCAGGAAGTTGGATTTAAAGGCAGGACACTGCTACTCACGGCTGGGGTGAACGAGTTAGAAGCTGCCGATCTGATTCGCAACGGCATTTCGGGAATTGTCCTCAAGCACAGTTCGGCAGCGGAACTATCCGAGAGCATACGTGAAGCGCTAGCCGGCAAAGTCTGGCTGCAACAGGAGTACCTGAAAAAGGTCATGGAAAAAGTCACCGCAACCGGGAACCCAGCCCCATCGTCAAAGAACCTCACTAAACGGGAAGGCCAGGTGCTCACCTTCGTCTTCGAGGGCCTTAGCAACAAGGAAATTGCCGGTCGCCTTCAGGTATCGGAGAGCTCCGTCAAAGCGTCCCTTCAGCAGCTATTCGAAAAAACCGGAGTGCGGACGCGCAGCCAATTGGTACGCATCGCCCTTGAAAAGTATAAGGATCAGATCTGATTGTGCATCGCCTTCATTGAATCATTCATTTGTCACTCTTTATTGCGAATTGATTTGCTTTGCCAGGTCATTTTCTCTTTCCGTCTTTACGGCTTCGCTGCAACTCGCTGCGGAGGGTCCGGAGCAGATGTTTTGTATACACATCCCTGGCGATGAACTCGGCGCCGTGACTCATGATTTCCGCCAGAACTGCCTCACCATTTCGGTCAACGAATGTCACGTCAATCAGTTCAACGATGCATCTGCGCGTGTCCCCTTCGTGTCGCCCCTCTCTCCACGTTGACCTGAGCTCAGCCGCCCACTGGCCGACCAACTGCCCCTGCAAAGACCACCTCTGCTCGTCGGGCAAATCAGTGATAGTGATCTTCAGCACTACTCTTCCCTTGACTTCTCGTCAGAACCGCCGACGCCTGAAGCCGCATCACCCACAATGTCTCCATTGCAGTTGAAGAGCCAAAGGGTACGGAGCATTCGAATCAGGTTTATTTATTTGCTCCAACGGCAGTTACAGCGAAGATTCCTGGGCGCCAAATATCGCGAGGGAACGATCGGGAGACAGAGATTTGGCGCGCGTGCCAGACGTTCAGCACGGCAGTGAATGGGGTAAAACTGCATCTCGCTGCTGAGTGGCGTTGGCGTCTGCCCGGGTGTATCTTGTTGATAACGAGATCCCGACGAGCGAGGTTTTGCGCTCCCCAGGGCTGAGACAGGGGTTGAAATGTCGTCGAATTCGCGCCGCGGGACAGAGATGAGCAACGCGGTCCAGGACGAGGCCGAAGCGGCGGTAACTGAGCGATATCAATCGCTCCTCCGCGTTTCGCAAACCCTCATCTCAATTCGCTCTCCAGAGGAACTCTTCAATATTCTCGCACGCGAGTTACACGCCGTCGTGAACTTCCATGTCATGGGCGTCGGCCTCTACGACGAGAAGGCGCACGAGATGTGTACCAAATCGTACGGCGAGCCGGGTGTTCCCCTCAAGGCCCCAAAATTCGCGCCGGAAGAGACCTTCAGCTGGTGGGTGTACCAACATCAACAGCCCTTGATTATTCCCCACTTAGACGCGGAGACTCGATTCCCTGCGGTAGCCGAGATGCTCAAGAACCGGGGAGTTCGTTCAGTGTGCGCCATCCCTTTGACGACAGTACATCGGCGCCTTGGGGGCCTCGCTGTGGGCAGCTTAGAGGCTGATGCCTATAACAAGGAGGAGGTCAGCTTTCTCTCGCTGGTTGCGAACCAAGTGGCGCTGGCGGTGGACGACGCGTTGAACTTTGAGGCGTTAAAACATGCCAATGAAGCCCTGCGCGCGAGCGAACAGGGTTTTCGCCTGATCGTCGATAGCATTCCCGGGCTCGTTAACACTACGACGGCGAAAGGCGAATTCGAATTCGTCAGCCAGCAATGCGTCGATTATTTCGGCATGACGCTTGACGAATTGAAAGATTGGGCCACCTCCGACGTTGTTCATCCCGATGACCTTTCTCGCGTGCTGGCCACGTGGAGGCGCGCGGTTGAAATCGGGGATCCATATGAGTCTGAGTATCGTATCCGTCGTGCCGATGGCGTATACCGTTGGTTCCATGTACGCTCTCTCCCCTCGCGGGACACGGAAGGGCATATCATCCGCTGGTATACCCTGCGGACGGATATTCACGAGCGTAAGCAAGCGGAAGACCGGTTGCAGTTGCTCCTCGATGTCACCAATCAGGTTGTTTCAAATTTGCAGCTCCATGACCTCCTGCGGGCCATCTCGGCAAGCGTCCGGCGCGTCATGCAATGCGATCTGGTGGGCGTCTGCTTTCCGGACTCGGAGGGGAAAAAGCTGCAAACCTTCGCGCTCGATTTTCCAGAGAGCAAAGGATTGATTCGAGAGGAGAACGTCACTGCGATGGAGGGTTCGCTTGATGGTTTTGTCTTCCGCACGGGCAAGCCCTGGACGGGCAATGCCTCGGACGTCCTTCAGCTAGGTCTGAAACATGACAGGGCCATTACCGAGGGTCTCAAAACCGGTTGCATTCTGCCCCTTGTCAGCCGGAATCGTGCGCTCGGTCTCGTGAGCCTCGGCAGACGGGAGGAAAATCCCTTCAGCGAGGCCGATGTCGGGTTCCTTACCCAGGTAGCGAGCCAGATCGCCATCGCGGTAGAGAACGCTTTGGAATATGGGCAGATAACTGAAGCCAAGGAGCGGCTGGCAGAGCAAAAGTTTTATTTGGAAGACGAAATCCGGCTTGAGCACAATTTTGAAGAGATCATTGGAAACAGTCCGCGGCTGAAAGCGGCGCTCGAGAGCATTGAAATAGTTGCACCGGCAGACTCGACGGTCCTCATCCAGGGCGAGACGGGTACTGGCAAAGAGATGATCGCTCGTGCAATTCACAACCTGAGCCCGCGCAAGAGTCAGGCGTTTGTCAAGGTGAACTGCGCTGCCATCCCCCTGGGCCTTCTTGAAAGCGAGTTGTTTGGCCATGAGAGGGGTGCGTTCACTGGCGCCATCGCCAAAAGGACGGGAAGATTCGAGTTGGCGCACAAGGGAACATTGTTCTTGGATGAGGTCGGCGATATACCGCTCGAATTGCAGCCCAAACTCCTAAGAGTCCTGCAGGAGCAGGAATTTGAGCGATTGGGAAGTACTCGCACGCAGCGCGTCGATGTTCGTTTGTTAGCGGCTACGAATGTCAGCCTTAGCCGAATGGTCGCCGAAAAAAAATTCCGCAGCGACCTTTACTATCGTTTGAAGGTGTTTCCGATTGATGTCCCACCGCTACGGGACCGCCGTGGTGACATTCCGCTTCTCGTCCGCTACTTCGCCAACAAGTACGCTCGGCGCATGGGAAAACAAATCGAGAGTATTCCCAACGAAACGATGGATGCGCTCTCCCGCTATTCCTGGCCGGGTAATATCCGGGAATTGCAGAACCTTATGGAGCGAGCCGCCCTGCTTTCTACCGGTCCATCGCTGCGAGTACCGTTGGCTGAAATTCTTGCTGACTCAGGCCTCAGCATGGCTGGCGGGGACAATGCGCTGAAACAAGCCGAGCGAGAGCAGATTGTGCGAGCGCTCCGCGAAAGCAATTGGGTTGTCGGAGGTGCTCGTGGAGCGGCAGCTCGCCTGGGCCTCAAGAGAACGTCGCTCGCCTACAAGATGCAGAAGTTGAGGATCTCTCGCCCACCCCAGTGACGGACGTCTGGCAAGCGCGCCAAATCTCTGTCTTCTGATGAGCCTTCCCGAACCCGGGTGTCGACTTGTCCGCTGGACTAAAGGTTCACGCGGCAACAACATCGATTGCCTTTGCCGCCAGCCGGAGCTTTGGCACGCTGTGTGCCCTCCGAGTTGTGCGCGGCCGTCGGGGTTATGCAAGTCCTGCGGTAAACCAAACATTCAAAAAAAGGCTAAAGAACATGAAATTCAATCTCTTACAGAAGCAAACATCACGCCGCGAAATGTTGCGAGGTTCAGTCACGCTGGCCGGCAGCGCTTTTCTGGCGCACCTCTTTCCCGGGACGTTGCTCCGCGCCTCCGCAGCGGGCTACGCGCAACAAGCACCTTCGGCAGCCGACCTGGTCGCGAGTATGCGCGCCAAGTTCAACGCCGCCCCCATCCAAACGCAAAAGCTTGCTGACAATGTCACCATGCTCTCCGGCCCCGGCGGAACCGTGGTAGTCCTCAACGGCCCCGACGGCAAATTCGTCGTGGACACTTTCGTTGCGCCCGCCTGGCCGAGGCTCAAACAGGCTCTGGATGGTGTTGGCAAGGCTCCCGTGAAATACGTCATTGACACCCACTGGCACTTCGACCATACCGATAACAACGCGCATCTTCGCGCCGCAGGAGCCACGGTCCTTGCCCACGAAAACACCAAGAAGCGCATGTCCGAGCCGCACGATCAGCCGGTCTTGTATAGAGGAACAGACGGCGCGTTGCACGACTTGCATTTCGACCCCTCGCCCGCGGAGGCCTTGCCGCAGCAGACCTTCCACGACAGTTACAAGTTGCAAGCCAATGGCGAAACCCTCGCGCTCCAACACTTTGCTCCCGCGCATACGGACACGGACATCTACGTTCATTTTCAAAAGGCCAACGTGATTCAGATGGGCGACACGTTTTTCAACGGCATGTATCCCTACATCGACCCCGGTACGGGCGGCAAAATCAGCGGCATGATTGCCGCCGCCGACAAAATTCTCTCGCTCGCCGGCAATGACACCAAGATTGTTGCGGGGCACGGCCCGCTCGGCAACAAAGCGGACCTCACGAAATCCCGGGACATGCTCATCACTTCGCGCGATCGCGTTCAAAAATTGAAGTCCGCGGGAAAATCCGCCGAGGAAGCCGTCGCGGAAAAGCCGTTCGCCGATCTCGAACCCGTCTGGGGCAAAGGCATCATCAACGGCGACCAGTTCGTCCAAGTCGTCTATCTGGCGCTCTGAGTCTCCGGCTGAGTATTAGTTACTGGTCACAACGAAATTCCCAAAAGGAGCAACAAGATGAGTAATTCAATGACGCCTATGCGAGTAGTACGGGGAATGTCTCAATCCCTCTGCATCGTTTTATTGCTGTTGACATGCGGCGCGCTGTCCGCCCAGAACCAGGAGCATCGTATCCGGAATATTGTTCTGGCTCACGGCGCCTGGGCAGATGGTTCGGGCTGGAAAGGCGTGTACGACATTCTTGTCAAGGATGGCTATAAGGTCAGCATCGTCCAGGAGCCTGAGACGTCCTTTAAAGAAGATGTGGCTGCCACGAAGCGCATTCTTGCTCTACAAGATGGACCGTGCATTCTTGTCGCTCACAGCTACGGGGGAGCCGTAATTACCGAAGCGGGGACAGATCCATCTGTCGCCGGTTTGGTGTACATCGCGGCCCACATGCCGGATGCTGGAGAGAATGAGGCTGACGACGGAAAGCGCTTCCCGAGTGACCTCAGCAAATCCACTGCGATAAAGAAGACGGCGGACGGTTTCACTTACCTCGATCCTGCGCAGTTTCATGAGTACTTCGCAGCCGATCTGTCTGCCGAGCAGGCCGCGTTCATGGCGCGATCGCAGGTGCTTAACCTGGCTGACAATTTCAAAGCAGTCATCACCACGGCCGCCTGGAGAAGCAAACCAAGCTGGATGCTGGTAGCGGCAGCAGACAGAACCATCAATCCTGACCTCGAACGGTGGTATGCCGCACGGGCCAGGAGCCACAAGGTCGAAGTCGCAGGCGCCAGCCACGCGGTCTACGTCTCCAGGCCGAAGGAAGTTGCAGCTCTGATAGAAGAAGCTGCAACCCATGTTCGGTAGATATCCTTGCAGCGGCAGGCAAACAAGATTTGTGAAGCCAATCGCAGGTGAGGAGATCCATTTGCGACTCGTCGCACACGCGCTTCCACGCAGCCAAGGGGTTCACTCTGAGCATAGCAGGTGCTGTCCCGGCCGCAGGGATTCGGTCCTTAAGACAGCGGTACGCAACGTTGGTCTGGTTTGAGTCACCGGCGGGAAGGTCGTAGAAAGGAGCATATCTGTGAGTAAGCCAGTGCGAGTAGTCACAACTCGCTTTATGAGGCGCGCATCGACTTGGATTACGAGGGGCGCCACAACCGTCACGAATGCCGCTTACTCGTGACAGCTGCTGCTACACCTGTCGATCAGCGTTGCAGCAGAAAAACCTTTCCCTTGGGAGGATCATGCAGAGTATATCGCTGCTGAGTGAGGAGACCCGTCAATGATGAATGCACGCCTATCAGCAATGACCTGCGTATTGCTTGCAGCGTTCTGCCAACTCCCCTTCGCTAACGCGCAAACGAATGCCGGAACGGTTCTCACGCTTGACGAGGCGCTCCATCTGGCTCGTTCAAACAATCGAGACCTCAAGCAGTATGGATTTGATGTAACCAGGCAGGGTGAAGCATTAGGCGAGGCAACAACGCACTTCTATCCTCGGCTCGACACCTCGGTGCTGGCGGCCCAGTTGCTCGCGCCGCTCGATTTCACAATCAAACCCGGGCAGCTCGGTACGTTTCCAGCTACGGGGCCGATCCCGGGATCTAACACCAATCTTCACACGCCTGCTCGTCCAATCGCAATCGCCTCTGTCACAGCGACGCAGCCGCTTACACAGTTGATTCGCATCCATCTATCCGTCTTAGAGCAGCGGCTCAAGGTCGATGCGGCGCGGTTGTCCTTCGACCAGCGCGAACAGAAGTTGGCGGCCGATGTTCATCAATCGTACTATCAAGTTCTTCAGTCGCAGCTCCAGTATGAATCACAGAAATCGATGGTTAAGTATCTGGAGGAGCTGTTGCAGCTTACCGATCGGCGCTTCAGCCAGCAAGCTGTTCTCGCGGCCGACAGATTGAGTGTCAAGGCAGAAACAGCCAAGGCGATCTATCAGTTGACTACCATCGAAGATACGCTTGCGGATCGCAAAGAAGCCCTCAATCACCTCCTGGGGCGCAGCGTGCAAACGGAGTTTTCGGTGGAACCCGTTCAAACGACACTCCCCGAACAAGAGGACCTTTCCGCGGCCCGAACGACAGCGCTTGCACATCGTCCGGAAATGAAACTGGCGGCAAATCGTATGCGCCAGGCTGAGGTGGCAACCAGGAGCGAGAAGACGCATTACATCCCGGATGTCGCCATCCAGGCCAGTTATTTGAATCCCGCAAATATTAATTTTCTGCCTCAAAACATAGGTTCCGTTGGCGCATTGCTTACCTGGCAGCCATGGGATTGGGGAGAGAAACGCCACAAGGTTCGACAGGCTGCTCTAGCCGAGATGCCGAGACCGAGAAGATGCGGAACCAAAAAGTAGCGTATTCCCAGCAATCGATCTTGCTGAGCGATCTGCTGAAGCAGCAATCTTCCCTGGCAGATGCGGAGAGCCAATACCATCAGGCGGTTCTTGCCTATTGGAGTACGCGCGCTGATTTTGAGAAAACCCTGGGCGAGGAGTAGAGCCGTGAAGCCATTCATGACAGCCGCACACAGATCGAACGCATTATTAATTCTGATTCTCTCATCGGTCGCGGGAGGGTTGGGCGGATGTCACCACGAATCTCAGATACCCTCACAGCCGGCAAGGGCCGTCCGGCTAGCCACCGTAGCACCACCCCAGGCAAGCGGAGAGACACTACGCTATTCGGCCTCCATTCTTCCTTATGCACAAGTAGACCTCGTATTTCGTACGTCTGGTTATGTGACGGGAGTGAAGCAGGTGCGGGGTGCGGATGGGCGAACTCGCGACATAGGTACAGGTGACTTCGTCGAAAAGGGAACGACACTCGCGCACGTTCGCCTGGAGGACATGAAGAATCAGGTTGCGCAAGCCCAGGCCCAACTCGACCAGGCAGTGGCACAGCATACCCAGGCAGATCAAGACTTCGGGCGAGCGAAGGTGTTATTTGCGACGCAAAGCCTCACCAAGCCCGACTATGACCAGTCGCAGCAAAAGTTCAACTCGACACAGTCGGCCGTGGATAACGCCAAAGCTGCACTCCGCCAGGCCGAATTGACTCTGGGAGATTCCGATCTGAAAGCGCCATTCTCTGGGTTCCTCCTGAATCGGTACATCGACTTGGGAAGCCTCGTCTCGCCCTCATCGCCAGCGTTTACGATTGCCGACATCAGTTCCGCAAAGGCAACATTTGGCGTGCCCGACTATGCCCTGAGTCGCGTGCGTCTAGGGCAACAACTGGGCATTACTCTGCAGGACGATGTGACGCCGTTTGTGGGGCACGTCACAAGCATTTCTCCCAGTGCCGATACAAAAAACCGTGTCTTCACGGTGGAAGTCACAGTAAAAAACCGCGGCGCTCGTTTGAAGCCGGGCATGATTGCCTCGTTAAGCCTTGGCCAGGCTTCTCGTACATCGGCTGCTTCGGTGCCTCTCAGTGCCATCATTCCCTGTCCTTCAAAGCCCGGTTGCTTCGCAGTGATGGTAGCGCGAGAACAGGCCGGGAAATGGACAGCAAATATGCGCGAAGTGCAGTTGGGCGCAACCAACGAAAGCTCGATTGCTGTTGGGGGAGTGCAAGCGGGTGAGAAGGTGATCGCCGTCGGCGCGCAGCTTGTGAAAGATGGAGACCCCATCGAAGTGATTCTTTAGGCAGGAGAGACGATGGCACACCGAAGCGACCAGGACCGGATAGAGAAAACCCACAACGTCCCAAGATTCTTTGTAGAGCACCCGCAGGTTTCCTGGGTGCTCCTGATTGGCGTCCTGGTGTGGGGCTGGTTTGGCTACCATTCCATGCCGCAGCGGAAGGACCCTGATATTCCCGTGAGGGTTGCACTGGCCGCCTGTTCGTGGCCCGGTGCGACCGCGCAGCAAGTCGAACAATTTGTCACCCACCCGATTGAAGAGGCTGTTGCTCAAAACAAGACCATTCATCCCGGAACAGCCGCGGACTATGGAATCCGTTCAGTCTCGATTCCCGGTTACGCTTACGTCTACGTGCAGCTCGCCGAGGACGTCTCGGACGTAAAGCGGCAATTCAGCGACATCAACCTCAAGCTGAATGCACTCAACAGTCAACTCCCGCAAGGCGCCGGTCCGATCTCGTTTCAAAGCGATTTTGGAGACACCGCCGCCCTCATGTTGACTATTGCCAGCCCAAAGGCGGATTCGGTCGAGATCAACATCCGTGGGCGCGCCATCCAGTCTGCCATTCTGAATTCGCGGGCCGAGAAGAGGGCTCGCAAGGGGCGAGGCGCACCGGTCACAATCGTCTACTCGTTTCCTCAGTCTTTGTCCTCAAACAAGAACATCACTGACGCTGCACAAATATTCGAACATCAGGGAGAACAAGCGGGAATCCTGAGGGAGCCCCGAATAATCCAGGGCAGCGGGTTTATCGCCGTGGATGGTGTCTCGACTGAAGATGACTCTGCGATCAACAGATTCATCCAGGCCTTCTTTCAGAAACAATTACAGCGATCTGACTTGCATCCGGACGCCTGGGAACCGATTATCATCCGGAATCCCCAGGAGACTTCCGAGAGATTAGCCAGGGTCGCGGGAGACAAATATAGTTACGCCGATCTTGACGACTTTTCCGACCTCATCGCCCGCACAGTACAAGGTGCGCCCGAAACCTCCAAAGTGGAAAGGCGAGGGGGATTGCCGCAGGTGGTTTACCTGGAATATTCGCAGGATCGTCTAGCCGCGTACGGCCTGCAACCAGGGACATTGACAAATGTGCTCAGCGCTCGCAACATCATCGCTGCTGGGGGAACATACGAGGCTGGCCAACGGCAGGTAATTCTCAACCCTTCCGGTCAATTCGAAAACATAAACGCAATAGGCAACGTCGCAGTGTCCGTATCGTCGACCGGCGCTCCGGTCTATCTTCGTGACCTGGTTGAAATCAGCCGCGGATACCAGAGTCCCGCTCAATACCTAAATTACTACACTTGGCAGAACCCAGGAGGAGAATGGCAGCGCAGCCGTTCGGTCACCCTTGCGATCTACATGCGCGATCAGGAACAAATCGCGACATTCGGTCAATCCGTCGATCAGAAACTTGCGCAGCTCAGAAAGCTTCTGCCGCCCGATTTGATCATCGCGCATACGTCAGATCAGCCACTGCAGGTTAAGGAAAACCTTCACTTATTCCTGCGCGCCTTATACGAGGCCATCATACTTGTCGTTATCGTTTCCCTAATCGGCTTTTGGGAGTGGCGTCTGGCGCTGATTATGGCGTTGGCAATTCCGATCACGTTGAGCATGACCTTCGGCGTTTCGTACATGTTGGGAATCGATCTACAGCAGGTGTCGGTGGCGACACTCATCATTGCGCTTGGCTTGCTGGTAGACGTACCCGTCGTGGCCGGTGATGGAATTAAGCGCGGCCTTGCTGATGGACTGCCCCGTCAGGTGGCGGCATGGCTGGGACCTACCAAGCTGGCCACGGCCATCTTTTTTGCAACACTAACGAATATCATTGCGTACGTTCCGTTCCTCATGCTCACGGGAAACACAGGGGAATTTCTCAGGAGCCTTCCCATCGTGATGACAGCGGCGTTGCTATGTGCTCTGGTCGTAGCGATGACATTCGTCCCGCTGCTCGGTTACTACATCCAGAGGCCGCCGAAAAAGAAAGAGCTTACGATGGAGGAAAAGCGCCGGCAAGGCTTCTATGGTTTCTACAATCGGCTCGTGGGTCGAGCCATTCAGCGCCGGTGGTGGGTCCTGGCTGGTTCCTTTCTGTTCTTGCTGCCCGGCGGTTTCCTGGCTTCTCACCTGAAGCAACAGTTCTTTCCTGAAGACATCCAATATTGGTTTTATCTGGACGTTTGGCTGCCGAATGATGTGCCCTTGACCGCAACAAACGATGCTGCACTGAAGGCCGAGCAGGTCGTACGCGAGGTTGTTGAACACTCGGAGAAAACGATCTCAAAGGAGCAAGCGGGAAAACATCTTCTCACGTCGATAACAAGTTTTATTGGAGGTGGAGGACCACGTTTCTGGTTCTCCATCTCTCCCGAAGCTCAGCAAACCAATTATGCGGAGGTGATTGTTCAGATCAATGATAAAGATGAAACCCCGAAGCTAATTGGACCTCTTCAGGAGGCATTGAATAAACAGGTGCCGGGAACCTGGATCACAGTACGGCAACTGCAAACCAATCCTGTAGAAACGCCGGTTGAGATTCTGATCTCGGGTCAGGCGGATGTTGACCCGCGGGCAGAAATCCAGGATATACAAACTCTTCGGAACATCGCTTCACAGGCGATGGATATTATTCGACCTTCGCCTGGAGTCTCGGTCCTCAGAGACGATTGGAGCCCTGACAGCCCGCAGGTAAAGATTGAGATTGAACCGGATCGCGCGAACCTTGTCGGCATCTCAAACGCGGACGTAGCCAATTCGTCTGCAGCCGCGATCAGCGGAGCCCCCGTTGGCACTTTCAAAGAAGGAAACAAGAGTATTCCGATCGTCGCCCGATTGCGCACTCAGGAGCGATCACAACTGTCACAGATTGAGAACCTGTACGTCTATTCATCACAACAAAACACGAGAGTTCCTTTGCTTTCCGTTGCAACGGTCAAGAACATTCTTGAAACCGGCAGGATACGGCGCCGCGAGCATTTCCGCACGATTTCTATATTGTGCTTTCCTGCGCCTGGAATCCTTGCGTCGGAAGTCCTTGGGCCGGTCGAATCCAAACTGAAGGACCTTCAGAAGAGGCTTCCACCGGGATATCAATTACAGATCGCGGGCGAGAAAGCAAAGCAGGTCGACGGATTCATGAATCTCGCGGTCGTTCTCCTAATCTCACTTGTTGGTATTTACCTGGCATTGCTTGTGCAATTCAAAAACGCCGTCAAGCCCTTGCTTGTCTTTGCGGCCGCACCGTACGGCGCCATTGGTGCATTGATTGCTCTCTCAATCATGGGCACCCCGTTTGGCTTCATGGCATTCCTGGGCGTCGCCAGCCTGATTGGCGTTATCGTAAGCCACGTCATCGTGCTGTTCGACTACATTGAAGAAATGCACGAAAGAGGAGAGCCACTGGAACGTGCCCTGCCCGATGCTGGAATCGAGCGCATCCGGCCCGTCATGATAACCGTGGGCGCAACGATCCTGGCGTTGTTTCCTCTCGCACTCGAGGGCGGCCCTCTGTGGAAACCCCTTTGCTATGCGCAGATCGGCGGACTCGCTGTGGCAACATTTATCACTTTGTTGCTGGTACCTGTGTTTTATGCCATCTTTGTCCTCGACCTGAAGTGGATCAAATGGGAACGAGCAAACGGTGCGGAGGATTCCTCGCAACTGCAAAGCCCGGAGTCACCTTCTCACGAGGAAATATCTCAACCAGCGAAGCCTGATTCATAGAGCGTGCACGGCAGTTAGTGCGGGAAGCGCATTCGCGGCAGACAGGGGCCCCAGCGGCGGAATTGAGGCAAGCGATGAGCGTATCTGAATACGATCTGGTTGTTATCGGCAGTGGGCCAGCGGGGCAGAAGGGCGCGATTGCAGCAGCAAAGGCGGGCAAGCGTGTCGCCGTGATCGATGTGAACGTCATGATCGGTGGAGTGAGCGTTCATACCGGCACAATCCCCAGTAAGAGCGTTCGAGAGGCCATTTTTCAGCTTACCGCCTCTTCCGTAAAGGCCATGTACGGCAATGCGCCTCCGAGTCGTGGAGACATTTCCGTCCAGGATGTCTCCTCCCGTGTGAAAGCCATTGTCGCCCGAGAGACTGAAGTGGTTCGAGCGCAGCTACAGCGCAACGGGATTGCAATCCATGAAGGCAATGCGCATTTTCTAGATTCCCACACAGTGGAAGTTCAAGGCGATGGCGAGGGAATTCGACTTGAGGTAGCGAAGATCCTGATTGCCTGCGGCACGCGACCCGCTCACAGCGCCGAGATTCCCATTGATAACCATCGCATTGTGGATACAGACCACCTTTCTGCTTTGGGTGGTCTGCCGAAAACAATCATCGTCGTCGGCGCCGGCGTGGTTGGCCTGGAGTACGCATCCTTCATGGCGGCTTTGGGCGCCGATGTTACGTTGATCGACCAGCGGCCAGCCATTCTGGACTTCGTGGACCGAGAAATCGTCGAAGCGCTGTCGTACCACTTCCGCCGGATGGGTATCACTTTTCGGCTTGGTGAAAAGGTGACACACGTCGCGATCGACGCGGTACGCAATCGTGTTGTTGCGGAGCTGGAGAGCGGCAAGAAAGTGCAAGCTGACGCTCTCATCTATGCCGTTGGCCGGCAAGCCAACGGTGACCAGCTTCGTCTGGAGGCTGCAGGGCTGGCGGCTGATTCGCGAGGCAGGCTAAGAGTGAATCAGTTCTTTCAAACCGAAGTTCCGCACATCTATGCCGCGGGTGACGTCATCGGCTTTCCTGCACTCGCGAGTACATCCATGGAACAAGGCCGCCTGGCGGCAAGCCATATGTTTGGGATTCCGTGTGAGCACCTGCCCGAACTATTTCCCTACGGCATTTACACAATTCCGGAAATCTCCATGGTTGGCCAGACTGAGGAGACTCTCACGGCGAGCCGAGTTCCGTATGAGGTTGGGATCGCAAAGTACTCTGAACTTGCAAAGAGCATGATGCTCGGCGACGACGCCGGCATGCTCAAACTGCTCTTTCATCGAGAGACGCGCAAGCTTCTTGGCGTGCACGCGCTAGGGCAGCGTGCAACTGAGATTATTCACATCGGCCAGGCGGTGCTTTTTTATGGGGGATCAGTGGAATACTTCCGTGACATGGTCTTTAACTATCCGACACTCGCCGAGGCTTACAAAGTGGCTGCCCTGGACGGACTCAATAAGCTATAGCATCGATCTCAAACCCCCTCGAGCACGAAGGTCGTCCACAATGATACCCAATGTCACACAACAAAAAGAAACCTCAAAAGATTCGCCCTACCTTGAAAAAGATTTTCCGGTGGCCTGAGGCGCCCAAGCTGGCACCTATGTACGCGGGCCCAAAGAGAGTTTCCACCAGGATGCCACCGACGACATCCATCGGCAGGTCGGGAAAGCCGTTCAGCGTAGGATTTTGAGTCTTATAAGGTCTTGCGAGTTCATAAAGGGAGGTGAAGTACACCTTGTTACCCAGAATTGGGGGCAGCCGACCTATTTGGCGCAGATATCCTAGTTGGAAGAGCATGTATTGGTTCGTGAATATCTCATTCGTTCCATACGCGCTGAGCCGCAACGGCCCGCCCAGGGTAAAGGGTGGCACGCCGGTTTTGGTGGCACCGAAGGTTGTTCCACCGGATGCTCTGAAATAGATCGAATCAGGGCGACGCAAAGGTTTGAAGAACTGCATTGTCGTCTGCAGGGCGGGAAACTTGTCTTGAGCGCCGGGGTTGCGGTCGAAGAAGTCGAATTCGCTCGCTATGCTCACTCCTGCCCGTGGCACAATTGGGTCGTCAAGGTGATCCAGCACATAGCGGACGGTGGAGAGACGTTGTATGCCTGACACCGATGGAAGCACGTTCGGATTGCCGATTTTAGGAGAATAGCTCTGCCAGCCAGTCTGATACCCCAACCTGAGTTCACTGAAGCGGCCGAACATATAACCAAGGTCGAGTCCGCCGTTCACTTCTGAAAGCCTGTACGCCGCAAGTTGCGTGTTGCGATCGTATAAATTCAGTGACAAGCTATCGGCAGTAAACCGTGGCGCGATAAACCAGTGCGTGGAGTGGGCAAGCGGTCTGAAGTATTCAGTCGAAATCCGATATGTCGAACCAGCGAGTATGTCCGAACGCAACTCTGCTCCCGGCCTTCCCACATCCAGAAGGGTGAAACGCGCGCCCACCGAGAAAAGAACATTATTGTATTGGGATCCGTCAATGAGCACGATAGGGTTCACCGCCGGTGGTGCGTATTGTTTTTCCAGCGCGTTGATGTGCAGGCCAAAGCGGCGGTCTACTTCCGCAAAACTGTACCCCATACTGGTAAAACGACCTGCGCCGGTGAGCACTGTCAATTCCTGCTCAAGCCGGGCTTCGTTGATCGTCTGCCCCTGATGGCTGTTCAAGTCTCGCTCAATCGCTTCCGCGCGCTGCGGTGTTGTCCCGTTTACCTCGATAAAGGAAGGAACGGGAACCGATTTGATTGTTCGCGCTTCGCGTCCCACCAGGTATTCCTTCCAGGCGTAGTCGTCAACGGCGAATTTCAACAATGCGGATGCGCTCTCACTTGCGGCCGCGTAGCCTTGAGAAATTAACTTGTCAGCCTTTTTGTAGTCACTTCCACTGAACCTGGTTACGTCCACCTGAACCAGGATGTCCGCCAACTCCATCCCGCGCCGCTGGTTCGCTTCTATAACGACGCTGAAAGATTGTGCGAGAGTCGCGAATGATGAGAGCGAAGCATCGGGACTGAGTGACGCTGCTTCTAGATGAACCGCAATGATGATATCCGCACCCATGTCCTTCGCGACATCCGTGGGGAGATTGTCCAACAAACCGCCATCCACATAAATCTTGCCGTGATCCGTAACGGGGGTGAAAAAACCGGGAATCGACATTGTTGAACGTAAGGCTTGCGACAGGGAGCCATCTTTGAACACGTGCATGCTGCGAGAAACCAAGTCAGTTGCGATGCAGCGAAAAGGGATTGGGAGATCATCAAAGCTCTTCAGGGTCGAATAGGGCAAGGCAATTCTGTCAAGAATAAATTCGACTTTCTGCCCCGAATTGAAACCAGCAGGAAAGCGAACGCCGTGGCGCAACCCAAATTCGAGCGAATTTGGGTATTCTCGACTGTCCTCCTTACGCCGGAACGACAGATTCGGGTACTCAATGGAGCCGCGGAGGACCGCATCCCAGTCAATACTTGTTACGAGCTCACGCACTTCTGCCGGTCGCTTGCCTGCGGCGTATGCCCCACCAACTAAGGCACCCATGCTGGTGCCTGCCACATAATCGATCGGGATATGGTGCTCCTCCATCCATTGGAGAACGCCTATGTGAGCGAAGCCGAGAGCGCCCCCTCCTTCAAGCACAATGGCAACCGTGGGCCGACGATGAACTCCTGTGGTCTCTTGCCCAGAAGAAAACAGTGAGGATTCCGGCAATACGCCTAATGCACTAGAGCTTCTCGCGCTTTGAGCATTTACCGGCAACGAGGCACAAAGGAGGAATCCGTACAAGACAATAACGTATAAGTGCCGACTGTTTTTCATAAGAAATCTCCTCAATAGTGGGATTCGCGTCCTCGGGGTTCCGTTGGAGCTGAAACGCTGAACAGCCGGACATTCTCAAACGCGGAGAACGCTACCTTTTGTGCGTTGCAGTACAGCAGAGAACGGCGGCTCGAAGAGGAATACGCCTTCAAAGCAAGCATCTCGGTTTCTTTGAACCCTTACAAGTATTTGGTTCAAGCGATCATCAAAGAAGACAAGAACGCTGCCCGAAACCAATTCTCATGCATGTGGACGCTGAGGGCCAACCCATAAGCGTCGTTTTCTTCTTTCATCTATCTCCCACCCTTTTCCTCTGAAGAGGAGCGCTCAGAAAAATCCGAGGAAGGGTGGGCCACCCGGCCGTCCGGATGATCATCCGGGACTAAGCGATCTTGGTTTCTAAAGGCTAAATCCATTCACGTGCAGGCAAGCACTTTATTGAAGGTGTGAAG
>WNFD01005191.1_pt1 | contig 18226 bp, 13 predicted proteins | sample 5400491 | NCBI WGS metagenome assembly WNFD01 (sample SAMN13153343, study PRJNA577476) | soil metagenome | isolation source: 120 cm saprolite under Douglas fir tree site 2 hole 2 replicate 2 | place: USA:California | collected 2015-04-18 | reverse complement strand
ACCGTATCCGGTTCCATTCCCGGAGCATTGACCGTATCCACCGACGCCGGGCTCGGCACCCAACCTGTGAACCTCAAAGGGACCGGCTCAGGTTCGGTTGCATCGAAAGTGTCCTTCTCGCCGGCAGGTCTCGCCTTTGGCAATCTGGAAGCGGGAACCGTCAGCGCCGTCAAAACAGTAACCCTGACCAACATGAGCGCAAGCGCAAGCCTGACGATCAGCAGCGTAAGCATTCCCGGAACAAGCTACCACGTGACGAATACCTGCGCTGGTCAGATGATCCCGCCCGGCGGTACCTGCACCATCCACGTGAGCTTTCGGCCCAGCGCCGATTTTGCTCCAGTGAGTTATCCGGCAGCCATCACCGTGACGGACAGTGACAGCACCAGCCCGCAGGTTGTGGGCTTATCCGGCACGGCTGTGGCACCGGTCAGCGCTGCCCAAGACAATGTGCAGTTTGGCACGGTATTCAACGGAGCGCTTAGCGCTGCCGAAACCGTAGCTGTCACTAACAATCACACCACGGCAGAAGATCTCTCCATTGCTTTGGGAGGTGGATACCTCATCGGGGAGAACAACTGTCCCGGCAGTTTGCCAGCCGGAGGGCAGTGCGACATCGGGATCCAAAAAACTTCCGGCGGGCAAGGTATCACGAACAGCGCAGTAACTCTAACTCCCTCGAGCGGCGGTTTCTTGAGCCCCCACGTGGTCAGTCTTTCGGCGTGCAGCACCACAGTCTTGTTGACCCCGCAAGGTCTCAACTTTGGCCGAGTGTCATCGGGTACACCGAGCGAGCCACAGGTAGCAACCATCACCAACGGTGGCGCACCCACACTAAACCTCAGCGACATCTCCATGAGCGGCGCAGATGCAAGCGAATTCTCCATTTCGAAAAACACCTGCGGAGCGGTTCTGCCGCCCTCTCAAAGCTGTATCGTCAACACCATCTTCACGCCTGCAACTTCCGGAGCGAAGACCGCAACTTTAAGTATCGGCGACGATGCACCTTGCAGCCCACAGTCGATCAGCCTCACGGGGGGCTCGTCGGCGGGTCCATTCATCGTTACGCTGGCGAGTAATGGCGGAACCGTGACCAGCAACCCTGCGGGCATAAACTGCAACCCCTCCACCGGTACTCCGGTTTGCTCCGCAAGTTTTGCAAGCGGAACCACGGTCACTCTCACCGCCAGTGCGAATGACCCGGCGGATCCCTTCATCGGATGGTTTGGCGCATGCACGGGGACCGGTACCTGCACACTGGACATGACAGCAGACAAGCAAATCACGGCTATATTCAGCGCACGGCCATCTCTGACCGTAGATCTCGGGGGCAATGGCACAGGCACGGTCACCAGTAACCCCGCTGGCATCGCCTGTGGCAGTACTTGCTCCCTCAGCGTCGATCCCGGCACCGTGATCTCCCTCACGGCCACCCCGGCCTCCGGCTCAAGTTTTGCCGGGTGGGGTGAAGCGTGTGTGGGTACGAGCGACTGCACAGTAACGGTGACGGGTGTTTCACCTTCGGCGGTGTTTGCCACCTTCGTCACGCCCGATTTCTCTCTGGACGCAGCTGCTCCTGCGCCGGGCACCGTCATCCCGGGACAATCCGCCACCTCCACGGTAACCGCGACGTCCACAGGCGGGTTCAGCAGCGCCGTTTCGTTTGCCTGTTCTGTGCAGCCGTCGCCGAGTTTGGCCCCCGCATGTTCTTTGAATCCAAAATCGGCAACTCCTGCCGCGGACGGCTCGGTGACTTCTACGCTTACTGTCTCAACTGTGGCACAGACAGCCTCAGCCAGGCCACACTCGTCCGGCGTTTCCGGTCTACAGTACGCCCTGTGGTTGCCGGTGGCCGGACTGGCCTGGTTGGGGATCGGCCTTGCCTCGAACCCGGAACGAAGAACGAGAAAGAGAAGACTGCTAGGGCTGTTCCTGTGCTCTGCGTTGTCGGCTGGAATCATTTTCCAAGCCGCCTGCGGGGGAAGAAGCCCGATGAAGCCGCTCCGCGGAGGAACGCCGCCGGGCGCATACACGATTACCGTCACTGGCACCTCCGGCTCCTTGCAGAGATCGGCCCCGGTGACACTGACGGTTCAGTGACAAACAGGAGGTGTTGGAGTCGGGAGGCAACCCGCTCATTACGGAATGTGCACATGTGGCGGATTACAAAACTGGCTTGGGTGCTCGCGGAGGTGGCGGTCCTGGTGAGCTGCGGAAGAGGTCCAGAAAGCACAGTCGCGTCACCACCTCCTCCCCCGTCCACAACTCCCACCACCCTGCGAGTCTTGTACCGGCTCTCGTTCAATAACACCGACCGCATGACCAGCTTTGGCTTTGACGAGCGCAACAGGTTTCCGCTGGAAGGCCAAATCTACTACGTACCCGACCAGTCCGGCACCGGACGAACCACTCTTAATCGTTATTTGAACAGCGGCGCCAGCGACCATGTCGATGGTACGGACGCACCCTCCGGCTATACCTGGGAAGAGGCTCTCGGCTATCCCTGGGCACAGGCCTCGCTCCCTGGTCTCGAGGTCTTGTCGGAAGCCGTTAACTCCAGTACCGGCGACCACGCCCTGGTGGCGCCTTCAGAGAGTCTTTCCGGTTACACGGCCAGTTCACTTGGCGTGTATGGCTACCCGCGATTCGCGAACACTACCGAGGCGATACTCAGCTTGTCAGCCGGCGGAGTCACTGTGGAGTCAAACAAGGTGGCAGGAGGCGTCACCTGGCGCTGGTTCTGGAACGGAATGGAGTTTGAGAACCACTTCGGCTACGGTGGAGAAATCCAGGCTGCATTCTACTTTGGAAACAACTCAACGCTGAACCCCAACGAGGCCGGCGACGGCTATTTTCCGGCGGGCATAAGTGCGGGCAACGGGTCGCCAGTCGTGCGCTTCGAGAATCAGGGAAACACTCAGATCACCCGGGCGGTTCCGTTGAATTGGGATCCAACCGCGTTCGGTGGCGACATTGACCATCCGATCATCTGGGACAGCCTGATGCTCGGGAAGGACGTCACACTTAACTTCAACAACATGGGACCAACATCACCCATCTGGTGGTGCTTCCTGCCGCTACCCTTGGCACCATGGCAATTCCCACTGGTTATCTGCGCGGCAATTTCAACCGCTTTTGGACCTACGATGCGCCGTCCAAAATTCTGACCGAGGTGACGAGCCGGGTACCCAACGGTTGTGGCAATAATTCGGCGTACACGTTCAACCCCAAATACGGGGGTGTGATCATCTCCGATGCGACTCGTGCATATGCCATGGGCGTGTACGGAGTCAGCATTCCAAAAGGGGGACCGGTTAGCTTCTACGGCTTGTACAGCTATCCCTGCGGGAGCAGTGACACGTCTGAGGATGTATGGAACTTCAACGTCTGGGCAGCAGTGCGCGGAAACGGGGACGTACTGTTCCCGGCGGGTGACAGCAGCTATAACACATACGTGATCACTGAATCGCTGCAAAATGTCACGGCGCTAATGGATGACCTCTACCGCACCGGGGCTCGCTGACGCATTTTTCCAGGGACGCCTATGGTGCAAGCGCCGCTTTTGAGCCGGGTAGCCCTGATGTCGTCACTCACCTAACGATCACTCCCGAGTAACCCACAACCATGTCGCGGTCTCCCGAGATGTCTCCGGAGGTTGCGTACTTAACCAATTCAGCCGAGGTGGCACCCAGTTGCTTGGCTGCTGTAAGCATAGCGACAGTGGGGCCGAAGCCGCACATGCTGATGTCCTGCTCGGTAACAACCTCGTACAGTCCTTGCGCGTCCAGCGTCAGGATTCTTTCGATGGCTTTGTGATCTTTCACACGGGTGATCGTGTCGGATTCGTAGTGGTTCATGTCACTGGAGGCGACAATCAAGGCTGGCTCTTTCAGAGCCGCAACCACATCAGCGATCGCATATCCGAGCTTTTCGAGCGTGTCGAACTGTCTAGTTCCGAGTGCGATGGGCACGAATTTAAGTTGAGGCTGACGCAATTGAAGAAAAGGCAATTCCACTTCGACGGCATGCTCGGCCCGGTGCGCCGCGGAATCCTCGTGCAGAAGGGGAAAACGCTGTTTCAACATGGCCGCGATACTCGTATCAATCGATACCTTGCCGAGCGGCGTTTCCCAATCGCCTTCGCTCATAATGGCCAGAGGCTGTCCCATACCAGTATGGTTGGGGCACAGGAGAAGGCAGTGCGCGGGAATCTCGAGGCGGGCGAATACCGCGCCAGCCACGTGCCCTGAATACATGTAACCCGCATGGGGCACAACGCAACCTAGAGCGTGAACAAGTTCGTTGCTGGGGGATTGGGCAATGTAGGAGCTGACTTCTTCACGCAACGTTTCGGAATCGCGTGGATAAAAGCGTCCGGCGACTGCGGGAAGGCGAACGGTAGGCATGGCCGCTCCTGGTTTGTACGCTGCCCCGACTGCACAATGCTACGAGCCCTCTGGTGAACTGCGCAAGGCGCGGAACAGAGTGGCACTTTGCTTCAGACTCAGAGTCTCGGCACGTGCCGACGGATTGATCCGTGCTTGCGTCATCGCACGCCGCAACTCGGCTTCGTCATATCCCGATTTCAAGTTATTCCACAGTGTCTTGCGTTTGTGCGCAAAGGAAAGTTTGAGGAATCCGATGAAGCCATCTCCCGCTACGCCCAGCTTTTCAATTTGTGGCGCTAGGTTCAGCCGGAGCACGGAGGAATGTACTTTGGGGGCAGGCTCAAATGCCTCGGGTGGAAGAGTGAAGAGCTTTTCCACTCTGGCATACAGCTGTGCGGTTGCGGAGAGCAGGCCATAATCGCTTCCGCCCGGCGGGGCTGCGACCCGGTCAGCGACTTCCCGTTGCACCATGATCACGATAGTGTCGAAGTACTTGGCGAAATCGAACAGGCGTAACAAAATGTCTGAGGTGATGAAGTAGGGCAGATTGCCCACCACTCTTACGGGATTCGGCTTGAGTTCGATGCCGGGCCGGCCTAGTCCGGGTTTGGGTCCAAACAAAGAATCGAAATCGATGGAAAGAATATCGGCTTCGATGACTTCGACATTGTGCGTCATCCCAAATTTGAGCCGAAGTTGAGCGGCCAGTACACGATCGATTTCGACCGCAATCAGGCGTCGGGCACGTTTCGCCAGCAGGGAAGTGATGACCCCGCGTCCTGGCCCGATTTCAAGGACGGTACTCTGCGAGACATCACCGAGGGCGTCAGCCATTCGCATAGCTGCGTTGTCGCTGACAAGAAAATGCTGTCCCAGTTTGGGTTTTTGTTTGGGGCGGCGAGTGGAGGCGACCTTCGGCACGTTGACCCTCTTTTCCTCGGACATTTAGACTGGCTGGTCAGCCCGCGTGCTCTTGCCCAAAATCACGGGTTAGGCACATATTCATAATAGCCTGCACCGCCGAATTCGGTTTCCCGGGAGGTTTTGCACTCATGCACATTGCATTCGCTGCTTCCGAAGGCGTGCCCTTTTCCAAGACTGGTGGCTTGGCGGACGTGGTGGGAGCATTGCCGCGCGCCCTGTCTGCGTTAGGTCATCAGGTAAGCGTCTATTTGCCGCGGTATCGGCAAACCAAACTCTCGGACGCAGCTACGGTGGTTCGCAGCATCACGGTGCCGTTCGATGACAAGTATCGCTTCGCCTCCGTAGTCACGGGTGGCACTCAATCCGGCGTGCGCTTTTATTTCGTGGACTATCCGCCATATTTCGATCGTGACGCTCTTTATGGCACGCCTGCGGGTGACTATCCTGACAACGCCGAACGCTTTGCCTTGTTCTCACGCGCGGTTCTGGAAGCCTCGAAGATCTTGGGCGTGCCGCACGTTTTTCACGGTCACGATTGGCAGTCCGCGCTGCTGCCCGTGCTCCTACGCACGGTATACGCTGAGGATCCGGCATTCCGCGATGCGGCGACTGTATTCACGATCCACAACATGGGATATCAGGGACTGTTTCCTCCCGAGACTCTGCCCTTGCTCATGCTGCCTTGGGACCTGTTTACCATGTCGAGGATGGAATTCTTCGGACAGGTCAACTTCCTGAAGGGCGCGCTCACGTACTCCGACTATGTCACCACGGTCAGCAAGAAATATAGTCAGGAAATCCAGACGGCGGAATATGGTTTCGGGCTTGAAGGAGTGCTGCGCGACCGAGCCTCAACCGTAAGCGGCATTCTCAACGGCGTCGACTACGATGAATGGGGCCCGCAGACCGACAAGTTTACCGTCGCCAAGTTCTCGCCCGAAGATCTTTCCGGCAAGGCCAAATGCAAGCAGGATCTGCTGGCCACTTTCGGCATGCCCAATCCCGATTTGAAGCTTCCGGTGATCGGTATCGTCTCGCGCTTTGCGGCGCAAAAAGGCTTCGATCTGATCTCGCAAATCATGGACCGGCTGGCCCGTGAAGAAATGACAGTAGTCGCACTCGGTACGGGCGACAAGCCCTATGAAGAAATGTTCGTTCGCCTCAACAAGCAATTCCCCAATAAAATTGCGGTGAAGGTTGCCTACGATAATGCCATCGCTCACAAGATTGAAGCCGGCTCGGACATGTTCCTCATGCCATCCCGATATGAGCCGTGTGGTCTGAACCAGATCTACAGCCTCAAATACGGCACCGTGCCCATCGTGCGTGCTACCGGCGGCCTCGACGATACCATCGAGCCCTGGGACGCGCGTTCCGGCAAAGGTACCGGCTTTAAGTTCACCGAATACAACGGTGAGTCGCTGCTGCTGACGATCAAGCAGGCGCTCGTGGCCTTTCGCGATCAGACTTCCTGGCAAGCGCTCATGCGTAACGGCATGAATAAGGATTTCTCCTGGAACGCGTCGGCGCGAGAATATGGAAAAGTCTACGAGCGAGCGCGGCAGTCGAGAAGCGCAGCGCAGGTTATGGAGAAAGTGTTGGTCTAGCCACTCTCGATGCCCAGCGAATGGCGGTCCATACTCGGGAACTCCGCAGGTGTACTCTTGGTAAGATCGACTGGCGCAACGCTGAGGGTATGCCCTCCCTGTTAAAAACCATCTTCCATGTCGACATGGATGCTTTCTTTGTGTCGGTGGAAGAACTTTACGATCCCTCGCTTAAAGGGAAAGCTGTGGTCGTGGGCGGCCAGCGCCACGAGCGCGGAGTGGTTTCGGCAGCATCTTATGAAGCGCGTAAATTCGGCGTGCACTCGGCTATGCCGCTTCGCACCGCCGCCAAGCTTTGCCCGCATGCCATCTTCGTGGACGGCCATCCTGAGCGTTACCGCGAATGCTCTGAAAAAGTCTACGAAGTACTGACTTCATTTTCGCCGCTGGTGGAGATGGCTTCGATCGACGAGGCATATCTCGACATGACCGGCACAGCGCGGCTGCACGGTCCGCCGCTCAAGGCCGCACATGCCCTGCACGGGCGCATGAAGGATAGAACGCTGCTCAACTGCTCGGTCGGAATCGGCAGCTCACGGCTGATCGCAAAAGTATCCTCGGCTCAGGCGAAGCCCAACGGGGTGCTTTGGATTGTTCCTGGAGAAGAAGCGAAGTTTCTAGCGCCGCTTGAGGTCCGCGAAATTCCCGGCGTAGGCAAAGTGATGGAAAGCAATCTACACGCGCTCGGCGTTAAGAAGGTCGGCGATCTGGCGCGACTGGAAGAAACCGAATTGGAGGAGCGCTTCGGCAAATGGGGCATGGCGCTCGCGGGCAAAGCTCGCGGTGAAGATGCTGGCGGCTGGTTTGACAACGAAGTCGGAGCGGACACCGAAGCCAAGTCCATCAGCCACGAGCATACCTACAACGAAGATATTGCCGACGCCGCACAGCTTGAGTCCACCCTGATGCGACTATGCGAAATGGTTGGCCGCCGACTGCGAGAAGGCAACTTCCATGCCCGCACCATTCAACTCAAGTTGCGCTACAAGGATTTCACGACCATCACCCGCGCCCGCACCCTGCCGGCACCCACGCAGCTGGATACGGAGATCTTCGAGCAGGCACGCTTGCTCTTTTACAAGAATTGGAAGCAGGGCGTGCCCATACGTTTGCTGGGCGTGCAGGCTTCGTCATTCACCACCGAAGCCGATCAGATGAGTTTGCTGGAGGGCGCTTTCGGCTGCGGACCGCCTGCGCGATAAATTTGGAGAGTCCAGCATTACGCTAGCTGCGGGAATGAAAGGCAGCTTCCGCCAGCGCACGCACGAAAACCCGGCGGGATTGCCGGGGAAAGGGAAAACGCGCGGAGCGTCGTGACGTCCACATAAAACTCTCCGCGCGATGTAGTTGACCCTCATCTGCCCCTCACTCTAAGATTCCCAGTCGCTTTCTACGCGTATCAGGAGCCACTCATGCGGAAACTGGTTGTGCGCCGTGCCTGCACATTGATTTGCCTCTCCATCGTCGTTTGCGCGGTACCACGCCTGTTGGCGCAGAGCTCTTCGTCCGAGAACCCACCGCTCTTGCTGCGCTTCCCCACGATCAGCAAAACCCAGATCGTTTTCACCTACGGCGACGACCTGTGGATCGTCAGCCGCGAAGGCGGCGAAGCGCGGCACCTTACATCCGGGATCGGAATCGAAGACCTGCCAGCATTTTCCCCCGACGGAACTCTCGTCGCGTTTACCGGCGAGTACGACGGCAATCGTGACGTGTACGTAGTTCCAGCCGCGGGCGGCGTCCCAAAGCGGTTGACTTATCATCCCGCAGAGGACGACGTTCTCGGCTGGACGCCGGACGGCAAAAAGATTCTCTTTGCGTCGTTTGGAAACAGCTTCATGCACTTCGAGGACCAGCTCTACACGGTGCCCGTCGAAGGCGGATTCCCAACCCAACTGCCCATTCCCATTGGTGAGGAAGCAGCATTCTCGCCCGATGCCACGCATCTCGCTTATGTGCCGCATCCGCAGTGGCAGGCGGCATGGAAGCGCTATCGCGGCGGTCAGACCACACCCATCTGGATTGCCGACTTGAAAGACTCGAGCGTGGCGAAAGTTCCGCGAGAGAACTCTAACGACCACTATCCCATGTGGGTAGGCGACACAATTTACTTTCTCTCCGACCGCAACGGTCCTGTGAGTCTGTTCGCCTACGACACCAAGACGCAGCAAGTTTCCGAGGTGCTGCATAGCGATGGTTTCGATTTCAAGACCGCCTCCGCCGGTCCGGATGCGATCGTCATCGAACAATTCGGAGCGATCAAGGTCTACGATCCCAGCACGCGTCAAGCTAAGACCATCAACATTCACGTGGCAGGCGACGTTGAAGCAGTCCGCCCGCATTTTGTGAAGGTAGAGCCCAAGCGCATTCAGAATTTCAACATTTCACCCACCGGCGCGCGCGCGGTCTTCGAGGCGTGGGGAGAGATATTGACTGTGCCCACCGACAAAGGCGATATCCGCAATCTGACCCGCAGCCCCGCAGCGGCTGATCGCGATCCTTCGTGGTCGCCCGATGGCAAATCGATCGCATCCTTCTCCGATGAGTCGGGAGAATATGAACTGGAAATCCGCAGCCAGAATGGTCTGGGCGAGGTCCGGCACATCAACCTGGGTAATCCGCCGTCGTTCTTTTACAGACCCACGTGGTCGCCCGACAGCAAGAAGATTGCATACACCGACAAGCGATTGAACCTGTGGTACGTCGACCTGGACAACCCCACCCCCCGGCTGGTGGACACTGACTACTTCGGCGGCTTCGGCCCAACCCAGCTCAGCCAAAACTGGGCTCCGGACAATAAGTGGATCGCTTATGCCAAACAACTTCCTAGTGGCCAGCATGCAGTGTTCGTTTATTCCCTGGAGCAGGGAAAGTCACATCAAATCACCGACGGCATGAGCGACGCGCTTTATCCCAGCTTCGACAAAAATGGAACGTATTTATACTTCACCGCCTCCACCGATGTAGGGCTTTCGACGTCCGGCCTGGACATGTCCAGCGATGAGCACCGCGTTTCGCGCAGCGCATATGTCGCGGTGCTGAACAAGGATTTGCCTTCGCCGCTCGCGCCGGAGAGCGATGAGGAAAAATCGAAAGAAGAGAAGAAAGCTGAGCAGGACAAAGAGAATGCCAAAGAGCGGTCCAAGAGTAAGGACAAAGACGAGAGCAAGGACAAAGATAAAAGCAAAGCCGACAAAACATCTTCCGACAAGGATAAGAGCAAAGACAGCAAACAAGACAAGGACAAAGCTAAGGAAGAGCCAATAGTAGTGAAGATCGACTTCGAAGGCATCGGCCAGCGCATTCTCGCGTTACCGATTCCGGCAAAGAACTATGCCAACATGCTTTCGGGTAAGTCTGGAATTCTATTTCTCGCGGAAGCCCCGATGGTTGTCACCGAGGACGACCAGCCTAACTTGAACCAGACCATCCAGAAGTTTGATCTGAGCAAACGCAAAGTAGACAAGTTCCTGGAAGAGGTTAACGACTTTGCAGTGTCATTCGATGGCGAGAAGATTCTCTATCGCAAGGGCGAGCAATGGGCGGCGGCATCCACGGAAGAGCCGCCCACCGCAGTTGGCCCACCCAAGCCCGGCTTCGGCCCGCTCAAGCTCGACACGATGCAGGTCTACGTCGAACCCAAAGCCATGTGGAAGCAGATTTACAACGAGACTTGGCGAATCGAGCGAGATTTCTTCTACGACCCGCACTACCACGGTCTCGATCTCGACAAAGTGAAGAAAAAATACGCCCCCTATTTGGAGGGCATTGCTTCGCGCAGCGAACTCACGTATCTCTTTCAGGATGCACTGGGTGAGATGACAGTGGGCCACATGTTCGTCGGCGGCGGCGAGAAACCTGAGCCGAAAAAAGTGAAAGGTGGCCTGCTCGGCGCCGACTACATCCGGGAGAACGCCCGCTACCGTATCGCCAAAGTTTACGACGGAGAGAACTGGAATCCTGGCCTGCAGGCGCCATTGACGCAGCCCGGAGTCAACGTGAAGGCCGGAGATTATATTCTTGCGGTGAACGGACGCGACTTGCACTCTTCCGACAACATCTACAGCTTCTTCGAGGAGACTGCAGGAAAACAAGTAGTGCTGAAAGTTGGTCCCCATGCTGACCCTAAAGACTCGCGCGACGTCACCGTGGTGCCTGTCGAAAGCGAGGAGAATTTGCGTCACCTCGCATGGATCGAGGACAACAGGCGCAAAGTGGACCAAGCCACGGGAGGCCGCGTGGCCTACGTTCACGTCCCCAACACCGCAGGTGCCGGGTATACCAGCTTCAACCGATACTTCTTCTCGCAAGTGGGCAAGGAAGCCGTCATCATCGACGAACGCTTCAATGAAGGTGGTCAACTTGCAGATTACATTATAGATGTTCTCCGTCGTCCGTTGGCCAGCAAGGTCGTTACACGCGAGGGCCATGACTGGTCGAGCCCCTCCGAGTCCATCTTCGGGCCGAAGGTCATGATCATCAACGAAATGTCAGGCTCGGGTGGCGACGCGCTGCCCTGGTACTTCCGCAAGGCCGGTCTCGGGCCCGTGGTAGGAAAGAGAACGTGGGGAGGATTGGTTGGCATCGGGGGTTATCCCGAACTCCTCGACGGCGGACGCGTCACCGCTCCCAGAGCAGCGCTTTACGGCCTCAAGGGCGAGTGGGAAGTTGAGAACCACGGCGTCGCGCCGGATTACGAAGTCGATCTGGAGCCCGCTGCGTTCCGCCAAGGCCACGATGCACAGCTCGACAAAGCAATCGAGGTCGTGATCGAACAGCTAAAGGAACATCCACTGCCAGAGCACCCGCATCCGCCCTACCCGAATTATCACGAGCACGACGACCTGGGGGCGAAGTAACCAACAACCGAGGCGGAGGCTCTCGGCGTTCTCTGCCACTTGATGTTGTTGCTGCTTGCAAAAAGAACGAAGGCCGGAATCCCGGAGAGCATCCCGGTCCCGGCCAGCGTCGTACTTCAACTTGGAGTTTTCTTTCTAGTTGCCCGAATTGCCGTTGCCGGGTGCAGTCGTCGTACCCGCGCTTGGGAAGTTCGACACGCCGAAGCGGGCTAACCGCGGATAAAACGGCGTGACCTCGAACGGCATTTTGTCGCGGGCCGAGGTGATTGCGACCGGAGCCGTCTTCACCATTTCCGCCTTGTCGTTCCAGGGGTTGACCTTCACCCGACCGCCCAGAGGCAGCGCCGCGATCTGGTCCAGCTTGTTCATATCGAGGGCAGGCCCTCCGCTCGAAAGACTCGACAGGCGGATCACCGTGCCATTTTCGGCAAGCGTGTTTCCCAGATGCGGGGTCAATAACGCGCTGAGCTGCGGAGCCCGCGTCTGCAGCGCCTTGAGGAACAACCCTACAGTGTCCAGCTTTTGCGCATAGGGCGAGCTTTTCAGCAAATCCACGGCCTTCTTGTCAGCCGCGGCTTCTTCTTCCGGAATGTGCTTGAAGCCCAGGTTCTGATATGTGGCCTCGTCGGAGAACAGCATCCGATCGTTGAACGCGAACTTGCTGCCCAGGTTGTGTCCGAGCACAATGTGCGCCAGTTCATGTGAAAGCACAGCCGCAAGGCTGGCCTCGTCGGGAAGCACATCAACCAGCCCGCGGCTGATGACGATGGTATTTCCCACGCTGAAGGTTTCGAGCGGCGCCGTCAGCAGTACGCGCGTGCGCACCGGCCGCGGCAGGTCGATGTTGTTAGTGACCAGGAGGTTGTTAACCACGGTCATCAGGATTTTATCGAGATCACCCGCCGGAGCCAGCAATCCAGCCCGTGTGAGGCGCTCGACTACGTTGTCTTCTGCCTGCTGCTGCCATTCACGCTCGGCCTGCAGCGGAGAAGCATCTTGCGCCGTTGGGCTGTCATCTTTCACGCTGTCCACGCGGATCTGCGTGAGTTCGTCATCCTTGTCACTCTTCTTGAGGTCATAGCCCCAGATGCGGGTCTGGGCTTTGAACGCGATCTTGTTCTTCGCGCCAGCGCTGAAGTCGCCTTCTTCGCTGTAAATGTAGGACGGCACCCAATAACCCGGGATCAGGTTCAACCGCCAACTATCCATGTGGAAGAAGTAGGAGTTCCTCGGAGCGGGAGCATACGTCCCGTTAAGCCGAACGATGTTGAAGTCTTGGTCCTCCACCCAGACCCGGCCCAGGAAGCGGCCCCGGCCAGACTTCTTTTTGGGCGTCACGTCGAAAACCAGGCAACGCACATCGCCAAGGAATTCGCGGTGAATGTAGTGGAATTCGTAGTGCTCCCGGTCAAAGTCCGTCCGGTCGACATACACCATCCAGGAAAAGCCCATGGGCTGATATTGAACCTTGAACAGCTTCTGGAACCCGCCCATCAGGCGGGTCCGCATGCCTTTGTCCTGCTCTTTCAGGTAGTCTTTGCGATCCACGGACTCGCTCATATCCATGCGCCCGAGAAAGTAGTGGTCTCCGCTAGGCACGGCGCCGAGTTGCGGATCGGCTACCAGGTCCTGCAGGTATGTCTCCACCACGGGCGTACGGTTTGCGAGTGTCTTCATCAGCCCGTGTTCGCGCTCAATGAAGCGATCGACCACCTGATCCGTGGTTGTAGGTTGAGGCAACGCCGAGACCGCTGGCGCCGGAGCCTGCTCAGTTTGCGGCGAAGGCGCCGGTTGCGAAGGTTGCCCGGACGATGCTGGTTGCGCCGTCTGTATGGCTGGGGGTGTGGCCGCCGGCGAAGACGGTTGTGAATCCGCCGGTTGCTGTGCGGCTGCACTCAACGAAGCCAGCAAGCAGGTCGTGAACATCCAATTGCAAGTGCGCATGACTCTTTTCTCCAAGTTTCAGTACCAAGTCTCGTAGTTCTTCGGTGCCCCTAAACCAACTCCTAAATTCAATGCCGCAAAGCAAAACTCTTCACGTGCCCATCGCAGTATGCTATTTGGCTCATCAGTACGCGATTTGAAAGACCACGTGCACCACGGCCGTGGAATCCATTACCTGGCCGTTGCGCAGAGCCGGCTTGAATCGCATCTTGTTGGCGGCCGCAACAGCAGCTTCGTCCAATCCATGCCCCAGACCGCGCACAACGCGATTCACGTGCAATTGTCCGTTTGCCCCGAACATAACTTCCAACAGAACTTCTCCTTGAAGCTTCAGACTGCGAGCTTCGTCCGTATAAACCGGGTTCGGCTTGAAGGTGATCTCCACGGGATTGGTCGCAGGACCTTGGTCGGCCGGCTGTAGTTTTGGTCCGCTGTGCACCACCTGCTCCGATCCAAAACCACCCGTCTGTACTCCGGTGCCCCGACCGCCGCTGCGGCCGTCCCCCGTCCCACCGGTTGCGATTCCATTGCCAAAGTCAGCGCTCGCTACGGTTCCCTTAAGACTTTTGGCGCCGCCAGATCCATTTCCCTGACCGGGACCAACCGGCATATCGAAACCACCGGCAGTTGCCGCATACAGTTTCGCGCCCTGTTTTCCTGTCCCCTTAAGGCCGTTGGGATCGCCGAATCCTCCGGTCTGCACCTTCTGTACCGCGGCATTCAGAGTTGGCGTAGCTGAACTGCCGCTGAAATCTCCGGTATGCACCAGTTGCGGTCGCGCTCCCCCCACCGCCATTTTCAAAGTCGGAGCAGCAAACTGATTGATGACTACTTTGGGAACCTCCACCGGCTCGAGACTTACCGTATGACGCGCTGGGCGCGGAATCGCCAGCTTGGGCGTTTGGAACACCGGCGCTGGAGGAAGCAGCTTGGCCTTCAGGCGCTTCATTTGTATGGGCGCAGGCTCGGGCCTCATGGCAGGGAGCGGGATCAGCTGGGTAACGTGGTATTGCTTCAACTCAAGCCTCTCTGTCACAAGCAGCCCGAGGTTCATCAAAATCAAAATCACGAACGCAACAAAACCGTAACTCGCGACCAGCGCGCGCCAGTCGATCTGCCGCTCGGGCAGAATTCCTAGTTGAAAACCATGTTCGGACATAGCAATCCGTTCCACTCCATGGGGACCCGGCCGAGGGAGAGAACCGGGATCTGGAGTTCTCAAGTTACGGGAGAAAGGACAGTGGGTAAACGTGTCCACGGCTCTTGACCTTAAGTAACCAGCCAGGAGTTTTTTTCGGGAAACGTCCCAGAAGGGGCCTAAGGACGGGCGTTACAGCCTACGTAACTCGGCAACAGACGGAAGGAGCAGGGCAAAAACCTAAACCGCCCAGAGAACACGAACGAACGCCGACAGAGACTAGATTGTTGTTATCGGCGATCTCTGCGCCTTTTCTCAGCACACTCTGCGATCAAATGCTTTTCCGGAGTGCTACGAAGAGGCTGACGCCCGTCGGCGCCGTGAGGAAAAATAGGCAAAGAAAGGGATCCCAGCCAAAATCACCAGCAATCCGTACGCTGAATTTGGCCAATTGTTTTTGAAAGTGTAAAGCAGAAGAGCGGTCGCGACCGCAACGAATAACGCCGGCACGATAGGATATCCCCACATGCGGTAGGGCCGTGGCGCGTCCGGTTCGCGGCTCCGGAAGACAAAAACGGTGCTCCCGGCGATCATGTAGAAAAGCCATTCCGCAAAGATGGCGAGCGAAAAGAGCTGGCGGAAATTCGCTCCCAAAAGCAGCAGTGCGATCGAGAGAATTGCCTGGACCACAATGGCCACTGAAGGCGTGCGAAAGCGCGGATGCACCTCCGCTAGCGCGGGGAAAAAATATCCGTCGCGGGCCACAGCAAAGGGAACGCGGGCACCACTCATAATTGTTCCATTCAGCGTAACCAGCATCGAGATGGCCATGCCCGCCGACACAATGCTGGCGCCCATGCGGCCGAGTACGTGAGCTACTGCATCGGACGCTGGCCGCTCGGAGGCTGCCATGGCATCGGCCGGCAGAACATATTGCACCGCCGCATTCACCAGCACATAGAGCAGGCCAACCGTGGCCACGCCGGCAATCAGCGCGATGGGAATGTTTCGCTCCGGCTGCTTCACTTCGCCCGCGACCATGTTGAGATCGTTCCAGCCGTCATAGGCCCACAGAGCCGCGACCAGCGCCGCCATGAAGCCCGCCACGCTGCCTTTGGCTCCGCTGAAGCTACCTGCGAAATTTGCCCAGCCTCCACCCACCGCACCCCCTCCGCCGAAACAAACCACGACAATCCCAACAATGATGGCGATTTTCAGCAACGTGAACACCAGTTGAAATTCGCCAGCTTTCTTAACTCCGATGTAGTTCAACATTGAGATGAGGATGGCGGCGGCAATGGCGACGACCTGTCCCCAGGTCACCGCAAAGGGAGCAGCGATGATATTGGCGGAGAAAAATGAAAACACTGAAAACGTGCCCAGAATTCGCACCAGCCCGGTCACGACGGTTGCGATGGAGGCGGGCTTGGCGATGACAAACCAAGTCCAGGCATAGAGGAAGCCGCTGAGCGGGCCGTACGCATCCCGAACGTAAACATATTCGCCGCCAGCTTGCGGCTTCATCGCGCCCAGTTCGGCGTAGGTCAGCGCGCCAAAAAAAGAAAGCAGGCCGCCCATCACCCAGGCCAGGTACACCAGCTTGGCCGAACCCACCGCCTGCATCATCTCGGCCGGGACGAGAAATATCCCGCTGCCAATGATTGTCCCTACCACCACCGCCGAGGCATGGCTGACGCCCAGGTCGCGCGCGAGTTCACGACGCACCGATGGGCTCACGGTTTGTGTTGGCGCCGACACGGACGGTGGTCGAGTATACGCGAAAAGTTTGGATCGCAGAGAAAAGCCGCTGAGTTCGCCGAGGCAAGTGAGCATGTCTCAGCGGCCTCGGCGGATGTTGGTCGCGTCCTCTGCGATTCTAAGATCCTGGCATGGTCGTCTTCGCCGCAAGGCTGGCCGCATAGCCCACGCAAAATGTCACCACGGTGCCGATCAAGACCCACCAAGTCCAGGGCACGGCAGTGAACCACCAGAGATAGATTTCCACTACGAATCCCGAGAGCATTCCAGTCGCTGCACCATATGGATTAGCGCGCCCCGTCAGCACGCCCAGCAAAAACACGCCCAGCAGAGCGCCGTAGGCCACGGATGCAACCTGAAGTCCAACTTCAACTACTCGTCCAACCTTGTGCAACGCAAGCACCGCAAGTCCAAACAGCAGGAGCGCCCAGAAGAAGGTCGACAGTCGCGACAGACGCATGCGCGTGCGTTCATCGGCGTGCGGGCGGACCTGCACGTAAAAATCCATGATCGAGCTGGATGAAAGCGAATTCAGCGCTGCGCTCAGGTTCGACATGGCCGCTGCCAGAATGGCCGCAATCAGCAGACCCGAGATTCCGTGTGGCATCTGGCTGACAATGAACGTGGGATAAATGCGGTCCGCGCGGCCAAAATTGGTGGAAGGCACGTGGTAGAAAGCCCACAGCATAATGCCCAGAATCAGAAACAGAGCAAACTGAAACATGATCGCAACGCCGCTCGAAAGCAGTGCCGTCACTGACTGCTTCTGGCTGCGCGCGGCCAGCAACCGCTGCACGATAAGCTGGTCGGTGCCGTGGCTGGCCGTGGTTAGAAACGCTCCTCCCGCAATGCCGGCCCAAAATGTGTACGGCATCCAGAAGTTGGGAGTGAAGTCGAAGACCCGCAGCTTACCCGCTTCAGTGGCGGCGGCATGAATTGCCGGCCACCCGCCGGGCACTAGATTGAGGATTGTCACCAGCCCCACCACGGTCCCGCCGACATAGATCACGGTCTGAATCACGTCGGTCCAGATGACCGCGGCCAGGCCACCTTCGAATGTGTAGATCAGCGTCAATGCAGTGATGATCGCAATCGATGCTATCTCGCCGGTCCCCACCGCAATGGCAACGACAATCGACACCGCGTACACGCGCACGCCCTCGGCTGCAGCCCGCGTGAGCAGGAATAGCCCCGCGGTGAGCGACCGCATGCCCCGCCCGAAACGGCGTTCAATCAGCTCATATGCGGTGTAGAGATCACCACGAAAATAATGAGGCAGCAGAACGAAGCTGATAATCACGCGCCCCACCACGTATCCCATCACGACTTGAAGAAAAGTAAGATTGGTATCGTAGGCCAGCCCCGGAATGCTGATGATGGTGAGGGTACTGGTTTCCGCCGCCACGATCGAGAGCGCAATCGCCCACCACGGAATATCTCGCCCTGCAAGAAAATAGTCGCGCAGCGTCCGCTGTTTCTTGCGGAAGCGCAGGCCGAATAGTGTGATTCCGATCAAATATAGAGCGATGATGGCGAAGTCGAGCTTATTCAGGCCCATGGGCATTCAAATGGTGACAGCTGAGAAAGCAAAGAACAAGCACTAGAGAT
>WNFD01002591.1_pt1 | contig 18233 bp, 17 predicted proteins | sample 5400491 | NCBI WGS metagenome assembly WNFD01 (sample SAMN13153343, study PRJNA577476) | soil metagenome | isolation source: 120 cm saprolite under Douglas fir tree site 2 hole 2 replicate 2 | place: USA:California | collected 2015-04-18 | reverse complement strand
CGACGCCACCTCGGCAATGACCCGAATACCGGGATGCTCGGTATCGAGGGAGGGGACCGCCATCGGTGCCAAGCTAGGGATGACGCTCCCGGCGCGCCAGCGGCGCTTCGAACCGGACGCCGAGGAACGCCCGGACCTCCGTGACGGTGCCCATGAACACCGTAGGGCCGATCAGCAGCCCGAGGCGGGAGCCGTTGGGATCCCCGAACCGCAGCCCCAGGAGCCCCGTGGCGGCGCCCCACGGGGAACCCACGGCCAGGGGTGAGTGCGAGCCGACGTAGCCGGTCGTCTCGACGGTGAAGTCGAGCCCTATCTGGCCGCGACTCGTATCCGCGCCGAGCTGCGCAATGGTGGCCGTCGGCGTGCGGGCGGCGAGACTCGTGCCGAATATGAACCCCCGTGCGCCGCCGATGATGGCGCCTTCGTCGATGAACGAGCCGATGCGCGCGGTGAGCGAGAGCGCGGCGATCGGACCCGCGTGCACGGCGCGCGCCACCCCAAAGTCCAATCCCTCGACCTGCCACCCGCCTCCGACCGTGTACGCGAGCCCCGCGGTGAGCGCGTTGCCCTGCCCCGCGAGCGGCGTGGACAAACTCACCAGGGCCGTCAACATTGTGAGCATGGACCGACGCACGTTTGTGCTCCTGACAGGCGCCACTTCGGGGGCGCTCATCCGTCCGCCCGTCCGGCAGTCCCACAGTCCGACCGGGGCGGTCCGGCGGTCGGGCGGACCGGCCGTCGGGCGGCTCCGGTTCGAGCTCGACGACCATCACCGCTGGTCGCTGTGGTACTATGGCGAAGGCTCTCCCGTTCCGATGGTCCGCGGCGCCGAGATCGTAACATGGGTTGGGGACCAGCCGGTCACCCTCGCGGCGCTGGAAGATAGCACGGTCGGAAACCGCCGCCCTCCCGGCGGCGACGCGGTGGTGGTGCGGGGCCGGGCGGCCGGGGTGTGGGTCGAAGCAGAGCTCTTCACTTCAGGCGGGGCGGCCACGCCGCAGGCCTCCGTCACGGTGACCCTCTTTCCGGATCGGTTTCTACCGACGGTGAGGGGCGTGCGCTTCCTCCAGCTGCCCTACGCGGACGTGCTGGCGGGGGACGGATCGCTCGTTGCACTGGTAAACGGAGCGCACTCGGCGGACCCGAGCCGGGTGGTCACGCTGGGGACGCCCGAAGCGGAGGGGCTTGCGAGCCATGCCGCGACTGGGCTCACCCGGGGACGGCGCGGTCTCGCGATTGCGTTCGACGCGGGCGAGCCGGGGGAGGCCCGCGTGCAGCTGTCGCGGGACGGGCTCGAAGCGGTGAGCAACTGGCTGCCGACAAGGCCACTGCGTCCCGAAGGCGACGTGTCGCGCATGCGCCTGTGCTTCCATCCGGAGGGCGACGGCCTGGATGCGCTGCGGGCGCTGTTCGTGCCCTCCTCGCCGGTCGATCGGGAGCACCTCGCCGAGGCGGTAGCGCCCACCGGCTGGTGCACGCGGGCCGAGTGGCCAGGCACCGTGGCCGAAGCCGACGTGATCGCGAATCTGGATTTCAGCGCCGCGAACTTCGACCGTCGCTTCTTCCGTAACATCGAGCTCGACGACGGCTATCAGCGAGCCGTCGGGGCGTGGGAGCCGAACGAGCGCTTCCCGCACGGCCACGCCTGGCTCACCGACCAGATTCACGCCCGAGGCTTCAAGGCCGGCCTGTGGATGGCGCCGTTCGGCGCGGCCGAGGCTTCCGGGGTTCCCTCGGCCCAGCCCGACTGGCTGCTGCGCGATGCGAGCGGTCCCGTGGTATGTGAGTCGCGCGAGACGTGGGGCGGCAAGGTTTACGCGCTCGATGGCGCGCACCCCAAAGCGCAGCAGTGGCTGTTCGATCTCGCCCGCCGGGTCGTACGGGAGTGGGGCTACGACTACCTCCGCATCGACCGGTTGCGCTGGGCGACGGTCGGTACGGCGCACTATGGCGGCCTGACGCACGCGGAAGCGTACCGCGCTGGGCTGGGCGCGATCCGCGACGGCCTCGGCACCGAGGCACTGCTGCTCGCGAGCGGCGCGCCGTTGCAACACGCCGTTGGACTCGTCAACAGCATGCGGATCGGACCGGACGTGGACGCCAGCTGGCCGGGCATCCAGCCGCCGGCGCGCGCCGCCGGCCTGCGGAGCTTCTACCACCGATCAGCCTGGCTGAACGATCCCGACTGCCTGGTGGTGCGCCCTCCGCTCTCGCGGGCGGCCGCCGAAGTCTGGGCGTCCGTCGTCTCGATCACCGGGGGGCTCACCCTGTTTGCCGACAACCTCCCGAAGCTCCCACCCGATCGCCTCGCCCTGCTGCAGCGAACGCTTCCGGTCGCCCCCCTCGCCGGCCGCGCGCTCGAGGCGGGTGTGGCCGAGCGCGATACGGCCCCCGCGATCGTGGCCGGCGACGACGTTCACCCAATCAGCGGGCCATGGCGCTTCCGCACGGGCGACGATCCCAACTACGGCTCCCGCGCGTTCGACGAGGAAGCGTGGGAGACGATCCGTGTGCCGCAGCGGTGGGACGAGCCCGGTGGGGCGCATCCGCAGTACGCCGGGTTCGCCTGGTATCGCACGCGGTTCCGCCTCCCCGATCACGCCGCCGGAAAACCGGAACCCCGGAACGTGTACGTTGAGCTCGGCAAGATCGCGGACGCCGACGAGACGTTCGTGAACGGCGCGAAGGTCGGCCAGACCGGTGAGCTGGCTCCGGGCGGACAGGGCGACGCGCAGGCCTATCGCCGATATCGCGTGCCGCCCGAGACCCTGAACTGGGGGGGAGAAAACGTGCTCGCCGTGCGCGTGCTGGGAAGCGGGGGGATCTGGAGCGCGCGCCACAGCCGCCCACCGCGTACCTGGGTGGCGGAGGGTGCAGCGCGCTGGTGGACGGTCGCGGTCGTGAACTGGGAGGACGAGCCCCAAGACGTATCCCTCCCGCTCGCGGCGCTCGGCATCGTGGGTACGCGGTTCGACGGCTACGATGTGTGGCGCGACACAGCCGTGCCCGATGTGAAGGACAGCCTGACCTTCGCCCTCGAGCCGCGCAGCGCACGCACGCTGGCGATCCGCCCCGCAGTCGCCCGGCCCCAGGTGATCGGCACCACGCGTCACATCGTGCAAGGAGCGGTGGACATCGCGGACGAGACCTGGGACGCGACCACGCGCAAGCTCAAAGCGAAATCCACGAACCTCGATGGCCGCGCCTACGCGGTCACGATTGCGGTCCCCAAAGGGCTGCGGCCGGGAGCCTGCAAGGCCGACGTCCCGTGCACGGTGAGGCGCCTGGAGAGCGGGCATGCGGTGCTGCAATGGGCCGCGGGGGGCGACGGACGGGACATCAAGTGGGAACTGAGTTTCCGGTCCCCGTCATCTCGATCCCGCGAATGAACCAGCGCTGCGCGATGAAGTAGAGCATTGTCAGCGGTATCACCGCCGCCAGCGCCGTCGCCATGTGGTACGACCAGCTCAGATCGTACGTGCCCTGTAGGTTCGCGATGCCCACCTCGAGCGGCTGCATCGCGCTCGAGCGCGTGGCCGCGAGCGGCCACACAAAGCTCCTCCACTGATCGGCGAACCCGAGCACGGCGAGCGTGGCGAGCGCGGGCCGCGAGGGCGGCACGATGACTCGCCAGAAGATCGTCCACTCTCCCGCACCCTCCAGTCGCGCGGCGTCCTCGACGTCACGCGGCAGGGTACGGAAAAACTGGCGCAGCAGAAATATGCCGGTGACCGATACCAGCTCGGTCGAGATCAGGCCCTGGTAGGTGTCCGCCCACGCGAGCGCGTCGATGAGCAGAAATCGCGGGATCACGAGGACAATGGCCGGCACCAGCAACGCACACAGATAGCCGAGGAACACGCGGTCCCGGCCGGGAAAGCGGAGCCGCGCGAAGGCGTACGCCGCGGTGGCGCTCGTGAGGACCTGCCCCGCGACCACGGCGAGCGAGAGGATCACGCTGTTCGCCAGGAAGCGCTCGAACGGTAGTGCCACGAGCGCCGCGGCGAAGTTCTCGGGGACCGGATGGCGCAGCGAGCCCGGCTCGCTCATCAGGGCCGTGGCGACCATATAGAGGAAAGGAGCGATCATGACGCCCGCGAGCGGCAGCCCAACGGCGTAGGCCATCCACCCGCCCCGCCGTGCTTGAGGGCGCCGTTTACGCATACTCCACCCGCCGGTCGAGCAGCTTGAGCTGGGCCCACGTCGCCCCGAAGAGCAGCGCGAAGAAGAGCAGCGCCATGGCGCTCGCGTCGCCGAATTGCTGCAGCTCCCAGCCGGTCCGGTAGATCCGATGCACAATCACGTCGGTGGTGCCGAGCGGCCCGCCGCCAGTCAACACCATGACGAGCGCCAACACCTGGAACGCGCCAATGATCCCGGTCACCAGCACGAACAGCGTCACGGGCAACAGCAGGGGAAACGTCACGCGCCAGAAGCGCTGCCAGGCATTCGCGCCGTCCACGCGCGCCGCGTCCAGGTAAGCCTGCGGGATTGCCCGCAGGCCGGCGATGAAGACCGTCAGTTGGTAACCCAGCTGCATCCACACCGACACGAGCATCACCGCGAGGAGCGCCGTCTTGGGATCTCCCAGCCAGTTTACCGGCGCGAGACCGGCGCGTGTCAGCAGCTGATTGAGCAACCCGAAATCGGGGTGGTACATCCACTGCCACACGAGAGCGACCGCGACCACCGATGAAGCGTACGGCAGCAGGAACAGCGCGCGCAGCGCGGGCGCCCCGATACCGGATCTCCGTCGCCCTCCGATCACGAGGGCAAGCACGAGCGCGAGCGCCATCGACACCGGCACGTACAAGGCGTACAGCAGAGTGCGACCCAGCGCCGACCAGACCAGCGGGTCGCGCACGACGCGCGCGTAGTTCGCGAGCGCCACGAACGGACGGACCGCCTCGATCGGGCTCCAGCGGTGCAGCGAGACATACAACACCATGAGCAGCGGCAAGAGGGAGAACAGGGCGAGGTGAAGCGCTGACGCTGCCAGGAATCCCCAGGCGGCCACCGTTTCGCGCCTCGCCCGCGGAGCGCTCGCGATGCTCCAGGCGGCGAACAGTGTGCTCAGGGGCCCAAGGATGGCGAGGCCGACCATGATCGGCAGCCAGCCGGCTGTGCCGGCTTCCCCGGGGCGCGCTCGCAGCTCGATCCAGCGCCCGGGCGCCAGGCGCACCGCCACGGCTGCGCGCATCACGCCGCCAATGTCGCGGCGCCACGCCGTCGCCGGCCCCGAGTCGCCCGGCACGATCTCGGCCCCCGCCCCCGCCCCCGCCCCCGCCCCGCGAGCGAGGGGGGTGAGGGGCGCTGGCGCACTGCGAATATCTGGGATCCGCGCCGCGGCCTCCTGCATGAGGAGCCGCGTGTCGTACAACCAGCGATCAGTGGCATCGCCGGCGGCGCGTCGCACGTCGGCGAACACCGCCACCCCGAACAGCAAGGCCACGACGCCGTACGGCCCGAACGTCTGGCGCCATGCGCGGCGCGGCCTGCCGATCGCTCGCAGGCCTTGCGCCCCCGCGATCAGGAGGAGCAGCAGCGCGCCCGCCGACCACGGCGAGACCGGCCACGGGAGCGGCGCGGGCCGGGCGGCCACCGCGCCCACGACGTCCCAACCGTCGCGATCGAGCAGTGGTGCGAGCGCCGCGTCGCCGGTCCAGCGGACGGCGACCTCTCGGCGGACGCGCTGCAGCGTGGCCGCGGGCAAGGGCGCGGCGGTCGCGCGCACCAGCGGCGCGGTGGCGTGGTAGATCTCGAACCGTCCGGAGAACCCCGGGAGCTCTTCGAGCGCCCGGGCCTGAATCAGGAGCTGCGGCAGGTCGTATCCCGCGCCGCGCCCCGCCCGCGGAGGCGGAGTCACGACCGTGAGGTACGCGGCCACCGCCGTCGCCTCTCGCCCGGCCAGCGCGCGCTCGTAGCGGCCCTGCGCCCGCTGCGCCAGGGCGAGCGGCAGGAGGATGCCGGCGGCCAGGGCGACCGAAGCCATCGCGCGCCACTTTGTCAGCCCGGTCATCGCGTGGCTCCCAGTAGCCGATCGAGCTCACGCGCGGTTGCGCGGACGGCCCGCGCTGGATCGGCACCGCCCACGGTAACGCGGTCCATCAAGTCCGCAAGCTCGGCCTCCACCTCGCGCCACTGGCCGAGGCGCGCTCCCCAGCCCGGGCGGCCGTGCGCGGCGGCGCGCAGAAACGCCGCCTCCCAGCCCGTCGTGTCGGCCGCCGCCACCGCTTGCGCGGCCGCGGGCACGGCCGGCAGCTCGACGCCGGCGTCACCGCGCGCCGCATCCGGCAGCGAGTCGGTCAGATCGGCGGCGAGCTCGACCCCGGCTTTGCGCCGCAGCACGCCCGCCGGAACCGCATACCCGGTCGCATAGAGCAGCGTGGCCGCTGGCACACCGGCGCGATGCGGGACGGGCGCGAATCCCACCCGCAAACGGCCCGCCGCGACCTGAGATCGAAGAGCGCGTACCGCGTCGTGCCCGACGGTCATGAACGCGATGCGGCCGGCCGTGAACAACCTGGCGATCTCGACGCCGGAGGCGGTCGGGTCATGAGGGCGCGGCGCGATCCCCCAGCGCGTCACCCAGCCCCCGTACCAGCGGATGGCCGCGACGGTGGCTGAGCCATCGAGGCACCCCGAGGCGCGGCGGCCGCCGGGACACAACACGTCGCCGCCCCCAGCCCAGATCCACGCGACCCAGAAGGACGGTCGCAGGTCGAAGCCCGCTCCCCACTGATCGATCCGCCCGTCGCCATCGCGGTCGCGCGTGAGCAGCTGCGCCATCCGCAGGAACTCATCCCACGTCCAGTCGTCGGTCGGATATGGAATCGCAGCCCGGTCCAAGAGGTCGCGATTGTACGCCACCATCAGCGGCGCATATCCTCGAGGGAGACCGTACAGCGCCGCACCGCGACGGAAAATCGCGAGGACCTCCGGGTTGTAGCGCGCGAGGTCGACGCCCGCGCGGGAGAGGTAGGGGGCGAGATCGAGAGCTCCTCCCCGGTCAGCGAGCGCAGGGACGTCGACGTCGTCAAGCTGGAACACGTCGGGGAGGGTGTCGCGCGCCGCCGCCGTGAGCAGAAGCCGGCGGTACTCTGCCCGGGATAGCGCGGCGTTGCGCTGCACCACGCGCAATCCGGGGTGTCGGGCACGATAAGGGATGAGCAGCTGGTCCTCGAGCTGCGCCGCGCCGTCGTCGGCGCGGTGCAGCAACTCGACCGCGGGGCTGGGCCCGGCGCCGCATCCCCAGCAGCCGAGCCAGCACCCCAGACCCAGAGCCAGCACACGCCTCACGGCAAGCGCGCTCCGGCCGCGTCGAACAGGTGCAGCTGCCGGCGGTCGAGCTTCACGCCCACCCGGTCGCCGGCACGGAGATCGGAGATGCCGTGCACACGCGCGACGAGCGGCTGGCCGCCCGCGTCGAGCCGGACGAGCGTGTCCGGGCCGAGCGGTTCGACGCCGCGCACGTCCGCCGTCCCGATCCCCTGATCGGGGGCGACGAGGCTCACATGCTCCGGCCGCACGCCCAGGTAGATCTCGCCTTCGTAGCGCTCCAGCGTCACTGGAACAGACCAAGTGCCGCAGTCCACCACGCCGACCGCGTCCCCGGTGCCTCTTCCCCTGCCGGTGAGGATGTTCATGCCCGGGTTTCCGATGAAGCGGGCGACGAAGACGTCGGCTGGCAGGCCGTACAGCTCGGCGGGCGTGCTCACCTGGCGGAGGCGCCCCCCCTCGAGGACCGCGATCCGCTGGCCCATGGTCATGGCCTCGACTTGATCGTGGGTCACGTACACGACGGTAGTACCGAGGGCGCGGTGCAGGTCCACCAGGACGTCGCGCAGCTCACCGCGCAGCGCGGGCTCGAGACTCGCGAGCGGCTCGTCGAGCAGAAAGACCTGCGGTTCGCGCACCAGGGCCCGACCCAAGGCCACACGCTGCCGCTCTCCACCGGAGAGTTCCCCCGGGCGACGGTCGAGCAGCGGTTCGAGCCTCAGCCGCACCGCGGCCTGCTGAACCCGACGGGCGATCTCGGCGGCCGGGACGCGCCGCACCTCGAGCCCGAAGGCGAGGTTTTTGCGCACGGTGAGGTGAGGGTACAGGGCCTGCGTCTGGAACACCATCGCGACGTCGCGCGCGGCGGGATCGAGGCGGGTGACGTCGCGCTCGCCGATCAGGATTTCCCCGGCGGTGGGCTCCTCGAGCCCGGCGATGCAGCGGAGCACGGTCGTCTTCCCGCAGCCCGACGGTCCGAGCAGGACGAAGAACTCGCCGTCGGCCACCTCGAGCGACAGGCCGTCGAGCGCCGGCCGCCCCTCGGGATCGTACCGCTTGGCGACGCGGCGGAGGGTGACCGACGCCACGGAGGTTTAGTCCCGCGTGGGCAGCTTGAACTCGACCGGCAGCTCGAACCGCACGCGCACCGCCCGGCCCGCGATGCGCCCCGCCGTAAAGCGCGCCGCCCGGACGTAGTCCTTCGCCGCCTGATTGAACCGCGCGTCGCTGCTCTCGACCACGCGCAGCGTGCCGTCCTCGACCCGCCCGGTCGTGTCGATCACGGCCTCAATGATGACCCGCCCGCTGATCCGGGAGAGCAGCAACGACGCGGGATACGAGAGCGTCGGACCAGACGCCAAATGCGGTCGCTCCTGCACCTCGGCTTCGCCGTACACATCGCCGGCGATGTGCAGCGTGACGGCGGGCTGGGAGGCGGCGGAGAATTCGACGGGCACCTCGATCAGCGCCTGCACGACCCGCCCGCGCACCCGGGCGGGCCGGAACAGTGTCTTGAGCACCAGCGTCCGGGCGGCGGGGACCAGCGCGGAATCGGACCCTTGCACGATCTGGGTCGTCGCCGGCTCGGGGTTCCCGGCACTGTCGATCACCAGTCGTACCACGACCACGCCGTCGCTGCCTCCGGCGGGAAAGCGCAGCGGCGGCGTCAGCACGATCTCGGGGCGCTCGTCCACTTCGGCGATACCGTAGACGCGCTGGGGCGAGGGTGGGGGCGGAATGAACACCGCCGGTCCACACGCCGCCGCGAGCATCACGCAGAGGAGCATTGCGTGTTTCATGGAGCGATTCCGCTCAGAGCGCGGCGATCTGCCGGAGCAGATCGACATCGTCACGCCGGTCCCCGAGCTCTGCCTCGACGTGGCGCCAGCGCAGGATGCCCTGTTGGTCGATGAGGAAATAGGCGCGCTTCGAGAAGAAGCGATCCTCGAGCAGCACCCCGTAGGCGCGGCTCACGTCGCGCTTGAAGTCACCCAGCAGATCCTGCCGCAGCGCGTGCTTCGCCTTGTACTCCTTGAGCGTCGGCACCGAGTCCACGTTGATCGGGAGCACGATCGTGCCGGCCCGCTCGAACGCGTCGTAGTCTTCACTGAAGGCGCAGTTCTCGGCGGTACAGGTGCTCGTGAACGCGAGCGGGAAGAACGCGAGCAGCACGTGCTTCCGGCCCCGAAACGAGGACAGCGCGACGTCGGTCCCCGCGGTGGACGGCAGTTTGAAATCGGGCGCCACGGCTCCGACGGGCAGGGTCGTCGAGGCCGCAGCCGCCAACGTCAGACCCCCCGAGGGCGCAGCACGGCCAGGGCGATCCAGTAGACGAGCAGCGCCGTCACTACTCCGGTTACGATCACGCCGCGCACCGTCTCGATCGGCTTCTTGGTCGGCCCCGTCGTTCCCACCAGCGCGTTGATCTCGAGCAGGGCGATAATCACGAGCAGGACCACGGCCCAGAGGCCGCGGTTCCCCGCCGCTGGGAGCGTGAAGTGCGACGCCGCGCCCATGAAGAACAGCATCGGAAACGAGAACACGACGTTAGTGCGCGATGCGAGAAAGGCGCGGCGCGCCGCCCCCGCGGCCGCGGGATTCGCTTGACCCCCGCCCGCGAGCGCTACCGCATTGGCGATCACGATCTTCTGATTGGGCCAGATCACGCGCCACACATTGGCGAGCATCACGGTGCCGAACGCCGCACCGGTGAGAATCGTGAGACCCCAGGGGTCGCTCCAGCTGGCACGCCGCATACCCAGGATGACGACTCCGGCCAGGAACGTCACGGCCGCGCTCCAGCGGAACCACCACAGCGCGCGCGGCACGAGCTTCTGCGTCGCGCCGCTCTTGGTCGCCGCGTCCGCCTCGGCCATGAACGGCCCTTGCACGAAGTTGAAGTAGTAGAGCAGACCGATCCACGTGATGCCGGAGAGGAAGTGAACCCAGCGGAACAGGAACTGGATTCCCGCGTCGGAGAACAGCGCCATCGTGCGCCTCGCAGGTGAGGGGACCGCGACGGAGACCTGAGCTGCCGGTTCGGGAAGATATCGGCGCTTCAAATGGAATCAAGCGGGAACCTTCATCCGGGATCGCGGGTTGAGATCGACAAACAGCCACGCAGGAGATCGATACGATGACCCAGTCGACCGCACCCGCAGAGCGAGTCAACCAGCATACGCTACCTCCTCTGCCCTACGACTACGCCGCGCTCGAGCCGCATATCGACGCGCAGACGATGCAGATCCACCACGGCAAGCACCATCAGGCCTACGTCAGCAACCTGAACGCGGCGCTGGACAAACATCCCGCGCTGTCTGAAAAGCGGCTCGAGGAGCTGCTTCGCGGCATCAACAGTGTTCCGGAAGACATCCGCACCGCCGTCCGCAACAATGGTGGCGGTCACCACAATCATTCGCTGTTCTGGACGATCATGGCGCCCGCCGGCAAGGGCGGCGGAGGTGAGCCGAGCGGCGCGCTGGCGGACGCGATCAAGCAGGCGTTCGGCGGCTTCGCTGCGTTCAAGGAGCAGCTGTCAACGGCCGGCACGACCCGGTTCGGCAGCGGCTGGGCGTGGCTCGCCGTCGCGAGCGGTAAGCTGGAGGTGTTCAGCACCGCGAACCAGGACAGCCCGCTCATGGACGGGAAAACTCCCGTACTCGGACTCGATGTGTGGGAGCACGCGTACTACCTCAAGTATCAAAACCGACGGGCGGACTACGTGGCCGCGTGGTGGAATGTGGTCAACTGGCCCGAGGTGGCGAAGCGGTATGAGGCGGCGAGGAAATAGACTCAGCCGTCGAGCGGCTCGGTGAACACCTCAGCGCTGCCGTCCGGCCCGTAGCGGACCGTCACTCGCCAGGGCCGGCAGCAGACCTGGCAATCTTCCACGTATTCCTGAAGCGGGCCGCCACCGGGGTCGAGGCCGAGCTCGTTCGTCTCGCCACAATGGGGACAGACGACCTCCACCTCGGTCTCAGTGGTGCCGTCGCCCGTCGTGAATTCCTCTTCGTCGTCGATCACGACACTCCTTTTTCCTGCGCCAGCACCCGCAGCGCCGATTCATGCAGCGAACCGTTGGACGTCACGAGGCTGCCCGAGTAAATCGAGCGCTCGCCGCCGAGACTGGTGGCTTGGCCCCCGGCTTCCTCCACGATCACCTGCAGGGCGGCAATGTCCCACGGCTGCATCACGGGATCGAGCGCGATCTCCCCCGCCCCTTCCGCCACCAGCATATGCTGATAGAAGTCTCCAAAACCGCGCGTGCGCTCGACCCGCGCGATGAGCCCGGCAACCCCGCGCGGCGGCCCCGCCTCACCGGGCCCGAGGTTACCATGGAACAGCAGGGCGCGCTCGAGCGCCGTGATCCGCGACACCCCGATGCGCCGCCGGTCGCGAAATGCGCCCCCGCCTCGCGCGGCGTGCCAGCGAGCTCCCAAGGCCGGCGCACTCGCGACCCCGGCCACGACCTCGCCGCCGTGCTCGATCGCCAGCAGCGTCGCAAACACCGGAATGCCTCGCACGAAGTTCCGCGTGCCATCGATCGGATCGATGATGAGCCGCGCTTGGGCCGTCCCCGCCGCTTCGCCTTCCTCTTCGCCCAGCACACCCAGCTCGGGGTGCGCCTTTCGCACCCGCTTCCGCGCCATCGCTTCGATCGCCTGGTCCGCTTCGGTGACGGGGCTCAGGTCCGGCTTCTCCTGGACGCGCAGTCCGGTGGCGCGAAACCAGCGTAGCGCGAGCTCGTCGGCGCCATCCGCCAGTTCCGTGAGAAACGGCAACCAATCGGTGGGGGACATGGAGTCGGAAGTTGAATGGAGCGGATGGGATTCGAACCCACGACCCCCTGGTTGCAAACCAGGTGCTCTCCCAGCTGAGCTACCGCCCCGTCATCGCTACCTAAGATAGCAAAGGGGGGCCGCTCAGTGGCTCTCGGAAGAGAGGCGCTTCACCTCGCTCAGCCGCTGGCGGGCGTCCTCCACCGGGCGCGCGTACGCCGCCGGGGCCAGCGCAATGAATCGGGTGTAGTAGGCGATGGCGAGCGAGCCCTTCCCCTGCCCTTTGCGCAGGTAGGCCAACGGGAATACGGCTTCACGAAATACGGGTCCGCATCGACCGCCTGCTGAAACTGCTCCACCGCCTCCTCGAAACGTCGGCGCGTCAGCAATAGCACGCCGTACACGTCGGGTGGGCGGAGTTGCGGCGGCGCGAAGACCGCTGCTACTGTAGCTGATGCGCCTGCGCAACGCCGTACTACTCGTGATGGGCCTCGCCGCCGCGTGTCGCTCCGGCCCTGCCCCGCTTCGCCTGGGCACGACGTACACCGTGCAGCAGTCCGGAGCGCTCGCCGTGCTCGAGTCGCTCTGGACCGGTCCCCCTCCCTTCACGACCGTGGTCGCTCCCTCGGGGCAGATCCTGCGCGCCGCCGCCAATGGCGACCTGGATGTCGTGATCACCCACGCGCCGGCCCTCGAGCAGCGGCTGCTCGTCGCGCCTGGGCATGCCCTGCTGCGCTGTCCGCTCGCCGCCAGCCGGTTCGCCGTGGTGGGACCGGGGGCCGATCCCGCGCGCGTGGCTACCGCCGCTACGGCGGCGGAAGCGTTCCGCCGCATCGCCGCTCTTGGCGGACCCTTTGTGTCTCGCGGCGATTCGTCCGGCACGCACGTGAAGGAGCTCGCGCTGTGGCACGCCGCGGGGGTGACGCCCGCGCCGCGCTGGTACATCGAGTCGGGTGCCGACCAGGCGGCGACGCTCCATCTGGCCGACGAGCGCCGGGCCTACGCCCTGGCGGACCTTCCGACGTACGCGAGGCTCCAGGGGCTGGCCTCGCACGTTCTCTTCGCCGCCGACACCGCGCTCACGAACCCGTACACGCTGTACCTGGTGCGCCGTCCCCAAGCGCATCCCGCCGCCCGGGACTTCGCGAGCTGGGCGACCCACGCCGGGCGCGACGCCGTGCTCGCGCTCCGGCTCCCCGATGGCACGGCGGCGTTCGTGCTACAGCCGGGCGAGTGCGAAGCTACGGAGAGACCGTGAGGGAGTAGCCGGTGAGCGAGCGCAGCTGGAAATCCGGCGCCGCCACACCCTGAACGGTCGCGGTGTACTGGGCCGCGCTCCGCGTATCCGCGACGCCGATCGTCACGAGCGCGCCGTTGGTCAGCGTTCCGGTGACCGCGAAGCGCGTCGAGAGGGACAACGACTGAGAGAACACCCGGAGCCCGGGCCCGGCCGCGACGCTGGTGAGCGCCTGCGGGCCCGACACCCTGAACAGAATCGCGCCGTCCGCGCCGGGGTTGGGAGTCGCCAGCGAGACGGTGAGCACGCCCGCCACGGGTCCGGTGCCGCCGTCGCTGCAGCTCCCGGCGGCGCCGCCGACGGCCAGCGCGACCAGCAGCCATCCCCTAAGCCGCGTCATCGAGATGCTCCTCTCCGCTTGGCCGCGCTCACGAGCGCTCGCTGCTCGGCTGTGAGCGGCGCGCCCGTCGCCTGCACCCAGGCGAGAAAATCCCCCAGATCGAACACGCCGTTGTTGTTGCCCAGCTGATCGAGATCTCCGAGCTGCGCGACGGTGAGCGTGCTCGATCCGCTGAGCAGTTGGGCCACCACCTGGGCGGTGCTGAAGGTCTCGAGGAACACTGCGCGCACCGAGTACGGCCGACCCATCGGAAGCGTGACGCTCAGGTTTTTCGTGACGGTATCGCCCGCCCAGCCCTGGAATGACCGTACGGCGCTCGTGTCGGTAGCGGTGAGGGTCACACCCGTGCCTTCGTTCACGAACGTATCGCTCGGCACCGAGCCCGCGATGGTACCGCCGCTCGTGGCGCTGTAATGCACCTGGTGCGACCGCGCCAGCGTGACGGTGAGGGTCTCCGGCGTGGTGCCAGCCGTGTAGCTGAATGTGCGCCGCTGCCCACCAGACCAGGAGACGAAGACCTGACGCGTGCGACCGCCGGCCGTGAACTGCGTATCCGCCACGCCCACGCTGTGCACCGAGCTCGGCGTGAGGATCTCGCGGAAGACGTGGAATGTCTTGTGATACGTCGTCGTATCAAACTGGATCACGGCGGCCGAATCCGTTGCGCGTACCACCCAGACGGGATAGGTCAGACGGAACTGCATCGTCCCATTCGACGCGAGCTGCGTGATCTGATCGAGCACTATGCCCGCGGGCAGGTTGTCCGAGTTCCGTAGGGCGGCGGGTACGCTGGTCGGTGTGAATGCCACGTTGCCGGTGGGTCCGGGATAGAGATCCCCGGCGTCGCCGCGGTCGGAGCACCCCGGTGCTGCGCCGCTGCAGGCGGTGTTCGGGTTGGCATCGAGGTTGCCACGGGCGTCCGCCTGCACGACTTCGAGGCCGTGAATCGGGGCCGTGTTGACCCGGTTGTCCTGGTCGAAGCCGTGCTGCGCGATCTGCGCCGAGTCCACGTGATAGATCAGCAGCCCACCGCCGCAGGGCGGCGGCGTGCTGCTGCTGAACCAGACCCGGCAATGGAAGTGAACCATCGCGCTGTCCGCTTGCACCGTCTGGCGGTTCTCCAGCAGGAAGTACTCGCCGCGCGGGTTCGCGCCCCCGACCAGCAGGTAGAACGCGGTGTCGGACGACGGAGCCGCACCGAAACTGAACGTGCCGTTGCTCTGGAGCGGCACGACGGTCACCCACCCCAGCTGGCTCAATGACCACGCATCCATACGCGACGGGCTGAACGGCGACGTGTAGTTGCCGCTGCCCATGAGGCTGAACTCCCCGACGCCTTCGCTCGTGTTGTCGGTGTCGTATAGGTCGGGCAGCCCGAACCCGTGACCCGTCTCGTGCGCCACCGTCCCGACCGGCATGATCTGCGTGGTGTCGCAGCCGTCCAGTCCACCCACTCCGCTCTCGAGGATATAGTCGGACACCTTGATAGGGACGCCCTGCGCATTCACGGAATGCGTCGTATACGGGTTGCCCGTGAGGAAGAAGCGGTGCGACCAGAGGTGGTTGTTCGACGCGCCGCCGCACGCGCCGTCGAGCGGCGGATGAATGAAGGTCACGAGATCGACATAGCCGTCGCCGTCGGAGTCGTATTGCGTCCAGTCGACCTGGTTATCGAGCTTGCGCAGCGCTTCCCGCAACCCCCCTTGCATCCGCGCCACGGCCTGCGGGCTGAACAGCCCGTTGCAGTTCGTGTTGCCGTACGGGTTGCCGCTGCAGGTGCCCGCGACGCCGGTGTAGGTCACTTCGTTCGAGTCGAGCGCGGCGTACCCGTAGGATTGACCCTGCACGCTCAGGAGGTCGTTCGACATCTGCTCGTAGAAGGTGCGGTAGGTGTACGGACGTCCCGCGGCCGCGCCAACTGGGGCGACCCCGAACAGCACCTGATCGTACGCGACAGTGGTGCGCAGCTCCGACGCGGGCGTGTCCCTGAACTTGAAGAGAATCGCCGGGACCCGGAGCACCCCGGACACGGCCGGCGCGGAGCCGAGCGGCGCAGCGGCGGCAGCCATCGGGGCGTTCAGGGCGCCGAAGTTACCGCGCGACAGGAGCCGCGCCCGCAGCGCGCGCACCGCTCGCGCCTGGCGGCGCCACACACCGTCCTTGCGGAAGTCGAATCCCGGAATCTCGCGCCGCACGCGAGGTGGAGATGCCTGCTGGGCACTGGTCACTGCGGGGACGGTCAACGTGGAGACCACGACCACCAAGGCCAGCGAACGGGGCGTCACGGGAACCCTCGAATCGTGAACGGAACTTGCGGTTACGGCTTTAGCTTAAGCCAGCGACGCCGGGGGGACTGTGTCATGTCTCACACGCCGGCCCGCCAATAGTACCCCCACCAGCATGAAACCGATCACACCGCCGACGACCTTCGCTTCGTAGAGCCACGGCCGCGCTTCATCGGCCGGCGGGACGAAGCCGAGCACGATGGAGAAGAGGACGGCGGCGGACCCGACCAGCCCCGCCACACCCGTCGGAACGGTGCGCTGGCGCCGCAGCCGCAGGTACGCCAGAAACAGATACAGATAGGGGATGAAAAACAGGATCAGGGTGGTCTGCGTGAGGACCAGATAGGCGTTCTTCACCGTCGTCCCGACGAGACTCGCGATCACGAAGACCGTCGCGATCACGCCCTGGACGAGCAATCCCACATACGGGGTCTGCCACCGCGGATGGATCCGCCCAAACGCCGCCGGCAACGCACCATCCACGCCCGCGACGTAGGGTAGGCGCGCCGACCCGGCGAGCCACGCGCCGACACCCCCCAGGTTCCCCAGGACGAGCAGGACCGCGACGATGCCCGCCACCGGCGCGAGCCAGCCCGCGCCCAGCCGCTCGACCAGGGCGGCCGTCGCCTGCGGCATCCCGTTCGTGATGTTCACGATCTGGTGCGGCAGCGCGACGAGCATCGCCGCCGTGCCGAGGACGTACATCCCCACGACCGCGAGCCCGGAGACCACGATGCCGCGGCGCAGGGTCCGGGCGGGATCGTGGATCTCGTCGCCCAGCGTGGGCGCCAGCTCGAGCCCGGCGAAGGCGAAGGTCATCGTAGCGAACAAATTGATGGATTGCAGGTCGAGGCTCGCGGGAAGCAGCCCGCGTGCGGTCAGCGGCGTCGCGCTGCCGTGGGTCGCGAGCGACCAGATCGCGAGCACCACGAAAATGAGCCCCGGGAGCCAGGTGCCGTGGCCACCCACATTCTGCAGGCGCTTCCCGACCCGCAGGCCGACGACGTTCATGCCCACCGCGAGCCACAGCCCCGCGAGCGCCACCAGCGCGATGAACGCGTTGTTGTCGCCCAGGTGCACAAAGCGCGGCCCAGCCGCATACGCCGCGATCGCCGCCGTGGTGACGAGCAGCGAGGGGAAGTAGAACAGGTTGTTGACCCAGTACCCCCACCCCGCCACGAAGCCGTGCAGCGGCCCGAAGGCGCGCCGCACCCAGCGATAAATCCCGCCCGCCCCCGGGTCGATGTCCGCCAGCTCGCGCACCGCGATCGCCGACGGCAAGAAGAAGACGACCATCGCGAGCAGCCACAGTCCCAGGCTCGCGAGCCCGAACTGGCTCGCGGCGGTGGTCAGCCAGCGGAGCCCGACGATGGCGCTGATGTTGAACAGCACCACGTCGCGCAGCCGCATGACCCGAGGGAGCGGATGCGGCTCCGTCACGGTTCGGTCGGATGCACCTTTGCCGTCAGCCAGCCGATGCCCGTGCCGAGGACCGCCCCGCCGAGCACGTCCGTCGGAAAGTGCTTACCGGCAGAAACCCGCAGTGCGGACACGCCGAGCGCGCCCACGTAGAGCAGGACGGCATTGCGGGTCTGGTGCGGCAGTCGCTCGCGCCGCGCCATCATGAGATACGTGGTGGCCGTGGCGAACGCGACCGATGCGTGTCCGGACGGGAACGAGCGCTGGCTGTTGGGGTCTTCGGCCGCCGCCGTCGCACCAGCGGTGTATAGCACCGGTCGCTTGCGACGCACGATCACTTTCACCCAGTCGGTCGCGGCGAACGTCCAGGCGAGCGAGTTCGCAAATACGGCGACGTGTCCGCGACGTTGCGCCGGAGTCGCGCCCTGGAACGACGCGATCCCCGCGAAGCCGACGAGTCCCGCGAGCACTGCGCTACTCGCGGTGCCCGCGGATCCGGAGAACGTGTGGAGCGCCACGCGGTCGATGCTGGGCAGCGACGCCGGATCGCACGGGACCGGAGACCCACAGGAGGGCGCGGACTTCGGCAGCTTGGTCGCTTCCGGGATGAGGGCGGCGACTCCGGCCGAGACGACCGACACCGCGTCGCCCCAGGTCACGCTGTACGGCGCCTGCGCCCGCGCCGACGCACCGGAGGCGGCGAGGAGTACGAGGGCAGCAGCCAAGCGACGCATACGGGCTCCGATCAGAGTGGCGGGCGGCATTCAACTTACGTGCGCACCCCGAGGCGCGCTGACGGGTCGCATCTCTCGTGGCCTTGCGGTTTTAGCCCCTGT
>WNFD01002590.1_pt1 | contig 18235 bp, 15 predicted proteins | sample 5400491 | NCBI WGS metagenome assembly WNFD01 (sample SAMN13153343, study PRJNA577476) | soil metagenome | isolation source: 120 cm saprolite under Douglas fir tree site 2 hole 2 replicate 2 | place: USA:California | collected 2015-04-18 | reverse complement strand
GCACCATGATCATCCCGGCGATCCTGCCGGACATCCTAACGGCGTGGAAAGTCAATCTCGGCAATGCGTCGCGCGTCGTCGTGGTGGCCGAACTGGTGGGCGCCACCGGCGGGGTCGGCTACGAATTGCTGCAACAGCAACAGGTGTTCGACATGGCCGGCGCGCTGGCCTGGACGCTGCAGCTGGTGTTCTTCGTGCTGATCGCGCAGGCCGTCCTGACCCTGATTGAGACCGTCGCGTTCCGTTATCGCGCGGTCTCGGAGCGAACGCTATGACCGCGGCCACCCCCATCATCAGCCTCGAGCAGGTCTCGAAATCGTTCAGCAAGAGCCGCGCAGCTCCGGCCTATGTCGCCGTGGACCGGCTTGATCTGCAGGTCGGGCAGGGGCAATTGCTGGCGCTGCTCGGCAAGACCGGCTGCGGAAAATCGACCATCTTCAACATGATCGCGGGTTTGACGGAGCCCTCGTCGGGCACCGTGACGGTCGATGGGCGCAATCCCTTCCGCGACTTCGATTCATTCCGCGGCAAGATCGCGATCGTGTTCCAGAACGACCGGCTGTTGCCGTGGCGAACCGCCGTCCAGAACGTCGAGCTCGGCCTGGAAATGCTCGACATGCCGGCGAAGCAGCGGAAGGAGACGGCGATGCATTGGCTTGCGAGACTCGGTCTGCGCGGCCATGAGAACGACTATCCGCACGCGCTGTCGGGCGGCATGCGGCAACGCGTGTCGATCGCGCGCGCCTTTGCGACCGACGCCAATATTCTGTTGTGCGATGAGCCGTTCTCGGCGCTCGACGAGATGACCAGTCGGGCGCTGCGTGCCGAATTCGTCAAATTGGTCAAGGAGAACGGCAAGACGGCGGTGTTCGTGACCCACTCGATCAACGAGGCGCTGGAGATCGGCGACCGTATCGTGGTGTTGAAGCGGCCCGCCAATATCGCAGTCGATCTGCCGCTGACGGCGACGACGGCTGCGGCCGAGAAGGAAGCGATCCGGCACCAAATTCAGAGCGTTCTCGCGGCATGAGCTGCCGCCATTGGGGATGGTGATGCGAAGGGCGTTTCTCGCTTACATGGCCGCGTTCTGTGTGCTTGGCGGCAGCCCGGTGCATGCACAAAACTGGCCGGCGCGCGCGCTGACCATGATCAATCCGTTCGCCCCGGGCGGCCCCAATGACGTGCCCGCGCGCCTGTTCGCGCAGCGGATGGGCGAAATTCTCGGTCAATCCGTCATCGTGGAGAATGTGGGCGGCGCCGGCGGCATGAACGGCGCCGACCGGGTCGCGAAAGCCCAGCCTGACGGCTACACCTTCCTGCTCGGCACCGTCGGCACGCAGGCGCAGAACCAGACGCTGTACAAGAAGCCGGCCTACGATTCGACCAAGGATTTCATCAGCGTCGGGTTGTTCCTTGAAGCGCCGCTGGTTCTCGTGGTGCGCAAGGATCTGCCGGTCGGTTCGATGAAGGAGTTCGTCGCCTACGCCAAGGCGAATGCCGACAAGATGCAGTTCGCCTCCGCCGGAACCGGGTCGGCCATCCATCTCGGATGTGCGCTGATGAACTCGGTGACGGGACTGAACATCGTCCACGTTCCGTATCGCGGCTCGAACCCTGCCATGCAGGACCTCGCCAGCGGCCGGGTCGATTATCTCTGCGACATCGTCACGAATGCCAAGCCGCAGATCGACGGTGCAACGGTCAAGGCAATCGCGGTCTTGAACGACTCCCGCTCAGCCGCGCTGCCCGACGTCCCGACCGCCATGGAGCAGGGTTACGACGTCAAGGCGTACACCTGGAATGCATTCTTCCTGCCAAAGGGCACGCCGGAGGCGATCGTTGGCAAGCTCAATCAGGCCATGCTCGAGACGATGAAGACGCCAGCCGTTCGGGACAAACTCGATGCCGTTGGCCTCAAGCTCGTTTCCGAAGACAGGGCGACGCCGGCCTATCTCGACGGATTCGTGCAGAGCGAAATCGCGAAATGGGCCGTATTGATCAAGGCCAGCGGCATCAGCATCGATTAGCGCAATATCCGGAAAGCGGGGACCGATTAGGCCGCGTCGGCCGCCTTGCAGGCGATCTTGGGCCTCGTGCTGGCGGCCCCGTCGGCTTCGGCCTGGCCGCTTGGCGTGCGTCTTTTGATCGACAGGCTGACCATGCGGGAGCGCTGGGCCAGCCGCTCGGTCGAAGCGCAGACCGGGCACCTGTAGGTTCCGATCTCGTATCGATGCGGAGCTGGTGTAACCGCCACCAACTCACGCCGCACGCCGCATGTGAGGCAGTTCGGTGCCATCGTCGATCCCCCCGAATCAAGTGATTCGCCGTAAATAGCTTAAGACGACAGACCATCCAAAATGGTTAACGCCCGGTAGATGCCGCACACGTGAAGGTGACGGCTCAAGCCCGCTGTTCGGTGACGCATTCGTTCCCGCGAAGGGAACCAGCTCGCGCGTGCGGCGTTTGCAGATGCGAAGGGCGGGGGTTTTCATGGATAGATTGTCGCCGGCAGCCGACGCTTTGAGCAAAGCTGCGTCCGCATTGCGCCGCTCGAATGTGACCGAGGGCAAGCCGTTTCCGCTGGGCGCGACCTGGGATGGGCTCGGCGTCAATTTTGCTCTGTTTTCGGCCCACGCCACCAAGGTCGAGTTGTGCCTGTTCGACGACAGCGGCGAAACCGAACTCGAACGGATCGAGCTCCCCGAATATACCGACGAGGTCTGGCACGGCTACCTGCCGACGGCGCGACCCGGCACGGTCTACGGCTACAGGGTGCACGGACCGTATGAGCCGGACGCCGGACACCGCTTCAATCCCAACAAGCTCCTGATCGATCCCTATGCGAAGCAATTGGTCGGCGAACTGCGCTGGGGAGGCGAGCTGTTCGGCTACCGGCTGGACCATCCCGACAAGGACAAATCCTTCGACGAGCGCGACAGCGCGCCCTTGATGCAGAAATGCCGGGTGATCGATCCCGCCTTCACCTGGGGCAGCGCCCGCAAACCCGAGACGCCTTGGGACCGCACCATATTCTACGAAATGCACGTCAGGGGTTTTACGAAACTGCATCCGCTGGTGCCTGAGGCCGACCGCGGCACCTTTGCCGGCCTCGCCAACCCGAACATCCCCGCTTACCTGCGCTCGCTCGGCGTCACCAGCACCGAGCTGCTGCCGATCCACGCCTTCGTCGATGACAGCTATCTGGTCGACAAGGGGCTGCGGAATTATTGGGGCTACAATTCACTCGCCTTCTTCGCACCCGAGCCGCGCTATTTGCGCTCGCCCCTTGCGACCGAATTCAAGGCCATGGTCAATCAGTTCCATGCCCATGGCATCGAGGTCATTCTCGATGTGGTCTATAACCACACCGTCGAAGGCAATGAGCTCGGACCGACCCTGTCGTTCAAGGGGATCGATAATGCGAGCTACTACCGGTTGCTCCCCGATCAGAAGCGCTACTACATCAACGATACCGGCACCGGAAATACGGTGAACCTTTCGCACCAGCGGGTGCTGCAGATGGTGGCCGATTCCTTGCGCTACTGGGCCACCGAAATGCGCGTCGACGGCTTCCGGTTCGATCTGGCCACCATCCTGGCCCGCGAACCCTATGGGTTCGACGAGGGCGGCGGCTTTCTCGACACCTGCCGCCAGGACCCGGTGCTGTCCAGCGTCAAGCTGATCGCAGAGCCATGGGACATCGGCCCCGGCGGTTACCAGGTCGGGCAGTTTCCGCCCGGCTGGGCCGAATGGAACGACAAGTTCCGCGACACCGTCCGCAGCTTCTGGAAGGGCGACGAAGGCGTGTTGCCCGATTTCGCCAAGCGGATTTCCGGCTCCGGCGATCTCTTCAACAAGCGCGGCCGCAAGTCCTGGGCCAGCGTCAACTTCGTGACCGCGCATGACGGCTTCAATCTCAACGACCTCGTCTCCTACGACGACAAGCACAACGAGGCGAACGGCGAGGGCAATCGCGACGGGCATTCCAACAACCATTCCTGGAACCACGGCGTGGAAGGCCCGACCGACGATGCCGAGATCATCGCGCTGCGCGAGCGACAGAAGCGCAATCTGCTCGCGACCATGATGCTGTCGCACGGCACGCCGATGCTGCTCGCGGGCGACGAGTTCGGCCGCACCCAGAACGGCAACAACAATGCCTATGCGCAGGATAACGAGATCTCATGGCTCAATTGGCTTGGGATCACGGCGCAGGGACGGGACTTGCGCGAATTTGCCCGCAAGCTCATCGCCATGCGCAAGGCGTTTCCGATCCTCCACCGCAGCCGCTTCGTCGTCGGCTCCCACAACGAAGAACTGGACGTGAAAGACGTGGCATGGCTGGCGCCCTCCGGCGAGGAGATGACCGTCGAGCAATGGCAGGACGCCAATGCGCGCTGCTTCGGCATGCTGCTTGACGGCCGAGCGCAGGAGTCGGGGATCAAGCGGCGCGGATCGGATGCGACACTGCTGCTCGTCTACAACTCTCATTATGATGTGGTGAACTTCACCTTGCCCGCGGTTCCCGAAGGCAGGAGCTGGCTTGGATTGATCGACACCAACCAGCCGGATGCCAGGCTCAGCGCGTTCTCGTTCGGCCATGCCTACGCGGTGACGGGACGCTCTTTTCTGGCGTTCGGCCTTTCGGCGGAAGAAAACACGCCGCGCCGCCTGCGCCAAGGCGTCGACGCGATCCTGGACGTCACGGAAGTCCCGCTGACCTGAGCGGGTCCGCCGTGCGCGGCGCATGCTCGCTCATTTCGGGCTTCTGAGCCCGGGCGAGGACAGCCATTTGTCGATCATGGCCGCGGTTTCATTTTCAAGCGCCTGCTGAGCCAGTCGATCGCGGTCCGCGCCGGGCGGCATCTCCTTAGCCGCCTCACGGGCCTGGGCGGCAAACCGCTGCAGCCGATCCTGGAACGAAAGGGCGGGTCGTGTTCGGTTGCGTTTGCGCTTCATGAGTAATCTCCAGCCGGCATGCTCGCACCGCGCCGCGTGAGACGTCCTTAACTTTTGTTGGAACAAGCGTGCTCACGGGCGGTTTTCCCCGGGAAACCCAGCACTTTCGGCTGGATATCTCTCAGGTGAAGACACGCTGAATAGGCCGCTTGGAGAGCCAGGATTGATTTCAAAACCGACTTCGGATGCCCTTCTTCGGCGGCTGCAGACGACGACGGGCATCGACGAACACGACGTCGCGACCATCCGCGCGCTGCCGATCGACATCAAGACCTACGAGGCGGGTCAGACTGTCGTCCGGGACGGTGAGAGACCGACCGCGTGCTGCCTGCTGGCGGAAGGGTTCTGCATACGGTCAAAGACCACCTGGGAAGGCCGGCGCCAGATCCTTTCGATCCACATTCCCGGTGAGATACCGGATCTGCAGAGCCTTTATCTTCAGGTGATGGACCACGACCTCGTGACCCTCACGGAATGCACGTTGGGCTTTATTCCGCAGGTTGCGCTGAAGAACATGGTGCGCCAGCGACCGAACGTCGCAGAGGTGTTCTGGCGCGATACCTTGATCGACGCGGCGAGGTTCAGGGAATGGATCGTCAATGTCGGCCAGCGCCCGGCGGCAAGCCGGCTTGCGCATATCGTCGTCGAACTGAGAGAGCGCTTGAGGGTCATCGGCCGCGGCGAGGGCGCGCAGGTCGAAATGCCGCTGACACAGGAGCAGATCGGCGAGGCGATGGGGATCACGCCGATTCACGCCAACCGGATCATCAGGCAATTGCGCGAGGACGGCGTCCTCGAATTCCATCGCGGCTATGTGACCGTTCTGAACGAGCGCAATCTGGAGGAACTTGCTCACTTCGACGGCCGTTATCTGCATCTGTCGCCTTCTCAATAGGCAGCAAGATGCCGCGCTATCATTTTCACATTCGGGAGAACGGCCGCCTCGTCAAGGATGAGGAAGGACAGGAATTTCATGACAGGACAGTGGTCCGCAAGGAAGCGATCGAGACGGGCGCGTCGATCGCGCGGGATGTATTCACGAGCGGAAGCGCGAGCCTGGTCATCGTGGACGTCCGGAGCGAGGATCAGACCTGCCTGAAGGTGTCGATCTCGCTCTCGGTGGAAGAGTGACGAGGGCATTCCGCCATCCCGCGCCAACCCGATCAGGTCAGCTTCAGGCCACAGAGCCTTCACACATTTAGGAACAACACTCACGACGCCGTGTTGCCTCTCGCGACGGACAAACGCCAGCACGGAGTAACCTCATGGCCGAAAAAGACCTCAACGACCTCTTTCTCGATACGCTGAAAGACATCTACTACGCTGAAAAGCAAATCTATAAATCGTTGCCCAAGATGGCCAAAGCCGCCCATTCGGACCAGCTTCGCCAGGCCTTCGAGAAACATCACCAGGAGACCGAAGGCCAGATCGAGCGGCTGGAGCAGATTTTCGAGCTGATCGACAAGCCCGCGCGCGGCAAGAAGTGCGACGCGATCGAAGGCATCCTCGACGAGGGCAAGGAGATCATGGACGAGTATAAGAGCACGCGGGCGCTGGATGCGGGCCTGCTTGCGGCGGCCCAGGCGGTCGAGCATTATGAGATCTCGCGCTACGGCACGCTGAAAGCATGGGCGACCAAGCTCGGCAACAAAGAAGCCGTGAAGCTGCTCGACGAGACGCTGGCGGAAGAGAAAAAGACCGATGATACGCTGAGCAAGATCGCCGTCAGCGCGGTCAACGCCGAAGCTGCCTGAACGCCGGAAAAGAGCGCGATGGCTTCGAAACGAACGCCATCGCGCTAGCCTGTGGTTTCCGGCCTGCCGCGGCCGAGCGCGAACTGGCCGACGGGACCCTCGACGTGGAATTCGATTCCCGTCATCTTCGCGAACAGATCGATGTTGTTGGTTCCGATCGCGCATCCGTCGAGGCCCATGTCGGTCGCCGTCAGATACAGCGTCTGGAGCAACACGCCGACGTCTCGGAGGATCAGCGAATAGGCGATCGCGCTGTACTTCCAGGCGATGCGGTTGAAGCGCGCGGCGATGGTGATCAGGATCTGGGGTGGGCCGGGCGCATCCATTGCAAAGGCCGCCGCGCTGATCATGGCGTCGAGCTCCCGAGTGTGTGCCTCGATCCGGACCAGTGTATGGCGGTCGGCATCGTAGTGATAGAAGCCTTGCTCGAGCCCCTCGCAATGGGTGACCGCCAGATAGATCTCAAGCTCGTAGGCGCTGCCGGCGGAGGGGTATGGCCGCGCGGTGTAGTCGATCTCCGGCCCAAAGCTGCCATCGCCAAAGTCGAGCGGGCTGGCCCATTTCGACCGCACCCGTGCTGCGCCATCGAGAAAGCTGGCAAGCTCGGTCAGTGTGATTGGCCGCCGCTCGTCGAAATCGCGCACTGAACGACGCGCGCGCAGGAGTTTTGTGAACGGCGAGATCGCTTCCGCCCGCGCAGCCGTGAAGGTTTGCAAGTCGATTGCCGTTCCGGGCCAGGGCGGCCGGACGGCCGGCGGCGGCGCGATTGTGTCCAGATAAGGATAGCTCCCGCCAAACGGATTGGCCTGCCGGCCTTCGGTGCTGTGGACATGAAACAGGAGATCGTGGAAATCCCAGACCACCAGGTGTTCGTCGCCCTCGCCGGACCGCAGATTTTGGTCGCGCGCCGTGCCGATCTTGAACACGAGCTGGCAATCGAGCAGGAGAGCGAGCAGTTCGCTGGTCGGGAAAACGTCCTGCCGCCGCAGCTTGCTGATCTTTTGCGGGGAGGAGAGTGATGTGATGGCCGCCGCGAGCTTGGGATCGCGAATCCGAAACAGCGCGCTGGCGCGCGGCGATTCCAGCACCATGTCGCTGCCGCGCCGCCGCAGATAGGCAAATCGCGACAGCACCACGGTGTCGGTCGCGCCAAGCTTCGGCGTTTGCGGCCAGTAGTCGGCCGTCTGCGGTTCGATGATGACGATATCCTCATCGCTGCGCGCGCGGGCGAGGCGGTATTCGAGAAGGCCGTGGCGGGCCAGGCGTCGGACCAGCAGATTGATCTCCCGGTCGATCGGGTTGCCATCGGGCGAAAATGAGCTGAGCGGCAGGCCGGTGCGAAGATCGCGTGCGCGTTTCAGCGCGCTCGCGCTGAACTTGCCCAGTTCGACCGCGTAGTCGTCGAAGTCGGCGGCGAGACTGCCATCCGCCTGGCTCCGAAGCGTGAAGCGCTCGTTCAGCCGGGCGGAAAGAATCGGCGGTGCGATCTTTCGCCGGGCCTTTGGTCGTAGCGCGCGCACGCCGTGATGTCCCGCTCAGGTATGAGGGAGGAAAGGCGTCAGCTCATCTTCCGGCAGCGGCCGGTCCAGCAATCCGAGCTTGACCGGAACATCATAGAGCCGGCCCGGCCCAAAGCGCTTGTAGAAATGCCGTAGTCCCGGAACGAGCACCCTGACGACGGAGACTTCGACGTCGGGCCGGGTCTGATCGAGTACGAGGAAATCCATGCCTGCGCGGCTTGCGATCTCCACGCAGGCATTGACCTGGTCGCGGGTATTGTCATGGACCGTGAGGCCGGCCGCTGGCGGCAGGATCGGGTTCGCGCTCGGGATCAGGAATGGATAGTCTTCCAGCTTCAGCGGCGTGATGCCGTCGAGGCTCGGCTTCTCGCCGCTGGCGCCGCCCATCATGCCGATGGAGAGGAATTGGCTGAGCTCCGTCAGCGCGCGCAACAGCGCGATGCGCCGGTCGAAATGCGCGCCGGAGCCGAACTCGATATTTTCCTGGCCGCCCTGCATCCAGTGCATGATCGCCACATAAGTGGGAATGCCGATATCGTTGGTGATGTCGAGAACCCAGATCTTCCGTCCGGCATCGGCGAACTGGGTCCGCATGTCGCGTACATAGGCGTCGTCGAACTCACTGAGGTCGAGTTCGGCGTGTTGCGAGCGATTGTACCACCAGATCGCATAGGCATCGCGTTCGACCAGCTCCAGAAATCCCTGAACGATGGCTTCTTCGCGTGTGTTGCCAGCCGCACAGCCGTTGGAATCGGTGTGAAACCCGCGATAGAAAAAATATAACAGGCCGGTCGGAAGATGCCGGAAGCGCCGGTCGCGCAGCGACCAGGCCGGTGACCACTCGATCTTGTCGGAAGGGTCGAGTGGGTCGGGGACGGGATGCGACCCATCCGGCTGGGGAATGTGTCGCGTTTCGAATTGCGCCTGGCTGAAGAGCTGGACGTCGTTGGGAAGGATGGCATCGCCCGGGGCGAAATCGGTGAACTTCCGCGTCATCCGGATTTCGTCGCCCTGGAAAATTCCCGAGTAGCGTTCGATCGCTTCCATCAGCGCGCTGGCTTCGCTCTGTTCGGCGGTCGAGCCCTTGCCGAAGCTGCCGCCGCTTAGGCCCGAGCGGAGCTGGTCCACGCTATGCGCCGGCCCGGAGAAATTGTGCTGGGCGAAAAAATTGGTGTTCATCGGCAGGTCAGCCTCGATCCGCTCGAGCCGCGTGACCACGCCGGTGAGAGGGCTCACATGCTTTCGGAAACGGGCGACGGTCGTGCGTGACGACACGGTGCGATAGCCGCCGCTGGTCATGATGAGCTTGTTGCCCTCGGCCAGTTCGATCGGCTGCGGGGCTCTGCTCGGATTCTGCAGCTTCTTGCTGCCGCAGGTCGGACATTGCGGCCGGTGCGCCACGTAATGCTTTGCGATGGTCGCGCCCATCAGGTCGAAGCTCGCGACGTGATTGCTCAAATCGGTGCGAAAGCCCGACGCGATCGCCTTGGCGATTTCCATCGCCGCGAACTGGATCGCGCCTTGCCCCAGCGTGTTGCGCACCAACGGTGAAATCGCGACGGGTCGCGCCGACCCGCGGTCGAGAAATCCCTTGACCTCGCGATTCCTGATCATGCGATCGAACAGACAGGTCCAGCAGGCGCTCTCGCCGGGCTTGAATACCGGTCCGACCAGCGGAAACACGCCGGATGGCTGCACCAAGAGCCACGGCGTCTTGTCGGCGACGCGCTGCCGGTTCAATTCCGCCAGCCGCCGCTCGAGATAATCGTTCACCAGGGTGACGGTGAGATCCTGTGAACGCTGCACCACGCGAACGCCGAGTTCGCCCAAGGCGGCGGTCAGTTCCTTGGCGCCCGCCACGTCGAACGATTCGACGCGCACCTTGCAGTTGCCGAGATTCTTCTCCGCGATGTCCGGCGGCAGTCCGAGGCTTGCCCAATAGCCTGCCACGGCGCCAGTGGAGTCAGAGGTGGCTGCCGTGACATAGCGGCGCTCGATCAGCCGCTTCAGCGCCTCTTCGATCTTGTCGGACGGAAACTGTTTCTTCAGGTCGCAAACGAGATCCTTGGCGCTCTTGCCGCCTTTCGCGATCTCGGATGCGAGCGTGCAATAGAGTTCGCCGTGCAGAAAAAATTTCCGGTCCTCCGAATAGAGGCACACCACATCGGGCGGCAGCACATAGGCGGTGAAATTCGGGGCGAATTGCAAGGCGTCCTTGCCGGCCTGCCGCTTGGCGGCGGTCTTTGAGCCGACGGTCTTTGAGTCAGTCTTGCGCCGGACGCTGGTCTTGCGATGAAGTTTCATCGTCTTCGCACGCACATTTCACCTATCGTTTGCGGGCTAGGCGGCACATGTCGGATGGTTCGGCCACTGGAACAATCCGGTCCGCGCGCTAGCATTTTTCAATAGAGTTGGGAACCATGGCCCCTGGAATTTGGCCCACGCCGGGACGGAAACCGCAGCGCCATAAAGATGACACGAATTGGCCGGGTCGACTTGGTCTGACCCGGCCACAATATCTCGCGCTTTGATATGGAGGGACGCGCTTCGGCCTTAGCAGAAGCGGCAGATACCCCACGACGCACAGCAGCCTCCGCCGCCGCAGCCGCCACAACCGCAACCTCGGCAACCCCGGCCACCACCGCAACCTCGGCAACCGCGGCAGCCTCGGCAACCACCACAGCCGCGGAACGCAACTTGCACGCCGTTGCCGGCATTTTCCTTGTCGAAAAGATGGAACGTCGCCAAGCTCACGTCGGCGATTTCTTCTTCACCAAGCGTGACCGCTTGCGACGGCGAAAAATTCAATTTCTGCGGAGTGTCCACGGCCGGCACGGCCGATGCTGAAGCGCTCCCCGCCAGCGAAAAAGTCAATCCAGCGGCACCTAGAGCCGGCATTGCGACTTTTGCCACACTCCTCCGCTTCGAAGCCTGCTTCACCCGTGACATTATCGCATCCTCCATACTTGTGGGAACGGTTTCGATTCCAGCCGCCGCGATCCTACGCCGCGTGCGTATTTCGTGCAAGACTGCATGCTGTCACTAACGTGTTGTTTGTTATTCAGTTTCCATTCATCTTGATGAATGACACTGAATGACAATGAGTGACTTGTGTGAGCTGGAATGTGTTGTGATCGATAGACAATCTCGACGGGTGCGCTGCGAATGCGGCGGTGCAGTATGGGGAGTAAAGTAAACGCCATGGTCGATCGTCAAGCCCGCTTCGCTTGGTATGAGCTGTTGACCACCGACATGGCTGCAGCGAAAGCGTTCTATCGCGATGTCGTCGGCTGGGATGCGCAAGATGCGTCGACGGCAACGATAACCTATAGCCTGCTGACCGCAGGCACTCCGGTAGCGGGACTGATGGAATTGCCTGAAGAGGGAAGAAGAATGGGCGCGACGCCGCGATGGGTCGGCTACGTCGCCGTCGATGATGTGGATGCGACGGCCGACCGGCTCAGGCGGCTTGGCGGCGCGGTCTTTGTGCCTCCCACCGACAGCAACATCGGCCGCGTGTCGATCGTCGCCGACCCGCAAACGGCAACGCTGGCTTTGGTTGGAGGACTGAAGCTCGACCGACGATCCGAGCCGTATGAGCCCGGGCAGGTTGGCTGGCACGAATTGCTGGCAGCGGATGGCGCGAAGGCGTTCGCATTTTACCACGAGCTGTTCGGCTGGCAGAGAGCACAAGCCGAAACCGAAACAGTGCCGATGGAATCCTATCTGCTGTTCGCGGCCGGCGGCGTCATGATCGGCGGCATCTTCACCAAGCTTGCGAGGGTGCCGGTCCCGTTCTGGCTGTACTATTTCAACGTCGCCGACGTCGCGCGATCGGCCGAGCGTGTGAGAGCTGGCGGCGGCAAGGTCGCCCAGGGCCCGACAGAGCTGCCTGACGGCAGCTGGATTGTTCGGTGCGTCGATCCCCAAGGCGCGATGTTCGCGCTGCAGGGCGAGTCAAGCCACCGCAGCGTTGAACAGCCGCCGGCCCAGCTCGGCTGGTCCGCCGAATGGGGCGGCTTTGCCTCGCGCGGCAGGGTGATCGCCGCGGCCAAGCCCAAGCCTGATCTCAAGCCGAAGCCTGATCCCAAGCCGAAGCCCTGACGCGACGATCAAGCGGCCGACGCGACCTTCGGCGGCGCTTTCGGCAACGGCTTGTCCTGCCGTTTCGACCAGGAAATGTAGTAGGCGACCGTGGTCATGATCGCGATGCCCGCGACGCTGACGAGAACCTGCGCCAGCACCGAGCCCGAGCTCAGCAACAGCGTGAAATGCGCGACAAAGGACAGGAACACGCCGACGCAGAATACCGCGAGCGATTGCTGGCCGCACACGATCGCCGGATCGAACACCTTCCACTCGAGCCCCGGCCAGGTCTTCGGCACGAACCTGACCACCATAATCGCGACGACGATGAAATGCAGCAAGCGATAGGGCGCCATGAACGTCTTGTCATTCGGATTGAACGCCGCGTACAGCCAGTCCGGGAACATCGCGCCGAAGTCCGCAAACTTGCCGGCCATGGTCATGATCAGCGCGAAGATCAAATAGGCGATGCAGAAATAGAGCGTGATCCTCGAATTGATGAGTGCCGCAGCCTTCCTGGCGCCGCCAAGCGCGCACCACGAACCGAATAAGAAGATCACCTGCCAGCAATAGGGATCGAAGTACCAGGTACCGGCGGGATAGGCGGCGAAATTCCAGCCGAAATGCCGCGCCAACAGCCATAGCACGATCGAGGCCAGCATCGTCAGGTCGGGCTGGCGCAGCATCAGCCACAGCACCGGCGGGAAGACTCCCATCAGCACGATGTAGAGCGGAAGCACGTCGAGATTGACCGGCTTGAATTTCAGCAGCAACCCTTGGCCGAGCGTCTCGGTGGCGTGGTCCACCAGGCCCGCCACGTTGAACTCGTTGATGATCTCGGAATCGCCGAAGCGCCGTGCCAGGAAGCTGATCGCAACGATATAGATGACGAACAGAATGATATGGGCGACGTAAAGCTGCCAGACGCGCTTGAACAAGCGGGTGGCGCCGACGACGAAGCCGCGTTCGATCATCATCCGCGCGTAAACGAAGGAGGCGGTATAGCCGGAAATGAACACGAACAGGTCGGCGGCGTCCGAGAACCCCCAATTCCGCGTCGTGATCCAGTTCACGACGTTGTCTGGGATGTGGTCCAGAAAAATCGCCCAGTTCGCGATCCCGCGAAACAGGTCAAGCCGGAGATCGCGTCCTTTGTCCGGGAGGGTTGCGTTGATTTTCATGGGTGCCGTTTCGAGGTGATGCCTTCGCGATAAAACGATCGAACAGACGCCGGCCGGTCGGGCCCACCGGGCATTGTCATAGCGCAGCAATGACAATTGTCACCGCGCGGCATAATGACTATACCGGTCGGCAAGGGGGACTTCCGAGACAGGAATCGCCGATTCTCAGTCTGATAAGATACGGCTATCCTGGCTTGGACGTTTCCTTTCCGCGCTTCATTATCGCATTTCTCAGAGGATCCTGCCATCCATGACCGCTCGCATTTTTAAGCCCGCCAAAAACGCGATGCAATCAGGCAGAGCCATCACCCGGGAGTGGCAGCTCGACTACGAACCGGAACAGCCGCGCGCGATCGAGCCGCTGATGGGCTGGACCTCCTCGGGCGACATGAAACAGCAACTCACCCTTCACTTCGACACCAAGGAGGAGGCGGTGGCCTATTGCGAGCGCAAGGGCATTCCCTACCAGGTCATCGAGCCGAAGGAGTCGGCCCACAGACAGATCGCCTATGCCGACAATTTCGCGTTCCGGCGCGGCGAACCGTGGACCCACTAGAGCCGGCCTTCTCAAGAACCCGCCTTCTCACCATCTGGGCGGAGCCGAGGGATCGAAAGTGAGGGTTGCCTAAGGCTGCCGCGCAATGACACCATAGTGCGAGTTTCAAGCCCCGATTGCGGCGCACCATAAACCACCGAAGGCCATGCCGCTCCATTCCAGCATTGATCCCGCCTCGTCCGACTTCGTGCGCAACGCGGAGGCCATGCGCGCGCTCGTCGCGGAGCTGCGTGACAAGCTCGATCTGGTCGCAGGCGGCGGTGGGGAGGTATCGCGCGCCCGCCATGTGTCGCGCGGCAAGATGCTCGCGCGCCAGCGGGTCGATCTCCTGGTCGATCCGGGAACCGCCTTTCTCGAATTGTCGCCGCTCGCCGCCCATGGTCTCTACGGCGGCGACGTGCACTCGGCCAGTATCGTCACCGGGGTCGGGCGGATATCGGGGCGCGAATGCGTCATCGTCGCCAACGATGCGACCATCAAGGGCGGCACATACTACCCGATGACGGTGAAGAAGCATCTTCGCGCACAGGATATCGCGCGGCAGAACAATCTGCCCTGCGTCTACATGGTGGATTCCGGCGGCGCGTTCCTGCCGATGCAAGACGAGATTTTTCCCGACGAGCGGCATTTCGGCCGCATCTTCTACAATCAGGCGCAGATGTCGGCCGCCGGCATTCCCCAGATTGCCATCGTGATGGGATCCTGCACCGCCGGCGGCGCCTATGTTCCGGCGATGTCGGACGAGAGCATCATCGTGCGCAATCAGGGCACCATCTTTCTCGGCGGCCCGCCTTTGGTGAAGGCCGCGACCGGCGAGGTCGTGACGGCGGAAGAGCTCGGCGGCGCCGACGTGCATTCGCGCCAGTCCGGCGTCACCGATCACTATGCGCAGAACGATGCCCATGCCATCGGTATCGCGCGGCGTATCGTCGCAACGCTGAAGCCGTCGGCACGGGCGGCGCTGAACATGCGCGAGGTGCGTGAGCCGTTGTTCGCGGCTGAGGAAATCTACGGCGTCGTGCCGGTCGACGGCCGAAAACCCTTCGATGTCCGCGATATCATCGCACGCGTGGTCGACGGGTCCGAGTTCGACGAGTTCAAGAAGCTCTATGGCCCGACGCTGATCTGCGGCTTCGCCCATATCTTTGGGTATCCGGTCGGGATCATCGCCAATAACGGCATCCTGTTCAGCGAGAGTTCGCTGAAGGGCGCGCACTTCATCGAGCTGTGCTGCCAGCGCAATATTCCGCTGGTGTTCCTGCAGAACATCACGGGCTTCATGGTCGGCAAGAAATACGAGGCGGGCGGGATCGCGCGCGACGGCGCCAAATTGGTGACGGCGGTCGCAACGGCCGGCGTGCCGAAATTCACCGTCGTGATCGGGGGCTCCTACGGCGCCGGCAATTACGGCATGTGCGGGCGGGCCTACGGCCCGCGCTTCCTCTGGATGTGGCCGAATGCGCGTATTTCGGTGATGGGCGGCGAGCAGGCCTCGATGGTGTTGAGCCAGGTGCGTCGCGACAACATCGAAGCCAAGGGCGAGAGCTGGCCGGCGATGGAGGAAGAGAAGTTTCGCAAGCCGATCCGCGAGCAGTATGAAAGCCAGGGCAATCCCTATTACGCGACCGCGCGGCTCTGGGATGACGGCGTGATCGATCCGGCCGATATGCGATTGATGCTGGGCCTGGGTTTGTCGGCGGCGTCGAACGCGCCGATCGAGCCGACCCGATTCGGGCTGTTCAGGATGTGACGATGGATCGGGCCAAGCCGTACCGGCGCTTTCGTACGCTTCTGATCGCCAATCGCGGCGAGATCGCCTGCCGCGTGATCCGTACCGCGCGCGCGATGGGTCTGCGCACGGTCGCGGTCTATTCCGAAGCCGATCGCGGCGCCATGCATGTCGCGATGGCCGACGAAGCCGTCTTGCTGGGACCGGCGCGGGCGCGCGACAGCTATCTCAATGTCGAGCGGCTGATCGAGGCCGCGCGACGGACCGGTGCCGAGGCCGTGCATCCCGGTTACGGTTTTCTGTCCGAAAATGCCGAGTTCGCGGATGCCTGCGCGAAGGCTGGTCTGGTGTTTGTCGGCCCGACCGCCGCCATGATGACCGCGATGGGCTCGAAATCCGGCTCGAAGGCCTTGATGGAAAAGGCCGGCGTGCCGCTGGTTCCCGGCTATCATGGCGAGGCCCAGGACGAGGCGACGCTGGCGAAAGCCGCCGGCAAAATCGGCTTTCCTTTGCTGGTAAAGGCCTCCGCGGGCGGCGGCGGACGCGGCATGCGCGTCGTGCGCTCGGCGGCCGAGCTTGCACAAGCGATCGTCAGCGCCAAGCGCGAGGCCAAGGCGGCCTTCGGCGACGACCGCATGCTGATCGAGAAATATGTCGACAATCCCCGGCACATCGAGGTGCAGGTGATCGGCGACAGCCACGGCAATCTCCTGTCGCTGTTCGAGCGGGAATGCACATTGCAGCGGCGGCACCAGAAGGTGGTCGAGGAAGCGCCGTCGCCGACGCTCAATGCCGCACAACGCGAGACCGTCTGCGCCGCGGCGCGCAAGGCGGCCGGCGCGGTCGACTATGTCGGCGCCGGCACCATCGAATTCGTCTCCGACGGCAAGGACGTGTTCTTCATCGAGATGAATACGCGTCTGCAGGTCGAACACCCCGTGACCGAACTCATCACCGGCATCGATCTGGTCGAATGGCAGTTGCGGGTCGCCTTTGGCGAAGAACTGCCACTGAGGCAGGACCAGGTCCGCATGAACGGCCATGCCATCGAGGCGCGGGTCTATGCGGAGAATCCAAATAAGAATTTCATGCCGTCGGTCGGCAAGATCCGCACCTGGCGCATGCCGACCGAGGCCAATGGCCTGCGCATCGACGCCGGCTATCGCGCGGGCGATACGGTGTCGCCCTATTACGACGCGATGCTCGCCAAGGTGATCGCCTGGGCGCCGACGCGCGAGGCCGCGATCGAACGTCTCGACCGCGGTCTGGAGCAGACCGACATTCGCGGCATCGTCACCAACATTCCTTTCCTGTCGGCGCTGGTGACCCATCCCGCGGTTGCCGCCAACAGGATCGATACCGGCTTCATCGAACGCGAATTGAAGACCTTGACGCCGGCCCAAAGCGCGCCCGGCGATCTCGAGCTTTGTGCCGCGGTGGCCGCGATCCTGATCGAGGAGCAGAAAGCCGCGCTGGCCGAGGCGCATTCGCCATGGCAGACGTTCGGCTGGATGCCGGTCGGCCGAAGGCATCGGGTGTTTTCCTTCCGCCAAGGACACGACGCCGAGCAGAAGGTCGCGCTGACCTACGGCAATGGGCCTTCGACGCTGGCGGTCGGCGAGCGCGAGATCGCGTTCGCCTTGTCCGTGACCGAAGATGACGGGTTCGATCTCACGCTCGACGGCGTCAAATCCCGCGTGGTTGTCGTGATCGAAGGCCACGAGCTCTATGTGCGCACGCGCAACGGCCGATTCGATCTGCATTGGGTCGATCCGTTCGGCGGCGATGACGAGGAGCAGGTCGGCGAGGACAAGATCGCGGCACCCCTGCCGGGAACGGTCGTCGCGCTGTTGGCGGAAGTGGGCGCCATGCTCGAGAAGGGCGCGCCGATCCTGACGCTCGAGGTCATGAAGATGGAGCAGACCCTGCGCGCGCCGTTCGCGGGCGTCTTGAAAGCCATCAAGTGCAAGGTCGGCGACATCGTGCAGGAAGGCGTTGAACTCGCCGAAGTCGAACCCGTCGGGTCGTGAGGCCAGCCATGAGCGATACCGTCCACATCGTCGAAATGGGGGCTCGCGACGGCCTGCAGAACGAGAAGACGTCCGTCAGCGTGGCCGACCGCATCGCTTTCATCGAGGCCTTGGTCGGCGCCGGCCTGCATACCGTCGAGGTCGGGGCGTTCGTCTCGCCGCGCGCGATCCCGCAAATGGTCGGTTCGGACGAGGTGCTGCGCGGCGTCAGCCATTTGCCCGGCGAGTTTCACGTGCTCGTGCCGAACAAAAAGGGCTATGACGCCGCGCGCGCGGCGGGCGTCAAGGTGGTGTCGGTGTTCGCGGCGGCTTCCGAAGGGTTTTCCCGCGCCAACATCAACTGCTCGATTGCCGAGTCGATCGAGCGGTTCAAGCCGGTCGTTGCCCGCGCCAAGGCCGACGGCGTCAAGGTGCGCGGCT
>WNFD01002589.1_pt1 | contig 18235 bp, 18 predicted proteins | sample 5400491 | NCBI WGS metagenome assembly WNFD01 (sample SAMN13153343, study PRJNA577476) | soil metagenome | isolation source: 120 cm saprolite under Douglas fir tree site 2 hole 2 replicate 2 | place: USA:California | collected 2015-04-18 | reverse complement strand
CTCGGCAGTCATCAGCACGACCGCGGCGGCGCCGTCATTGATGCCCGAGGCGTTGCCCGCGGTGACCGTGCCGTTCTTGTCGAAGGCCGGGCGCAATTTCGCCAGCACTTCGGCCGTGGTGCCGTGCTTGGGGTGCTCGTCGGTATCGATTGTCGTGTCGCCGCGCCGGGATTTGACGACGACCGGGACGATCTCGTCCTTGAAGCGGCCGGCCTTCTGCGCCGCCTCGGCCCTTGCCTGCGAGCGGACGGCGAATTCGTCCTGCTGCTCGCGGGTGATCTGCCAGCGCTGGGCGACGTTCTCGGCCGTGTTCCCCATGTGATAGTCGTTGAAGGCGTCCCACAACCCGTCCTTGATCATCGTGTCGACCATCTGCGCGTCGCCTATCTTGACGCCGTTGCGCAGATGGATGCAGTGCGGCGCCTGGCTCATGCTCTCCTGGCCGCCGGCGACGACGATCTCGGAATCGCCGTTGCGGATCGCCTGATAGCCGAGCGCAACCGTGCGCAGCCCCGAGCCGCACAGCTGGTTGACCCCGTACGCGGTTACCTCGAAGGGGATGCCGGCCGCCACCGCGGCCTGGCGGGCCGGGTTCTGGCCCTCGCCGGCGGAAAGGATCTGGCCGAGGATGACCTCCGACACCTCACGTGGCTCGACCTGGGCGCGGCGCAGAGCCTCGACGATCGCGACCTCGCCGAGCTGATGCGCGGCCAGGCCCGCAAGCCCGCCATTGAAGGCCCCGACCGCGGTACGGGCGGCGCTGGCGATGACGATGTCGGCCATGACGGGATCTCCTTGCCTGATTTCCGTGACATGTAGGTGCCGGCGAGAACAAATCCACTCGGCACCCGATGGTGGTCAGGGTGTTCCGCGCCAGCGCTGCACTGCGACTACCGCCCAGATTGCCTCGACCACCCCAAACGGCCAAGCCCCTTGCAGAAACCCGTAGGCCGAGGCGGACGCGCACCCCATGGCAAAGCCGAGAATGCACCAGGGGCTGCGCTTTTCGAACGCGTAGAACACCAGCATCGCGGTCACGGAAAACAAGCCGAAAGTGGAGAGGCCGTCCATTGCGCCTCAATGTGAGAGAAGCTGCCCGCGCAGCCACTCGGCGATCGGCCGCCATACCGCGTCCGGCGCTTTTACCGACGCCATCATCCCGATGTGACCAAATGGCGGGCGCAGCACCGTCGCGTTGGGGATCGCGGTGGCAAGCGGCTCGGCCGAGCGCGGCGGCACGATCTTGTCGCGGCTCGGCAGCACGATGAGGCTGGGCGCGCTGACCTCTTCCGGCCGAACCGGCCGGCCGCCGACCTGCCAGGCGCCCCGCGCCGGATCGTTGTCGCGGTACCATGACCGCGCGCATTCGAGCGCGACCCGGCGGGCCAGCGGCACCCCGTCATTGATCCAATCCTCGAGCGCGACAAAGCTCTTCGCCGCTTCGCCGGCCGGATCGAGCCCGGCGAAACGGATGAATTTGCGCTCCGCCAGAAACGGGTCGAGCGCCATAAAGAGGCCCTGGATCGCCGACACCGGCACGCAATCCGCATCGCCTATGAAAAGCGGCAACGATTCGACCAGCGAGCCGAGGAGCTCGGCCTCGGCCGGCCGCTCGGCATGGAAATCCCACGGCGTCGCGAGCAGCGCGAGGCACGCCACCTCTTCCGGCCGGCGCAGCGCCAGCGCCAGGGTCAACAGCCCGCCCATGCAGTAACCGCAGAGCGCGACTGGCCCGCCAGCGAGCCCGACCGCGGCGTCGGCGGCGTCGCTGAGCGGACCGGTGATGTAATCGCTCAACGTCATCTCGCGCTCGGCCGGGCCGGGCTCGCCCCAGTCGAGCACCAGGGGCCTCAGCCCCTCGCCCGCGAGATAGCGGACAAAGCTGCGCTCGCGCACCAGATCGAGGATCGTGTACCGGTTGATCAGCGACGGCACGATGAGCACTGCCCGGCCGGCCCCGCTGACTCCGTAGTCGAGCAGCCGCGCCGCGCCGTGGCGCCAGCGCACCGGCACGCGGGCCCGGGGACGGTGGAAGGGATGGCGGCGATAGGCTTCGACCCCGGCGAGAAACGCCGCGGCGCGGCGTCTCAACTCGCGGTCGAGCGCGGCCGTCACACGCTCACGGCCGAACCCTCGGATTTCGGCGGCGAGCGCCGGCAGCCGGTCGTCTGCGTCGCTCGAGCGCGGCGACGCGCTCGTGAAGTTCGTCAACGCGGCGCGCGAGCTCAGCCACAGCAGCACCGCGCTCGCCAGGTGCGCCGGCAGCGGTCGCGGCATAAGACGCCGGTCGGGGCGGGACGCCGGCACCGGCATCACCCGGCGTCGCGTCCGGCAGTGAACCGGCGGCGACGGCGAGCCAGTGGCGCATCGCCTCGGTCATCTTCGGGTCGGCGACCAGGGCCGCCAGATACTCCGCCCACAAGGCAAAAAAGCGGCGCGCCAGATCGTCTTCTTCGCTCATCGGCGCCAGTATAGGGCCGATCCTCGGTCGCGGCAGCACCGCTTGGGGCAAGGCATCGTGTTTGATGAGGCAATGGGCAAGATTCGCTGTATTGTTGCATTGCAGCACCTTGTTTCCGGCGGGACGGGCCCATGACCAATCCGAGCAGCGAGCAACCGGGTGGCGGCAAGAAGCCGACCGTTGTCAAGAAATACGCCAACCGCCGGCTCTACAATACGGCGACGAGCAGCTATGTGACGCTCGACGACCTCGCCCAGATGATCAAGGAGGGGGGAGATTTCGTCGCCTACGACGCCAAGACCGGCGAAGACATCACCCGCTCGGTGCTGACCCAAATCATCGTCGAGCAGGAGCAGAAAGGCGGGCAGAACCTGCTGCCGATCAGCTTTCTGCGGCAGCTGATCAGCTTTTACGGCGACAGCATGCAATTCCTGGTGCCCGGCTATCTGGAACAGGCGATGATCGCCTTCACTGGCAATCAGGCGCAGATGCGCGACAGCCTGCGCGCCACCTTCGGCATCTTTCCGTTCGGCCAATTCGAGGAGATGGGAAAGCAGAACATCGCGCTGTTCGAACGCGCCTTGAAGATGCTGTCCCCCTACCCAAGCGGCGCAAAATCAGCCGCGGGCGGCACGCCCCAGCCCAGCGAGACGGCAGGCGAGACAAAAGAGGCCGAGGATCCCCGCCTCCACCGCCTCGAGACCCAGATCGAGGCGCTGCGGCAACAGCTCGAAGCGCTCGGCCGCGATCGGCAGAAAGGCTGAAACGGGGCTCGTCATTCCCGCGCAAGCGCAGGGCTGTCCGGGGAACGGAAACCGGTTGTGCTGGGGATTTTCATAACAACCATAGACACCCCGTGGCCGGGCTTGACTAGGCCACCCACGTCTTCGTCCGCCACGAAGTTTGCTCCGGCAAAGACGTGGATGCCCGGGACAAGCCGGGGCAAGGGGGTTTTTTTGTTGCAACGGCGATGCAAGGGCGACGAAACGGCACCCTTGGAATTTCCCCGGACAGCCCTGCGCGAAAGCGGGAATCCGGGGCAACCGCTGTGCCGCTGGCCCTGGCCCCCCGCCTTCGCGGGGGTGACGGGGGTGGGATGCTTCAATCCAACGCGATGAGGCGCTAGACGACGGCGACTCGGCCGCCGTCGACGGCCTCGACCACGGAGGTTGGGGCAGGATTGAGCCAGGGGCGCTCGAGCGACGGGCGGCCGAAATAATGGCCCTGCATCAGGCCGACGCCTTCGCGCCGCAGGATCGCGGCGTCTTCCTCGGTGGCGACGCATTCGGCCACGGTGGCGAAGCCAAACCCCTTCGCGAGTCCGAGGAGATGGCGCAGGAAAACCTGGTTTTCCGGGTTGCCGGCGAGATTGTGAATGAACGAGCCGTCGATCTTGACGGTATCGACGGCCAGGCTCTGCAGGTGGCGCAGCGACGTATGGCCGGCACCAAAATCGTCGAGAGCGACGCTGCAACCGGCCTGACGTAGCGCGGCGACAAACCGGGCTGATTCCTCGATATCGTAGAGCGCGGCGGTCTCGGTGATCTCGACGATCAGGCGAGAGGCGATGTCGGGCCGGTTGCGCAACTGCATGACAAGCGCGCGCAGCCACGGCCGATCGGCCGCCGTCAGCCCAGAAATGTTGAACCCGAGCCTGACCTCGGGATGAAGGGACAGCTCCTCCACCACCTTGTCCAGGACATACCGATCGATCAATCGGATAAAGCCGAGCTGCTCGATGACCGGCACGAATTCGCTGGCCGGGACGATCCGCCCGTTCGGGGTGCGCATGCGCAGCAAGCACTCGTAATGGTCGACTTCCTCGGTCTCGGCCACGACCACCGGCTGGAAGGCAAACAGCACGCGCTCTTCGCGCAGCGCGGCTCGGACCTGTTCGCTGATCGTCAGGCTGCGGCGCTGGCGCTCGCGCTGCTCGCCGGTCATGCGGTAGTGGCTGTGGCAGTCACGCCCGGCGCGCTTGGCTTCGCCGAGCGCACTCTCGGCCCGGGTGATCACGTCGTAGGAGGTAAGGCCCTGATCGGGAAACGTGGCGCTGCCGATCGACACCGTCACATAGATCGGCCCTCTTGTGGTCATCACCGGCATCGCGCTCGCCGCGGCCAGGATCTTCTCGGCGGCCGCGCCGATATTCTCCTCGGAACAATGCTGCAAGACGGTGCCGAAACGGTCGCCGCCGAGCCGGCCGATCGGATCGCAGACGCGCAGGCAGCTGTCGAGCCGACGGCCCATTTCGATCAGCACGGTATCGGCCGCCTCGTGGCCGAACATGTCGTTGATCATCGTCATGTTGTCGATGCCGACCGACAGGAACGCGGCCGGGCTGCCGGTGCGCTGATTGGCCGCGATGATCTGGTCGACCGCTTCGCGCAGCCGGCTCTTGTTGAAGTGACCGGTCAGCTCGTCGAAATTCGCCAGCCTCTCGAGGCGCGTCTGCTGCGCCTTGCGATCGCCGATCCCGCGGATGACGCCGAGCATGAACAGCGGACGACCCACGCTGTCGCGCGTCGCCTGGCCGCGCTCGTGCACCCAGACAAACCCGCCGGCAGCGTCACGCAGGCGGTATTCGCAGTCGAACGCAGCCTCGTCGTCGAAATGCTCGGCGAGCGCGAGCTGCCGCTGGACCAGATCTTCGGGATGGATGCGGTTGGCGAAGCTGCGTCCGGTCGTGAGCTCGGACGCAAAATCGAACTCCGCGGCCGCAAGGCGCCCCGACCAATCCAGCCGATCACCATCAAGGTCCCATGAATAGGCGACGTCGCCTGCTGCCTCGAGGGCGGTCGAGAACCGGACGGCGAGTTCGTCGGCGCTAACGGACATTACCTACAACCTCGATCGGATTTCGCGGCTCGCCAGACGGCTCGCCCCATGGGGAGCCACGCCAACCGTAACCCGCAGATATTGAGGAACCTTTAAATGCCGTCGCTTTGTGCACCCGTCGCGACAGGTGCGTGCGATTGCCTATCCGGGGGTGTGAGAGGAGAGGAACGGCAGGACCGCCTGCGTGAACTCGCGTGCCCGGACCTGGGTGAAGGCATGCCCGCCGCGCGGGAAGATCTTGATTTCCGCCCCCGGGATCAGCCGCGCCAGCTCTTCGGAAAAGTAGGCTGGCGTGACGATGTCGTCCTCGGCGCCGACGACCAGGGTCGGCGTCTTGATGCGCAAGAGGCTCTCGGTGCGATCGAAGGCGAGGATCGCGTCGATCCGGCTGGCCGCGATCTCGGTCGGCGGAAAGACGGCAAGGTGTTGCGCCTCCTGTTGCCGCAGGCGCTCGTTGTTGCGTGCCACCCACCAGCTTGGATAGAGGAACAGCGTGTTGGCCTGGACATAGGCGCTCGGGCCGAGACGCAAGAGGATGTCCTTGCGCAATCCGAACAGGCGGCGGAAATAGGCGTCGGGCTTGGTCCACGTCGCCGACAGAACCACGCTGGCGAGCCGTTTGGGCTGCTCGACCGCGAGAATTTGCGCGATCGCCCCGCCGGTCGAATGCCCGACGATATGGGCGCGCTCGATCTCCAGCGCATCCATCAGCCCGATGACGTCGGCGGCCATGCGGTCGACGGTGAACCCGCTCCGCGTCAGGTCGCTCTGGCCGATCCCGCGATGGTCGTGGGTGATGACGTCGAAATGCTTGGCGAAAGCGACGGCCTGGTCGTGCCAGAACGAGGCAAATCCGGCCAGCCCCGACACGAACATGACGGGGAATCCGACACCTTGCCGCTCATAATAGAGCGCGCCGTCGCCGATTACGATCCGCGGCATTTGGTCCGCCATTGCAAGAGGAGCGTCGGTATCACCGCGATCGAGACCTGTCAAACGGGAACGAAGCGGGGGCGCCATGCAAGCGCGACGGAGCGGTCGGCGGGCACGGCGGCGGCGAAACGCTGCCTAAAATTTGCCACATGAGCCCCGTCCAATCGCAGATCCAGCAGTTGAGGGGAAGCGGCGCAGCTAACCGGTCGCGGTCTGGCGTTCAACGGCTGCGGCAAACCGACCCTGCACGTAATACGCTGAAATCGCCATCGCCGCTCGCCATATATGCCGGACGGACGGACCGAGAACCCGAAAATATAACCTTATCGAGTGGACCCAGATGACCCAACAGGACCCCAGCATCAAGGCGCGGCGGGAAGTCGGCAAGAATGGCGAACCGGCCTACCGCGCCGCGGCGTCGCGCCGCTCAACCGGGCGCACGCAGGATATCGATCGCCACGTCGGCGCGCGGGTCCGCGAGCGTCGGATCATGCTCGGCCTGACCCAGCAACAGCTGGCCGACCTGATCGGCGTCACCTATCAGCAGGCCCACAAATATGAGCGCGGGATCAATCGCGTTTCAGCCGGCCGGTTGTACGAGATCGCGCAGGTTCTGAGCGTGCCGATCGGCTATTTCTTCGACGGGCTGGATGGGCAAGGAACGCGCTCGGTCAGCCCGCGCGAGCGGATGTGCCTCGAACTCGCGCGCAACTTCGCGCAGATCCCCAACGAGCGTCACCAGGAGGCGCTGAGCCAGCTCGCCCGCGTCCTCGCGGCCGATTAGGCCGCGTGGCGGGGACGATCCGGGCCCCGATCACCGGATGCGGCAAGGGGCGTGCGCCTGATCAGCAGGCTATCGGCAGCGCCCTCCGGCCCGTCCTCGGCATCGTCGGCCGGATCGCGCGCGTGCGGCCGGTGCCTGGCCGAACCCATGACCAGCGCGACCACGAAAGCAATAACGAAGACCAAGAACAGTGTTTCGGCGATTCCCGCCGCCGTCGAAGCCATGCCGCCGAGTCCGCGAAGACTGGCGATGATCGCGGTCGCCAGAAAGACAAAAACCCAGCAGAGCATGGTCTTCCCCGCTCGCGGCTCCGCCCGCGGATGCCGTCGCCGGCGCTCGGCCCGCCCTTTTGGCTAACGGGCCGCGACCCTAGGGGTTCCGGCTGCGCTTGTGGGAAACTTGGCGCCACGTTTAACTGTCATCCCGGCGAAGGCCCGGATCCAACCGTGAGATTCCGGCCGTCAGTCAGATTGCAGGCGGTGGTCGCCGGCTCATCACGCCCATCACGAGGCTGACGACAAAAATGATCAGGAAGATGAAGAACAGGACCTGGGCAATGCCCGCGGCGGTTGAAGCCACGCCACCAAAGCCGAGGAGCCCGGCAACCAACGCAACCACTAGAAAAACAAAAGCCCAATAAAGCATGGCTTTCTCCGTCCGCGGCCCCTGTCCGAGAAACCAGTCCCAGATGCTGGGCCGATCTTCTTCTCTAACAGGCTACGATCGGAGTGGGTTCCTGGCGGGCCTCAGAACCGAACGCCGAAGCGCACGCCGACGTCGTTGATGCTCTGGTTCTGTTTGGCGAGGCCGCCGTTCGAGACGTGGTCGGCAAATCCGGAGATCTGGTAGATCGGGGTAATGCGATAGCCCAGCTCCAGCGCTTCGCGAAACAGGACATGGGCGCCCAGGCTCTTGCGGTTGGGCGCTTTCCCGATGATGTCGCCATCGTTGAAGGCGGGCCCGAAAAAATAGCTCAAGGCAATGCCATCATCCGGCCGCAGCAGGTTGCTCGCCAATTGCCACGTCCAGGTCGCCCCGAAATAGGCCTGATCGGTAAAGCCCGAGGTGTTGATCTCGCCGCCGACCGTCGGGCGGGGCTGGGCCATCCAATAGAGATACCAGGGCAGGCCGGCGGCCCAGGCATCGGAGAATGGCGATTGCAGGATGATCTCGGGATTGATGTCGACGCCGTGTTCCTTGCCGCCGAGAAAATGCACATCGTGCGCGAGGACGCCGAATTTCACCTCGCTGTAGGTCAGGTTCTGCGCCTTCGCGGCCGGCACCACAGAAGCGGCGACCGCCAGACACAGCGCCGCCAGCCATCCGCAGTCGCGCCGCGCATTTGGTCTCGGGCAGCCAGCCCCACTCGCGACCATTTCCCGCCCCACAGAAATCCCGCGCAAATCTACTCGGCTGCGCCGCAGAACCAAAGCGTTGAAGCGAGCCTCCGCCGAGCGCAACCGCATGCTGTGGCAAAAACTCAACACGCGCCGCCTCACGGCCGGACCAATTGCAGAGCCTGCTCGGCTATCGCGATCCGCACCGGCAAGCGCGCGACGATCTCGCCATCGGCCTGCACCGGGACCAATTCGGCGGCCGACACGAGCGCCTCGCGCGCACGCACGATGGTAATGTCTCGGCGCCGCGGCAGCCTGCCGAGCAGCAGCGCGCCGAGGTAGCGCGACACGGCAAGCCGCCCGGAGCGCTGAAATAGCACGAAATCGAGCATCGGCTCGGCAAGATTGGCCCGCGGGGCGATCAGGTAAGGGCCGGCGTAGAACCGGCCCTTCGCGGCAATCACCGTGGCCGCGCGGTGATCGACGCCATCGATGCGGACACGCAGCTCGCAAGTGCGGTACCGCCACAAGCACACCAGAATCGCCCAGGCGAAGGCGAGGCGCCCGGCATGGCGTTTGAGCCGGGGATTTACCGCGGCGACGGTCTCAGCGTCGAACCCGCTGCTCGCCATCATCAGGAACAGCCGATCTCCGACCCGGCCAGGCCAGATCGGGCGCGCCGGCCCGATGGCGATCAATTCGGCCAATCGTTCGGGGTCGCGCGGCAACCCGATCTCGCGCGCCAGCACGTTGGCGGTGCCAAACGGCAACAGCGCGACCGCCCGGGGGGCGCTTTCCATCCCGTTCGCCACCGCGTTGAGCGTGCCGTCGCCGCCGGCCGCGACGATAATGTCGAATTCCGCCTCGGCCTCGCGCGCCAGGCGCTCGGCGTCGCCGCTGGCCGGTCCGGCGCGGCGCAAGACGACCGCGCAGCCGCGCCGTTCGAGCGCCGCGACGACCCGGTCGAGCCGGCACCGCGAAAATCGCCATCGACCCGCCGCCGGGTTGACGATAATCAGCGCCCGGCGACGCAGCACAGGGGTGGTTTGTTCGGGGCTAGGCCGCAGGGCGGTACGATTGGCTGGCCGCCGCGCCGTCGATCCACGTGCGGAACCACAATTCGAGCATCAGGAGGGCCCATAGCCGTGTGTGGTGATTGGCCCGGTAGGCGCAATGCTCATTCAGCAGCCGCTCGACGTACTCGGGCCGCATCAGGCCGCGTTCGCGCGCCGCCGGCGCCAGCAGGGTGTCGTGGGCAAGATCCTTCAGCTCGCGCCGCAGCCATTGGTCGATCGGGCAGCCGAACCCCATTTTCTTGCGGCGCAGGATCTCGGGGGGCAGGTAGGGCGCCATCGCCGCCTTGAAGAGCGCCTTTGTCCGCCCTCCGGTCATCTTGACCTCGGGCGGGATCCGCGCGGCCCATTCGAGGAGGACATGGTCGAGCAGCGGCGAGCGGGTCTCGAGGCCATGCGCCATGCTGGCGACATCGACCTTCACCATCAGATCGTCGGGCAGATAGGTATGAAAATCGGCCCAATTGGCGCCGGCGACCAGGCTGTCGGCCCTTGCGAAATAAGGCGCCAGCAGATCCAGCGCCGAATGCGCCAGCTGCGCCCGCATCGCCTCGCCATAGCCGGCCGCCTTGTCAGAATCGCCAAAGAACGCGATCGTCCCGGCATAACGGCGCTCGGGGTGGTCGACTGGGGCGTCGAGAATGTCGCCGATCTGGGAGAGGCGCAGCCGCCGTCCGATCGTCGGCGGCGCCAGCGCGCAGAGCCGCGCCAGAGCGCTTCGCCCGGCGGACGGCAAGCGGTCGAGGCGATCGAGGTGGCGCATCGCCCGGTAGCGGGCATAGCCGAGAAACGCCTCGTCGCCGCCATCGCCATTGAGCGCGACGGTGACGTGGCGGCGCGCCATCTGCGACACGTAATAGGTCGGGATCGCCGATGGATCGGCAAACGGTTCGCCATAATGCCAGACCAGTTTCGGCAGGATCGCGACCGCATCCGGCTCGACGATGAATTCCTCGTGCTCGGTGCCATAGCGCTCGGCGACCATACGGGCATAGCGGGTCTCGTCGTATTCCTTCGCGGGAAAGCCGATCGAGAACGTCTTGACCGGGCCGGCGCCGGCCCGCGCCATCATCGCCACGACCGCGCTCGAATCGACCCCGCCCGAGAGAAACGCGCCGAGCGGAACATCGGCGATCATGCGCAACCGCACCGCCTCTTCGAGGTGGGCGACAAGCTCGCGCTGCAGCTCGGCGAGGTCGGGCGGGGCGCGTGCGCCTTGCGGCTCGGGCAGCTTCCAATAGCGCACCAGCGCGGGTTCGAGCCAGCGTCCCTCGGCATCGGCGCCGACCACCATGTAATGCGCCGGCGGCAGGCGCTTAATTCCGGCAAAGGCGGTCATCGGCGCCGGCACGTATTGCAAGGTCAGGTAATGGTCGATCGCGCCCAGATCGGGGAGGCGCGCCAGCCCGGGCCAGGCAAGCAGCGCCTTGATCTCCGAGCCGAACAGAAAGGCCTGCCCGTTGGTGCTCGCAGGCGGCGCGTAATAGAGCGGCTTTTTTCCGATGCGGTCGCGCGCCAGAACGAGTCGGCGCGAGCGCCGGTCCCATAAAGCGAGCGCGAACATCCCGCGCAGGCGCGGGAACAGCCGAGGCCCCCAGGCGTGCCAGCCATTGGCAATCACCTCGCTGTCGGTGCGGCTGCGAAATACATAACCTATTGCGATAAGTTCATCGCGTACTTCATTGAAATTGTATACCTCACCATTGTAGGTCAGCCACACCTCGCCGCCGGCGCTCGGCATTGGCTGGTGGCCGGCTTGCGACAGATCGATGATCGACAGCCGGGCATGAGCCAGCGCCCCCAGCCCGTCGGTCCACACGCCCTCGTCATCCGGCCCGCGGTGCCGCAGCGTCCCGATCATCGCCCACAGCCGCGCCTCGATCTCGGCGCGCGCCAGCCCCGGCTGCGGCAAGATGAACCCGGCAATGCCGCACATCGCTAGCTGTCAGCGCTAAATTCCCCTCTCCGCCCTTCAGCGGGGAGAGGGAGGGGCCCAGCGCGGAGCGCTGGGAGGGTGAGGTGGGTTACTCTGCCGAGTGCACTGGAATCCCCCACCTCACCCCTGCCCTCTCCGCCCCCGGGGGCGGAGAGGGAGTGAGCCGTACCCGCCGCGCCCGTCACGCCTTAACCACACGCCCGCCGGCGAGCCCACGGCGGGCGCAGGCGTTGCGGGTGTCGATGATTAGCGGGCAGTGCTCGACCAGGAGCCGGTAATCGACGGCGTCGTGGTCGGTGCAGATGATCGCGGCATCGACGGAGGCCGCGGCCTCCTCGCTCAGCACGATCGAGCGGCGGCCGGCGAATTGTGCGTGCTCGCGGGTCAGCGGGATCTCGGCGAGATGGGGGTCGTGGAACGACACCAGGGCCCCCTCGCGCTCGAGCGCCTCCATGATGGTCAGTGCCGGGCTCTCCCGCGTGTCGTCGATGTTCTTCTTGTAGGCGATTCCGATGACCAGGATCTGCGCGCCGTTGGGCGCACGGCCGGAGCGCTCGCGCAATACCCCAAGCGTTCTCTCGACGACGCGCTGCGGCATTGCGGTATTGATCTCGCCGGCGAGTTCGATGAACCGGGTCGCGATGGCGAATTCGCGCGCCTTCCAGGTCAGATAGAACGGGTCGATCGGGATGCAGTGCCCGCCGAGCCCCGGGCCGGGGTAGAACGGCATATAGCCGAACGGCTTGGTCTTGGCCGCCTCGATCACCTCCCAGATGTCGACGCCCATCGCCTCGAACACGATCTTCAGCTCGTTGACGAGGGCGATATTGACAGCGCGGAAGATGTTCTCGGTCAGCTTTACCGCCTCGGCCGTGTCGAGCGAGCTGACTGGGACTGTCCGCCCCACCACGGCATCATAGAGCGCCTTGGCGAGGCGGAGCGCGTCCGCCCCGTCGCCGGCGACCACCTTGGGGATGTCGCCGGTGGCGAAATCGGCATTCCCGGGATCGGCACGCTCGGGCGAGTAGGCGAGAAAGAAATCGTGTCCCGAGCGCAGCCCCGAGCGTTCCAGGATCGGCCGCATGATCTCGCGCGTGGTTCCGGGATAGCTCGTCGATTCGAGCACGATCAGCTGCCCGCGCCGCAGGCGAGAGGCCACGATTTCCGTCGTCGACACGATGAACCCGAGGTCCGGCTCGCGCTGCCGGGTCAGCGGCGTCGGCACGCACAGGATGACCGCATCGACCTCGCCCAGTCGGGAGAAATCGTCGGTCGCGGCGAGATGGCCGCTATGGCGCAGCGTGGCGATGCTGTCGGCGCTGATATGGCAGAGATACGAGCCGCCGGCATCGAGCAGCGCCACCTTGGCGCGATCGATGTCGAAGCCCAGCGCCGCAAACCCGCGCTCGGCCGCTGCCCGCAGCAGCGGCAACCCGACATAGCCGAGCCCGATGATCCCGATCCTTGCGGTGCGGCCGCGGAAGGCGGCGGCGAGCGCCTCGACATCGAGCGGTTCGCCCGCAGCACCGCCATGCGAGCGCGGCGCGACGGCCACGCTGTCGTTCATCGTCTGCTATTGCCGGGGCTCATGCGATTGCGCCGCCGCCTTGACCATTTCGAGGAATTGGTGGCGCGTTCGCTGGTCGGCGATCGCATAGTAGGCGCGGATCAATTCGATCGTTTCCGGGCGCTGCAGGCGCTCGCGCGCCTCGCGGTCGGTCGCGCTCGGCTCGGCGCCGTCGGGATCGAGATCGCTGAAGAAATGGGAAATCGGCACGCCGAGGATCTCGGCGATCTGCGACAGCCGCGAGGCGCTGACCCGATTGGCGCCGCCCTCATATTTCTGAACCTGCTGAAAGGTGAGCCCGAGCGCCCGGGCGAGCGTCTCCTGGTTCATTCCGATCAACAGCCGTCGTGTGCGGATCCGGGCGCCGACATGGATATCGACCGGATCGGGCACTCCCGTCCCGCGGCCGTACCCCGTGACGTCAGGAGAGTTTGCTGATTTTTTCAAGGCGGCCGTCCGTTGCGGTTTGTGGCGCCTATCATGCGGCCGGGCGTGGGCCGCATGCAACAGTTCCGCCGACACAACCGGTGGTGGCAATCCTAGCCGGCGACCGCGGGCTCCTTCGCCAGCAGCGCGGCAAGGTCGGCCTCGTCGAGGGTTTCGTGCTCGAGCAAGAGGTGGGCGCCGCGTTCGAGGATGTCGCGCTTCTCGCGCAACAGGGTGACCGTCCGGCGGAATGCCGCGTCGATGATCGCCTTGACCGCGGCGTCGATCTCGCGCGCGGTTGCCTCGCTGTAGCTGCGCTCGAACGGGGTCTGCGGTGGCTCGCCGCCGAGAAAGCTGTGCGGGCTTTTCTCGTACACCACCAACCCGAGCTCGTCGGTCATGCCATAGCGGGTGACCAGGCTGCGCGCGATGTCGGTCACCTTGGCGAGATCGTCGGAGGCGCCGGTCGACAGCTCGCCGAAGACGATGGTCTCGGACGCCCTTCCGCCGAGCAGCACCGCCATCTTGTTTTCGAGCTCCTGGCGCGTCATCAGGTAGCGGTCTTCGGTCGGGCGCTGGATCGTGTAGCCGAGCGAGCCGATGCCGCGCGGGATGATCGACACCTTGTGAACCTTGTCGGTACCCGGCAACGACAGGGCAACCAGCGTGTGCCCCATTTCGTGATGGGCGACGACCTCGCGCTCATGCGGGTTGAGGAGCCTGTTCTTCTTTTCGAGGCCCGCGACGATGCGCTCCATCGCGCCGGTGAAATCGGCGAGGGTCACCGCCTCGGCGCCGCGCCTTGTCGCCAAGAGCGCCGCCTCGTTGACCAGATTGGCGAGGTCCGCGCCGGTAAAGCCGGGGGTCACCGCCGCCACGGTTTCGAGGTCGACATCGGCCGCCATGCGGACCTTTCTGACATGGACCTGGAGGATCTGCACCCGGCCGATCTTGTCCGGGCGATCGACCAGCACCTGGCGGTCGAAGCGGCCGGCGCGCAGCAAGGCCGGATCGAGGATCTCGGGGCGGTTGGTCGCCGCCAAGAGGACCATGCCGGCACGCGTGTCGAAGCCGTCGAGCTCTGAGAGCAGCTGGTTGAGCGTCTGTTCCTTCTCGTCATGGCCCCCACCATAGGGAGACGCGGCGCGGGCGCGGCCAAGCGCGTCGAGCTCGTCGATGAAGATGATGCAGGGCGCCTTCTGGTGCGCCTGCTCGAACAGGTCGCGCACCCGCGCCGCGCCGACCCCGACAAACATCTCGACAAATTCCGAGCCGTTGATCGAGAAGAACGGCACGTTGGCTTCGCCCGCCACCGCGCGCGCCAGCAGCGTCTTGCCGGTGCCCGGCGGCCCGACCAAGAGCACCCCTTTCGGCACCCGTCCGCCGAGCCGGCCGTAGCTCGCCGGGTCCTTCAGAAAGGCGACGATTTCCTGTAGTTCGGCCTTGGCCTCGTCGACCCCGGCGACATCGGAAAAGGTCGTCTTGGTGTCGGTCTCAACATAGACCTTGGCCTTGCTGCGGCCCACCGACATCAGCCCGCCAAACCCCTGCTGGCTGGCGAAGCGGCGGTACATGAACATCCACACGCCGGCGAACAGCGCGACCGGAACCACCCAGGACAAGAGATCGCGCAGAAACGTGCTCTCGATCGCCCCGGCGAATTTGACGTTGTATTTTTCAAGCTCCTGCGCGATCTCAGTATCGACGCGGGTCGTGATGAACTCGCTGCGGCCCTGCTGGTCGGGGACTGTTAATTTTCCTTGGATATAGTTGCCGCTGACCCGGACCTCGGTGATCTTGCCCGCCTTAAGGTCGTTCTGGAATTCGCTATAGGGGATCTGGGCGATCTGGGTATAGGAGGCGAAGATCACCTGGATCGTCATGACGGCAACCATCGCGGCGATCCAATACCACGCGTGATATTGCGTCTCTTTGTTTGTCGGCATTAGGGATCCCCGCTGCGCTCGGGTCGGACCGCGCGGCGATCAGATTCGCCCGCGATCAAAGCTTAAGTGGTACATCGCCGCCGGCGATCAACGGCGATCGTCCGGCTCATCATAGCCGCTGCGGCTGCTGATAAAGACCAGTGCCATCAGCCCGAACCCCAAGGCCAGGGCGACCAGCACGCCGAGCACCAGGGCGATCCAGCCGCCGGTGCTGATCTCGGCATCGCCGATCGCCGCCCACATGCTCGCGACGAGCGCCAGCACCGCGCCGACCACGATTACGCCGACCAGCACCGCGATCCAGTTGGATCTGGTCATGGCGAGCGCAGCACCTCGGCGAGGTCTTCGATAAACCTTACCGTCTCGCGGTGGCGCGTCTCCTCGTCGAGCGCCCGCAACAGCGAGGAGGGGTGGACCGTGGCCAGCGCATGAGGCGCCCAGTGCGACGTGATCAACCACCCGCGATCGCGGGTGACGCGAAAAGCCTTGCCGAAGAGGGCCTGCGCTGCGGTCGCGCCGAGCGCGACGAGGCTGCGCTCATCACGTGCCAGAGCTCCTGGGACCGGCTGCTTCGGAACTTTCTTTTTGGTCATAGCTCGCTTTTTGGTCATAGCTCGCCCCTTGATCAGCAAACGCAGGGGAGCGCGAGCTGCGTTCCACACGCGCCGAATGCGGTTTCAGCCGGCGTTCCAGCGTGGCAGGATCCGGTTCCCTTGATCCGCTGGCAAATTCTAGCAATGCGGAGTGAATGTCCGCCATGCAAGACGGCGAGCGGGATAGTTGTTCCGGTCGGCACGATCGCCTATCGCCCGCTGGACACTCTGCCGCCGAGAGCGATGGAGCATGGGATAGCCGGTCCGCACTACAACCTCTACAAAGCAAATCAAGCACCTCGAAATGCACCGCAACCGTGCAAATGTTTCTGGCAGCGGGTGGGCGCCGTTCCACCTGCCGAGCTGCCGCGCGATGCGATTCCGATCGAACCCTTCGTCTAATGAACTGCCATTGGAAGGAAATGATGAAATATCCGGATGGACAGGAGGTCAAGCTCGGAGATCGGGTGAAGCTTGGGCGCAACGAGCAAGGCATCGTCGTGGCGTCGATCGATACCAATGAATACAGCCCCGAGCATCTCGCGGCTCAATGGAGCTATCTAAAGAAGGGTGTGATGATCGAGTTTTCCGGCACGTATGGCCTGATCCACTACGAAGAGCCGGACGCCGATCTGCAGCTGATCGCGAGGGCGCCAGCTGCGACCGGCGGTCGAATGAGGTCACGGGCGAGATAGAATCCGATCGCTTCGGCCGCCGAACATATTTTTCGACCAGCCATTTCGCCTTACGCCGGCGAGCCGCTCATGGCAGAGTGGCCGCAATCGAGCCTCGCAGGGAGACCCCTATGGCGACAGAAAGCAAGCATCCCGAAACCATCGTGCTGCATGCCGGCTATCGCAGCGATCCGGCGACCAATGCGGTCGCCGTGCCAATCTACCAGACGACGAGTTATCAGTTCCGCGATACCGAGCACGCGTCCAATTTGTTCGCGCTCAAGGAACTCGGCAACATCTACACCCGCATCATGAACCCGACCGGCGACGTGCTCGAACAGCGGGTCGCCGCGCTGGAGGGCGGGGTCGCGGGATTGGCGCTCGGCTCAGGCCAGGCGGCCTCGATGTTCTGCGTCAACAACATCGCCCAGGCCGGTGACAATTTCGTCAGCTCGACCGACCTTTACGGCGGCACCTGGAACCTCTTCCTGCACACGATGCAGCGGACGATGGGGATCGAGGTGCGCTTTGTCGATCCGGCCGATCCCGAGAATTTCCGCCGTGCCACCGACGCCAAGACGCGCTGCTACTACGCCGAGACATTGCCCAACCCGAAGCTCGAAGTGTTTCCGATCGGCGAAGTCGCCCGGATCGGGCGCGAGCTCGGCGTGCCGCTGATCGTCGACAACACCGCCGCGCCGGTGCTGTGCCGGCCGCTCGATCACGGCGCCGCGGTAGTGATGCATTCGACAACCAAATATATCGGCGGCCACGGCACCTCGATCGGCGGCATCGTCGTCGATGGCGGCAATTTCGATTGGGAAAAGCATGCCGACCGCTTTCCGCTCTTGAACCAGCCCGACCCGGCCTATCACGGCGCGGTCTGGACGCAGGCGGTGAAGCCCATGGGGCCGGTTGCCTATATCATCAAGATGCGGGTGACCCTCTTGCGCGACCTTGGCGCCGCGGCGAGCCCGTTCAATTCCTTCCTGCACATCCAGGGGCTCGAAACATTGCCGCTCAGGATGCGGGCGCATTGCGCCAATGCCGCGGCGGTCGCCCGCTTCATCAAGGGTCATCCGAAAATCGTCAAGGTAATCTACCCCAGCCTGATGGAAGGGGAGCCGCGCCGCCGCGCCGACGCCTATATGAAGGGCGGCTACGGCGGGCTTTTGGGTTTCGAGTTGAAGGGCGGCAAGGACGCCGGCCGCCGCTTCATCGACGCGCTCCAGATGTTCTACCACGTCGCCAATATCGGCGATGCGCGTTCGCTCGCGATCCATCCGGCGAGCACGACGCACTCACAACTGACGCCCGAGGAACAGCTGCAGACCGGCGTCACCGACGGCTATGTCCGCCTCTCGCTCGGCATCGAGCACGAGGACGACATCCTCGCCGACCTCAAGCAGGCGTTCGACAAGGTGTGACCAGCCGGGAAAAGCCCGCTCCCCGGCAATCAGAGAACCCTCTCCCGCGGGGTTTTGCACGGAACTCATAAAATACCCTGTCATTCCGGGGCGTCGCGAAAAGCGGCGAGCCCGGAACCCATACACACCGGCCTCTGGAATATGTTGGGGTGGACGGCCCCCGACGGCATCGATAGTGCCAGCTGTGATTATGCAATCCAGCAAGGGAGCCGTCCGATGACCATTATCAGAATTGGCCTG
>WNFD01008892.1_pt1 | contig 18255 bp, 19 predicted proteins | sample 5400491 | NCBI WGS metagenome assembly WNFD01 (sample SAMN13153343, study PRJNA577476) | soil metagenome | isolation source: 120 cm saprolite under Douglas fir tree site 2 hole 2 replicate 2 | place: USA:California | collected 2015-04-18 | reverse complement strand
CAAGGGGAGGCGTGAGCCGGATAAGTTTTTCTTCGCGTCCATAACTGCCCTTGTTGGTGACATAGGCTTGATAGGGGTCTTTCGCTTTCCGGTAGCCGCCTGCGGTCATTGTGAGGATTTCGCTCAAGCGAGCACCTGTTTCCCGTAGGAGCATGAAGATCAGCCGATCCCGCTGGGAAGTAGCATGACGCGTCATCCAATCGAGGTCGATATTCATCCGCTCCTGGATCTGCTCGGAGGTGAGGGTGACATCGGGCTTCCAGGGCTCACCCCTCCTTTGACGGAAGAAGGCTGTCGGCTGGCTGTTCGTTTCTTGCCAGCTCTCAGAGCGAATGCCTGCATGCTCGGATGCACCGCTGTTGGCGATGGACTTCATGCGTTCACGCTTCCAACGCTGTAACAGCTCAGAGCACAGGGGATTAGTATGGGCATACAAACCAGCCTCAGCCATCACGGCGTAGAAGTCCCGTAGAGCGGCTAGCAGGACACGCAGGCTACTGTGGGACAACGGGGATTCTCTCGTCAATTCGACACGGTAGCCGTCGAGCGCAGTATCACGACTCACCTGACAGGAGACATCTTCCAGAAGAAAGGCTTTGACGTAGCTGCGGATGTGTTCCGGGGTAGCGTTCCACGAATAGCCATGCGCAAGGAGGTAGGCAAAAAACGGCTGGAGGAACTGTAAGTAGGTCCGTCGGGTCCCGTTGGGACCTGGTTGCTTACGAAGGCGATACCACTCACATACATGCGAAACGGGTCGCCCATTCCCATCCACAATAAGCAACTCATAGCGCCCGCCCGGTGGTCCAGCTATTTTTCTGAACCTAGAGAGGGCAACAAATCGTCCCTGCTCTCGCCCCTTAGCCCGCATCGACCATCTCCCTACTACACAGTTGTTCTCTTTCTAGTATACTGGCGATTCCAAGCGATCTGAACCATTGTTACTGACAGATGTTTACACAGACCTCTCTTTACTAATGAGCAGGATGGTTGTGGGAAACAAAACATTACTACTGTTAACTAGTCGTCCTCGCCACGTACAAAGTGATAGAGCTGGCTCCCGTGCTTGCCAAGCAGAGCACGCAGACGCTCCTCGCCCAGGCGTTTGAGATCGGCCCCGTGTTCTATCCCCAGCTCTCTGAGCTTTGCCGCAGTGACCTTGCCCACGCCAAAGAATGTGTCGATGGACAGCGCCTCAAGAAAGGCTGGCGCCTGTTCCGGTGAGATCACCGTGAGGCCATCGGGTTTGTGGGCATCCGAGGCCAGTTTCGCTAGAAACTTGCAGTAGGAGACGCCAGCCGAGGCCGTCAGCTCTGTGGTCGATCGGATCTGCTGCTTGATCTCCCGCGCAAGCTGCGCCGCCTCCTCAAGGTTGTGAACGGCAGACGTCACATCCAGGTAGGCTTCGTCCAGGCTGAGCGGCTCGACGAATGCCGTATGCGACTGGAAAATGGCCATCACTTGCTGTGAGACAGCTCGATACACCTCAAAGCGTGCTGGCAGGAAGATCGCCTCGGGGCAGAGCCGCTGCGCTGTGCGGCTGGGCATGGCGGAATGTACCCCGAATTCTGAGTAATTGATCGTCGTTAACAAACTTGTTCTTGTCATAGAGAAAGCGTTAAGAGTTGTAAAAGCACCCACTTGTTCATAGCTCAGACTGAGTTGCCTCAAGTTGGGCTGCTTCCTGATGCTGTCCCAGTGCGTGGAGCAGGGCGATGAGGCGTTTGCGCGTCTCCGTGGTTTTGGGATGCTGCGCTCCAAGCGTCTGCTCACGGATTGCCAAGGCACGGGCATACCAGTCTCTGCCTTCTTCGCTGTTGCCCTGCGCCTCCCAAAGCTGTGCAAGATCATGTATAGCCTCAGCCGTATCGGGTTGCTCAGGCCCCTGAGCCTTTTCACGGATATGTAACGCCTGTAGATAGAGTGGTTCGGCCTCGGTATACTTGCCTTGCTCATGGTAGAGATTCGCCAGTTCACTGAGTGAATAGGCGACCTCGGGATGTTCGGGTCCCAGGGTCTTTTCGCGGATGTGTAGCGCTCGTCGGTAGAGAGCTTCAGCTTCGGCATATTTGCCCTGCTCACAATAGAGACGAGCTAGATTGATCAGTGGATGAGCGACATCGGGATGCTCAGGCCCCCGAGTCTTTTCGTAGATATGTAACGCCTGTAGACAGAGCGGTTCGGCCTCGGTATACTTGCTTTGCTCACGATAGAGGGCCGCGAGAATGTTGAGTGAATAGGCGACCTCGGGATCTTCGGGTTCCAGGGCCTTTTCGCGGATGCGTAGCGCCCGCAGGCAGAGCCGTTCGGCCTCGGTATACTTGCTTTGCTCACGATAGAGGCCCACCAGATGGTTCAGTGAATAGGCGACCTCGGGATGTTCAGGTCCCAGAACCTTTTCACGGATGTGAAGCACTTGTTGGTAGAGAACTTCCGCTTCAGCATACTTGCCCTGCTGACGATAGAGACCGGCCAGATTGTTTAATGCATAAGTCACCTCAAGATGCTCAGGCCCCAGAAACTTTTGGCGGATAGAAAGCGCCTGCAGGTAGAACGGTTCGGCTTCGATGTAGCGCGCCCGTTGTCGAAGATAGGTCGCCATCCCGTGGACTAAATCTGCTGCTGCTTCCCCGATGATGTGATTCATCTCGATGGAGTGGGCAACCAGCAGGGCATGTGGCAGCAGTCGCTCACACTGTGGCCAAGTGGCATGCTCCACCCAAGGAAACGCAGCGTGGACTGCGTACACAGCCCGTTCTGCCCACAACTGTTTTTCCGCCCGTTCCAGAGTATCCTGGAGCACTGTTTGCACCAGCCGATGGATCGAGAGGATTTTCTCCTTGGGATCACGCCGAACCAGCGAATAGGCCCGCAACGCCTCGATGGCTTGGTTGAGTCGAAGTGTATCCGCTGCCACCGAGGCAAGAACCGGCCCAAGGAACGATGCGCCAGTGGTCAGGATCTCTTCAGGGATGGCATCAGGAGAGAGAAAAGCACACAAACACAGGAGTTCGGCAGCGATTGGATTCTTCTCCTGGACCCGTTGAAAAGAAAGCGACCAGGTGGTGGCTACTGGGGCCGGATGATCGGCCACCAACCCTCCGCGGTGCAGCAAGAGATCGCCCCGATGCTGCTGATAGAGATGCCAGTAGTCAGCGAGATCCATTCCCGTCTCTTCCAGATAGGCTCCAGCTTGATCCAGGGCCAACGGTAGACCTCCTAGTTCTCGCGTGAGTCTCCTGGCTTGCTCTTGTTCTTTGTCAGAGATATGCGACAGTTCGGCATCGGGAGCAATGAGGCCAGCGCGCCGGAGGAGCAATAAGGCTCCTTGCTCCGGCTGTAACGTCTCAATTTCAAGTCGCTGTGCCAACCGTCCGGTTGCTGTCGCCCGAGTCGTCAGCAGCAGGTGTCCTCCCAAGCTGGGAGGCAGAAAATCTGGGAGCAGCCCCAATTCGTCGGCATTGTCGAGAATCAGTAGCCAGCCACGATGGGTCTGTAACCACGTTTTGACCGCCTTCACAGTGATGTCCTGCTCTTTCACCTCGTTCTCTGGCAGTCGGAGCAAGGCAGCAAGAGCGATGTAGGACGAGACCAGCGCTTCCACGCTCTCTGCATGCGCCCACAGGACCATCTGATAGTCCTGGTAGTACCGATAGGCATATTCCAGAGCAAGTTGAGTCTTGCCGATGCCGCCCAATCCACTGATGGCCTGTGGTTGCGACAGGGCGGTCGTCCGACCTACGTGCAGATGACGACGCACCTGTTCTAATTCGGCATCACGCCCCAGGAAAAAGGGATTGCGAGGGTAGGGAATGTTCCAAATAGCTGGCAAAACTTCACGAGAAGCACTGGCAGAGAGTTGTGGCAATTCTTCAACAATCACGCGGCGGATGCCAGCGGCGACATCTGCTAGTGCAGTATCTTTGTTTCGCCAGGATACGATTGGTCTGGCGTCTGTAGGCAAGGGTTGCAGATGTGCAAAAGGAGCCTCTGTCCAGTCCGCCGGGCGCACCAGGATGGGAATGACACGCGCTTCGCCTGCGGCCTCTCGCTCTAAGGCACGTTTCATCTCGATGCCATAACAGTAGTCAGAGGCAAAGAAGTCTGCACTGACCAACAGCAGTACGATTGAGGCTGTTTCCAGGTGTGTATCAATGGCCTTGGCCCAATCGGTACCAGGAGTAATGAGCCGATCATGCCAAAAGGAGATGAGCCCTTGCCGCTTGAGCAAGCTCAGGTGGGTCTCCAGCTTTTGCAACCACGTTTCATCCTCATGGGCGTAGGAACAAAAGATCTCAATTGGCGCCAGAGCCTCAGTCATGCCTGAATCTCCCTTTGGAAATTGTCTCCTGGCAATCAACAATTCAAGCATAGGACAACGAGAGAGGGAATACATCCCATTTCTTACTCATCTCCCGCCATGCAGCTCCCGTCCTCTTGCTTGACGAGAGCTAACCGGGGAGTTTGAGAACGAGTTGCCGGGACATGAACCACGACACGCGTTCGTTCTTCGAGCTGCTTGCGTAGTCGCTTTACCTCCCCACGCAGATGCAAATTTTCTTCTTCAAGCAACTCAATCATGCGAATCGCTTCGTCCAGTTCACTAAGAGCGGTAGCACGCAGTTTCTCCTGCGCTTCCTGCAATTGCTGGCGCAATTGAGCATTTTCCTGACGCAATTCACTCATCACTTCGTCTCGAACTCGGTGGATACCAGGAAGCTGCGCACGCAATGTCTGGAATTCAGTGCCAACATAGCAGTACAGGAGAACTGTTGAGATTCCTGCTGCTTTGGCCACTGCTTCAGCCGTAAAATCTCCCTGAGTCTCAGCCTGCCGATGGATGTCGGCCATGAGTGCCAGGAGCTGCTCTCGTCTCTCCTCGGCTTTCATTCGTTGGGACATGACTGATCTCTCTCTAGCTCTTGCTTGCGTGCGAGCATGCGTTCTCGCAAATCCTGGCTGGCACGTCGGAGTACCTCTGTTTCTACAGTCCCGGCACGACGTGCTTGCTCGTCGTATTTCCCAGCCTGGACGATACGCCCTGCGGTTCGACTCTCCTCAGCTTGTTGTTGATGGGTGCGTGCTCTCTTGGTAATGTGGATCAGCATGTGCTCGTCTTCAGGATCGGTGAGGAACCATTGACATCCCCCTTCCAGAGCCTCTGTGCAATTCATATACTCCGTACATCCCTCTGGACCTTGTGGCAACGCGCAATAGCCACTGGGAACACGATTCAATTGCAAGAGTTGTGGGTTCCCTGCAATCAGATTGCGCCAGCGGGCATCAAGCAACGAGGGCTGCCCGACCTCGAACTGGGGTTGTGGGTTTTCAGTGGAAGCACTCATGTCAAGGATGGTGGTGAGCCAGGAAAGCGCGGGTCCCCACAACTGGCCCGCACGCGCTTTCTCTAAAAGCCTCTGATTTTGTTCGCGCAGGGTGTGTTGATAGGCAAATTGCATATCACGACTGGTGTGATTGAGATCGCGTTGGCGTGCTAACAGGGAGACGTGCGGATCTCTGGCAATGGCTGATTGGCGTGTATGTCGAGCCTGGTGCGTTCGCAAGTGGAAGATTTCTCCATCCGGTTTGCCATCTGTGGTAATGCCCCATCTCGCAAAGACTCCTTGATACCGGTGACCGTGGACCACCCGCTCGTTGCGTAGCCATTTCTGCAAAGCGGTGTAGCTCAGTCCTGTCGCGCGTTTCTGAACACTTCTTGTCCGACGCACCAGCTTCCCGTTTTTGAAGCTCTCGGCGTAATCACTCGCGTCTCGTCCTGGCAAGGCGTAAGCGGCCCTCGCCTCTGCCGTCCAGTTCCATGCTGAGATAAGGATCAGTAAATCAGCTTCTGGTGGCTGGGCAAAAGGGCGAATCTCGTCGCTGTAGGACATCAGCGTCTTCGTGCAGTACCAGGTAATCTCTCTCCACTCAGGACTAATATAGACCTGATCGGCAGGCCCATGTTTGTTCGGGCGGAACTGGAACCAGAGGGCTCCTTCGAGACCCTCTCCTTCCCCTTTCGCCGGATAGTAGGTGAGCAGTCCATTGGGGCCCGAACCCCGTGGAGCTGCAAGTATCTCATCAATGCGTCGCCCCAAGGCGAGGACAAGCATGATGGTGCAGAGACGGAGGTGGTCAAAATGATTCAGGAGTTCCTTCCCTCTAGGATGGCAAGCCTATCTTGAGAAGGATGTCCTCAAGAGCCGCGAGGTAGGCAGCAGGATCCTTGCGGAAGCGCAACTGCTTGCGACGCGCTTCGCGCCGAAAGGTGAGCTGCTCACGCATGGTAGACCACGCCTCGAGATCGTCCAGGACCAATGCTCGTGGTAAGAAACACTGGTGTCGCAAGGCCAAGGCCGTCAACACCCGCACTGGCCCGCGCACCACTAGAGCGGCAATGGTCCCCGCCGCCCTGAGGCGCGCCGCTCGCTGTAGCGCACAGAGCCGAAACAGTGTTCCAGCTCATTGTTCGTCCGAGGCAGATCTGCCACGTCATAACAGTGGAACAAGCCGGGCCAATAACTCTCGGTCACCTTCAAGAACGTGTCGATGGCCTCGCCAAGGGTTCCCAGCGACGCTTGCTGCTCGCGCATGGTATCCAAGACCCTTTTGTAGCGCTCACGAACCGCCTGACCCTTCTCGTTTTCATGATTGGCCAGCACATGGGCCGCTTGGTGGACCAGGGCATAGGCTTGTTCAAGCTCTGGCCAGAGTGCCTCAGTCTTCTTCAAGGCGCGTGCGAGAAGGCGGTGGAGTTCATGTAAGGCCGGAGGAAGGCCCCCCTTTTTTCCTCGACCCTTGAAAGCCGAGTCGGAGATCTGAGTCAGGCGGTCATGCAGTTTGAGGCCGGACGCACATAACGGAGGATGGCCGTCATCGGTGAGCGCGCTGCGCACCGCTAAACAGTAGCTGCGCATGGCATCGGTTTGCTCCCCCTCGCCTCCTTCTAGTGACCGCTCAATGGGCCGAACCCCACGCACCAGCTTTTTCAGTGCGGTTTTGGCATGCCGGTCCGCCTCGAAGATCGGATCGGCCGCTTCATCCAAATAGTGAAAGTGACAGAGCTGATGCGGCACCTCAGGCAAGCAGCGCTCCACTGCCTGGCGGATCGTCTGCTGTCCTGAAGTCAATCACCCCCCGAATTGGCACAGATATTGCCTCCTTGACCTCACAGAGCAGAGTGGCGAGATCCCCTCGCGTACTGCTGAGCAAGGTCCGTGCCAACAGCACCTCGCCGGATAAACAGTCGCGGATGATCCAGAGCACCTCGTGGCCGACATCCGGTTGCATCCCATCGATAGCCAGCAGCACCTGGCCCTGCTGACACGCTACGGGCCTGTATTCGCGCCTCATCTGCCAGATGCAAGGCGACTAACTCCTCATAGCGTTCCGTGCCGTTCTGTGACGGTGCGTTGGGCAATGGTTACTCCGCGCTGGACCAGGCGCTGATGGATCTCAGGGATCGAGCGATGCTCCCCATAGCGCAACTGACCAATCACGGTGATGATATCCAAGCCGAACTCCCGTGAGGTAGTGCCCAGGCTCCTTCTTCTTCTGCGCGATAGGGCAGATGATACAACTCACACTCCCTATTGCGACAGCGCCTCACCACCAGGGTGAGGCGGACCAACCCCCGGAACGTCATCAATGTGCGTTGGGCGTGGTACGCCACCCACAGCCATTCTCCACAGTTCACGCACTGTTTGGAGAGCGGGATCAGTCGGACTTCTCGCTCTGCGGGGGGACGGGCTTCTCGTCTAGCCATGTTCTTGCTCCTCCATAAGGGAACTCCTCAGCAACCTTTCTCAGGAAGAAGTTTCGGTCGTCTTTGAGCGTCGAGAGGACATCCTCAACGGTTTCAGGAGGCACGAGGCCGGTTACTCCCATCCATTTGAAAAATTTCTTGAACGAGGCGAGGTACACTTTCATGCTCGTCACGGAAGCCCACAAGGCTTTACGCGGGAACCAATCCTCTAAAAAGTCATAGACCGCCCCCTCGGTTGCCTCATCGAGTCGGCGCAGGGAATACGCATACAAGAGCAGATAGCGAGAGAAAAACCGGATGTTGTCGACATGGTCCCTGATGGTTTGCTCACTCAGCCCTGATTGCCTCAACCAGTTTTCAAAACCATCCAGGATCGGTTGATTCGCCAGTTGAATCGCCTGAACCCGTTGCTCATACGCCTCAGCATCCCTCATGCAACCGCTCTCTTTCCGATCCGCCGTTTTCCTTCCCGTAGTATCCCCCTCCCGTCAAGATAGGCTTGCCATCCTAGAAAAAAGCTGAACGGAAAACTTTCCTTGACAGCAGGTGTACGCTGAGGTGGAAAAGCTGACCTTTTTGCAGCAGGAGCAAAAACGATGGCGAGACGAATCCCTCGACCCGAAGCGAAGCTCACCACTCAGGGTGGTCATGTGTCAGTGTCCCACCCCCACCTGCTCGCTGTATCACGTGAGATATCATCCCGAAGAGGAAGGACGCTGGGCGCTCCCCCATGGCGAATTTGGCCTGGATGTGATTGCCCTCATTGGCGCCTGGCGCTTCGCGGAGCATCGCAGTGTCCCAGAGATGCATCAACGCTTGCAGGCCCGTGGTCTGGCGATCTCAGAACGAGCCGTGACCCATTTGATGCAGCGCTATGAAGAACTGGTGACTGATGCCGCATCACGGATCAGGAGCGGGTCAAGGCCCGGCTTCAGAAGCAAGGCCACGTGCTTCTAGCCCTCGATGGGTTACAGCCGGATGTGGGGCATGAAGTCCTCTGGGTCGTCCGTGATTGTCTCTCGCGATCCAATCTTGCTCGCCCGTCCGTTGCTCAGTAGTACCCAGGGGGATTTGACCGCGCTGTTGCAAGAAGTCCAGCGCTTGCTGGAGCAATTGGAAGTGTCAGTCAAAGGGGTGATCTCGGACGGCGAAGAGACGATCGGCAGTGCAGTGGCTTTTGTCTTCCCTGAGGTCCCACATCAACTCTGCCAGTTTCATTATCTCAAAGATGCCATCAAGCCTTTCTATGAAGCTGACCGACATGCCAAAACCCTCTTGAAGAAGCAGTTGCGGGGCGTGCGACCGATTGAGCGCGCGCTGGAAGAGCACAGCACACCAGAAAACGAAGCGATCCGAGACTACTGCCTGGCTGTGCGAGCCTCTTTGACCGATGATGGACGCTCGCCTCTGGAGGCTTCTGGTCTCCGCTTGTATGATCGTCTTACTCAGATCAGTGACTCGATTGCCCGTGTCCAGGGAAAAAAAGATTGCCCCCATCCTTAAAGCAGCTCCAACAACTCCTTTCTAAAGGATTACAAGCCACTGCGACGCTGTGGCCACCACTTCAAAACGCCTACCGGTTCGTGCATCAGGCGAAAGCGATGCTCGCCAATCCAAAGCAGGAGGCAGGTCAGCACGTCCGTGAAAAGTATCTGGCTCTCCTTGCCCAGACGCGAGACGAGATCGCCACACTGGGGCCACTTGCCAGTGCCTTTGAGCATTTTTGTCAGATCACTGACAATTTCGCGGGAGGGTTGTTCCACTGCTATGATGTTGAGGGCTTGCCTCGGACTAATAATGAACTGGAGCATTGCTTTGGAGTGGCCCGCGTCCATGAGCGACGAGCCACGGGCCGACGTGGGGCCATTCCTGGTGTCGTAGTCCGCGGGTCTGTTCGCGTGATCGCTGCCGTCACCACAACGTCGCAGGTTTTCTCGGTTGAGGAACTCCAACCCAGGGATTATCAACGGTGGCGCGACCTCCGGCGACAGTTACGGCAGCGGGAGGAATCTCGTCGGCAGCAGTGGCGCTTTCGCAAAGATCCTGCAGCTTATTTGGCTGCTCTCGAAGTTCGCTTACTCCAGTGAAGTTTGCCATTCAGCGGTTTTTTTAAGCCGTTGGTAGATGAACTTTCGTCTTGCTTGTACCTCCTCAAGCACTTCCCGCCGTTTTTCTTTTGCCTCCTGCACGGCTAGAGATGGTAGAATTCCTGTTTTGAGGTTATATCCGGTCATACTTGTTCGGCATGCTAATGAGTTTCTGATGCGTTGTCAACAATAAAAAATACAGGGGAGCGGGAACGCCCCCCTGTTCCTTATGCTCCAGGTTACCTATTGTTGTTGCTCGTAAGCATCAAGAACAGGTTTTACAATGGTGGAGTATTTGGCATTTCCCCATCGAAGATAGGAGCAAATTTCACGTCTCGGTATGCCCTGTTTGTACGCTTCAATAACCCTGTTCCTGTCCTCTTCGGGAACATCCGGGAACAAGGCGGTATCATGCGTCGGTTGCTCCAGTAGTTCCTCTCTAGCAGTGTCTGTTCCTGTTGCCGTTCCCGTGATTTGAAACTGTTCCGGCTGTTCCTCGGAAACAGTCGTTTGAGCCAGTAACACCCGGAGCGTTTCAACTAGTTCTGCACTAATAACAATCGGTGCCGATTGTGACGCAGGTGCTTGTACGTCCTGGATTACTTTCTGGCTGCTCACATGCCGCATGGCATGAGCAACAATTAACAGTACAATAGCTACTGAGCGTATCCAGATTAACACTTCAACCGGAACAAACACATGAACATAGGCGTTGTCCAATGTCAGGTTTAAGGTTTGCTGCACGCTCTCAATGTTTAACACAATGGCTGCTGTGAAGAGCAGGAGTGCGGATAACAGACCATACAGCCAGGTCTTTACCCGCTCCCCTTCCTGATGGTAGCGGAAGGTGCGTATAATGGTACCTGCAACGCTGGCGTCAATTGCAATGCACTGTGTCCAGGCCCACACCCGCTGCATGAACAGGTTGTCCGTTAAGACTGAGCCTTTGGTAAGGACGTTTGCCATTGAAGCGATCAGCCCGAATGCCAGTAACAACACTGACAGGCTTGAGGCAAGTTCTAAGAGGTACAGTATGCCGGTGTCTAATTTCTCAATGGTTGCAAATTGTTTCATGGCGGTAGCTCCTTTGGTAAACACTAGATTGCCTCGTTAAGGCGTGTTTGTTCTGCCGCCAGAGATTGTGTGTTCTGTTCCGGGGGGACACTATCTGTGTCCGTCCAGACGAGAAACTCTTCATATTGCGTTTCGATATGCTGATACCAGAAAAAGGAGGCGGTTGAAGATGCAAATGTTAACTTGACTATCAATTGAGCTTATGAAGGATGCGTTTAATCAATTTTGTCATAATTCTCATCATAATTTCGTGGTTCATGTAAGACAACGACGAGCTGAACAAATTCGCGCTCTATTTGCAAATAACTTAACAATGGATTGGGAGACCTTTCATTCAGAGGCTTGGAATGTTGAGTCTCGGTCTTTTTGGTCAAGCCTTGGCTAAGTCCTCACTCCAAATTTATAAAGGTTCGTAGAGAAATATAGCATTTTTAATGTTTTTGCTAGGCATCTTAAAGGACGGAATTGGATACCATAACGAATGTTGTGTCCAGCTTTTTGGATCCAGTACAAGGCGATTGATCTTCTCTCCCAAGGTAACCTTTTCTCGTAATGGACGCATATCCCGTTTTTCTGCCGATTGCTGTGCTACCCATCGCTGATGCGAAAAGAGTCCTAGACAAGATACATGAACCCATAGGCACGTTCTTGTTGGTGAAGCTCTCCTCGTCGTTCCTCAAGGAGCCGCTGCGGCTGATCATCGATGGGAGCTGTGGAGGATGGCAATAAATGGTAAGTGACGAAGCTGAAGAGGGGATTGAAGAGCATGACGAGCAGGCGACAGAGAGGCGTGGCCGTGAGGAGATAAGGCATCGTCACACCTGGATCAGCCCATCGGCTAGCGGCAGGCTAAACCAGAAGGTCGAGCCTCGACCAGGAGCGCTCTGGACCCCCACCTGCCCCTGGTGCTGCTCGATGATGGTCCTGGCGATAGCTAATCCTAGTCCCAGTCCTCTGTCTGGCCCCTGGCGCCCGGGCGCTGCCACTTGATAAAAGCGCTCCCACACCCGCTGTTGCTGCTCCGGCGTCAACCCTGGTCCCTGGTCACGCACCAACACCCGCGCGAAGCTGGCCTCCACCTCCAAGCGAACCGATACCGGCTGATCGACCGGCGCGTACTTGAGGGCATTGGTCAGATAGTTGGTGAGCGCCTGCCCGACGCGGCCAGCGTCGGCGAGCACCGGCACGACCTCGTCCGGGGGCAAGACCAGCTCGATGTGGCGCGTGCGCGCCGCCTGCTGCTGGTTGGCAACCGTCTCCTGCACGATGGTGACGAGATTCTCTCGTTGCAGCGACAGCTCGAATGTGCGCAGTTCCAGCCGGGATACCTCCAGCAGTTCTTCCACCAGGCGAGTTTCGATCTCCACCTGTCTCATCGCTCGCTTGAGCCCCACCTCCATCTTGTCCATCAGCTTCTCTGCCTCCGGAGAGAGCGGCCTGGGAAACAGGTCACAGCACAGCAGCGCCAGGTCGATAAAGCCCATGATCGAGGTGAGCGGTGTCCGCAGTTCATGGCTGACCATGCTCAGGAATTCCCGTTTGCGCCGCTCCACCGCTTTCTGCTCGGACATGTCCAGGATCACCGCCAGGACGAGACGGCGCTCCTGATCTAGCAACGTCGCTGCCACCAGCGCGGGCACGTGACTGCCGTCCTTGCGGAGATACCCCCTCTCGTAAGGAGGCGCGGCTCCTGTCGAGAGAACGGTCGCCATGGCCTGCCCCAGTGCCTCATGATCTTCTGGGGGTACGAATTGGATCCAGTTAAAGGTCCCTGCTGACAATTCGTCTCTGCTGTAGCCAAGGATCTGCGCGTAGCGGTCATTGAATTCATAGATGCGCCCGTCGAGATCGACCACGACCACTCCAAAGATATTGGACTCCACCAGCGAGCGCAGCTTGTGTTCGCTGTACTGCAGTTGTTGCTTCAGGCGATACTGCCCGGTCACGTCGCGAGACACAACCACGCCCCCAACGATCTGGCCTCCAGCATCACGAATGGGTGCGCCACTGAAATTGTGGATGATATCTTCTCCCTTGCGGGTGCGGCACAGGAGGTCTATGGTGTGTGTGCCTGATAAGCGTTCGCCTCGCAGCACCCGCATCACCGGCATGTGCTCTTTGGGCACCAGTCTTCCCTCCGTATCACGCAAAGCCAGCCACTCGTAGCGGTTGTCGAGCAGGAGCACTGAAGGATCAGCATCCTCTTCCAGCGCCAGCGTGGAACGATAGGCAGGGTTGGTGTAGCGAATCTCCCCCCTGGCATCGCTGACGATCACAGTTTCGATCATGGCTTCAAAGATCGCAGTAAGCTCGTTGGCTCGTGCTTCGGCCTCCGCTCGCGTGGTCTGCTCGCTCATATCACGAATGGCCCCAATGACCAGGAGTTCGTCCTGCAGCAGCACGGGGCGCAGGCTGATATCCACCGGGAACTGGGTGCCGTCCTTGCATCGCCCCAACAGTTGGAGTCCGGCGCCCATCGACCGCGTACGCGGTGTGGTGAAATAATGCTGCCGGTGAGCACGATGTACGACACGCAAGCTTTCGGGCAGGAGCATCTCAGGAGGCTTTCCCAGTAACTCCTCGCTGCTATAGCCGAAGAGAGCTGAGATTTGTTCATTCGCCATCATGATGGTCCCTGCCTGATTGACAATGAGCAGTGCATCAGGTGACAGGTCCAACAGCTCGCCCAGGCCTGTCGATGTGACGCGCCTGGGCGAAGACGAGGGAGTAAGCAAGGCGGCATCTTGCCGTCCTGAGTCGATCATCAGTGCGTCTTCCTTTCAAGCGTTGCCAGGCAATGCTCCTCAGGTGAGTGGGTTCCGAAGAGAGTATGCACTGTTTCCAGAGCATTATATCATAAAGGCCAAGAAGGATCTGTCAGGTTCCACCAGGCTGTCGAATGCTGGAATGGCGTGGACATTACCCAGAAAGAGCTTGAAGCTCCGTTTGTCATGAAAAGTTTTCCTTGACACTGAGCATGCTGCTCAAATAGCAAGGGGATGCGGCAGAGCAGAGATAGGATATCCTAGATGTGCGTCGTTGCAGCCTATCGGTACACAACATTCGAGACGGCATCCGGAATTGAACAATCTTGTCTACCAGCGTTCATAACGAGAATCACTGCCTGCATATCCTACAAATTCGTTTTAATCAACGACAAGGTCCATACTAGCTGAAAAATGGCTCTACCCCCCTGTTTGCCGCTCACGCACAGTCATTTCTGTAGCCGCAGTAGTTGCCGTTCTCCGCTCCGTCTTCTTGCCCGTTACGAATATACCTGTGAATACCAGAGCCAAGCCGACAATAGCGTTCAAACCCACAGGCTCGTGGAGCAGCAAAGTACCATAGATCAGCGCCATACAGGGGAGAAGATAGGTAACGATAAGCGTGCGCGTCGGACCAACTCGGGCAATGAGCCAGTAGTAGCATAGATAAGCCAGTGATGTGCCACCTAAGGCAAGCGTCAGGACTGATGCGATAGCCCAGAACGATGGCGCGTGTGTTGGTGGTTGCACAGCCAAGGCAATACCAGCAATTGGAGCTAGAATCAGCGCACCCATGCCCATCTGCCCGATAGGAGGCTGTAACTCTGGCGCTCCCGCGAGCAATTGATGCGCAAACAGCCCACCAAACGCATAACTGATTGCCCCCAGCAAGGCAGACAAGGCCCCCAGCACATAGAGCGTTGACCCGCCCGTGTTCACAGCTGCCGGTCCCACCAGTATGCCCACCCCAATGAAACCAATTATCACACCCATAACCCGCATCCACGTCAGCCGCTCGCCGCCGGGCCACCACTGCGAAACGATCACCACTACCAACGGCGTCGTCGCGTTCAAAATAGCCGCCATGCCCGATGAGATGTGTTCTTCACCCCAACTAATCGCCAGGTAGGGAATGATGCCGTTGAAGATGGCAACCACCAAGAAGCCGCGTAACCGCCTGTACCAGCCTTCCATGATCGTGGGTCTGAAGGGAACGAAGACGAGCAGCCCAAGCGTCCCGAAGACTAGGCGTACCGCCACCAATGTTAATGGAGACATCTCGGCGACAGCCACTTTAATAAAGAGGAAAGAAGCTCCCCACAATGCCGACAAAACAAAAAGAACCAGGTATTCTTTGGGTTTCATGCGATTGATACTCCTCTGTTGAAAATGCAGTATATCACACGAAAAAGTAAGGCAACTTTGAATCATGCGCACGAGATAAGAGACGGTTAGGAATCAGGTACCTGAGTAGGTACAAACAGAGGAGCATTTTGCTCCCCTGTTCCTTGTGTTCCTGATAACCTATTGTTGTTGCTCGTAGCTATCAAGAACAGGCTTAACAATAGTTGAGTATTTGGCATTTCCCCAGCGAAGATACGAGCAGATTTCCCGTCGTGGAATACCACTTTTATACGCCTCAATCACCTTGTTCCTCTCCTCTTCGGGAACGTCGGGGAACAAGGTGGTTATATGCGTTACCTGCTCCGGTATTTCCTCTCTCGCGGTGTCTGTTCCCGTTGCTGTTTCTGTGATTTGGAGCTTTTCCAGCTGTTCCTCAGAGACGGTTGTTTGTGCCAGTAACACGCGCAACTCTTGAAGCAGTTCAGGGGATAGAACAATCGGTGCAGATTGTGGCTCTGGTGCTTGTACGTCCTTTGTTGGTTTTTGGATACCAATGTGGCGCATGGCATGAGCAACAATTAGCAGCACAATTGCTACTGAGCGTATCCAGATCAAGACTTCCACAGGAACGAACACATGAATGTATGCAGCATCTAAGGTGAGGTTCAGGGTTTGCTGCACGCTTTCGATGTTTAAGACAATGGCTTCTGTAAAGAGCAGTAACGCGGAAAGTAAGCCATAAAGCCAGGTTTTTACTTTCTCCCCTTCTGTATGGTAGCGGAATGTCCGAATGATCGTCCCTGCAACGCTGGCGTCTATTGCAATACATTGTGTCCACGCCCAAACTCGTTGCATGAACAGATTGTCCGTTAAGACTGAACCTTTGGTGAGGACATTTGCCATGCTTGCAATAAGCCCGAATGCCAATAAAAGCACTGAGAGACTTGATGCAAGTTCTAAGAGGTACAATATGCCGGTGTCTAGTTTCTCGATGGTCGCAAACCGTTTCATGGCGGTAGCTCCTTTGAATAAACACTATATTGCCCTTTTACGGGGGGTTTGGTCTGCCGCCAAAGACTGTGTATACTGTTCTGGTGGGACATTGTCTGTGTCCGTCCAGACGAGAAACTCTTCATTTTGTGTTTCGATATTCTGGCTCATCGACCATGTGGGGCCAACGCGCACCCTCATCGTCACGTATCTGTTACCCTGTATGGCGCTGGTCTACGGCACGCTCCTGCTGCATGAAGCTGTGGGACTCAACTCAATTGCAGGCTTGATACTCATCCTCAGCGGTGTTTTTCTTACAGGAAAGTCAGCAGGGCGACCGCAAGGGTCGCCCCAACATTTCTCCTCATCACATCAAGGGTAACAGAAGACTAGCAGCAATGCACATAGATCTCACGTTGAACAGCACCTGGGTAACATAGCACATGTATGCTATGTTATGTTATAGAAACTTTATCTCAAGCACACAACGAAGGAATGGAACTGACCCATGGACGATATAACCCGTGAAACCATTACTACCTTTCTCGCGCAACACGATACGCTTGCTATCGCTACGGAGCAGCAGGGGCAACCCTACGTCACGCGAGTATTCTATGTCGAACAGCCCATCGACAATGACACTTTGAAACTCTACGGAACCTTCATCACCACGTCGCGCAAACTTGCCAATCTACAGCAAAATCCACGTGTGGGCCTGTTCATAGGCCCTTCTCAGCCCACGGTCTGGCTCGAAGCCACTGGCCAGGCACGCGTCATCACCGAAGAGGCAGCCAGTGCGAGAGTGCGCGAGCAACTGGGGCGGAAATCTGCCGTCGCCGCTGGATTCATCGCCCTCGTACCAACTGCCGCCGTTGAGCTTCAGGTACACTGGCTGCGCATCACCAACATCGCAGCCAGCCCTATGCAAATAGAGGCCACCTTTGCTACTACGCCCGCGGACGAGGAGCAAAAGCGATGAGCCAGTTCCAACTTTTGATCAAAGCAACTCGCGCACGCACTCTACCCGTAATGCTGGCGCCTGTGCTCATTGGCTCCGTGCTGGCCTGGCAGCAGGGCACACTATTCCAATGGGGACTGTTCGCGCTTGCACTCACCGGCGCGTTAGCGGCGCACTTAGGGGCCAATGTCGTCAATGACGTTTTCGATTTTGCTGAAGGGGCCGACCAGGCAGCGCAAAAGATTATGCCTGAAGGCAACACCATCGCCACCGGCTCCCAGGCGCTGCTCAGCGGGCAGCTTTCTCTCACCGCTTACCGTGGGCTGGCCGCCGCACTTTTCGCGCTCGCTCTCTTATGTGGAGTGGTCCTGACCTTCTTTCGACCGTGGGCGCTCGCTTTCGGTATAGCAGGTTTCTGCCTCGCCTATTTCTATGTCGCCCCGCCTCTGCGCCTGGCATATGCCGGGCGCGGACTTGGCGAACTGGATATTCTGATCTCGTTCGGTATTTTGCCGCTCGCCGGCTCTTACTACGTTCAGACAGGACATGTCACCCTCAACGTACTGCTTGCCTCTTTACCGGTTGGCCTCTACACGACCGCTGTACTCTACTTTCATCACTTCCTACACTGGAGGGCCGACCAGGAGGTCCACAAGGTCACGCCGGTGGTCGCGTTGGGAGAACGCGGCGCGCGCATTGCTGGAATGGTCCTGCTCTTGTTGATCGCCATCATGCTGCTGCTCGATGTTCTATTGCAGATCTTTCCGTGGTACAGCGCCATCGCCGCGCTCACTGTCATCCCTGTAATACTGGCACTGCGGCAGGCGACTGGGGACTTGAAGGGCTATTTGAAGCTCATGGTCGCCAATCTAAATGCTAATCTGCTGGCTGCGCTGCTGATCCTGGCGGCATTGCTTGTGCGCGGCATCACGCGCATCTAATGCAGGCATGCCGCGCTGGGTCTACTTCCATTAGGGGAACGAGCGGGCGACCATAAAGGCCCACCCCGCACTGCTCCACCACCCTCGCCCCTACGGGAACCGAATTTTCCACGCAAGGATGGAGATCCCATCGCTGGGGCACTTGGCAAGAGTGCCGAAACACGATACAATCTGCATGGTGTATCATACTTTTGCCTGACTCTGGAATTGAATAGAAATTATGCACGATCACCCTTTGCCAGAAACAACAACATTTGCCGTGGCGACCCTGGGCTGCAAAGTCAACCAGGCCGACAGTGAAGCCATCGGCGAGCAGATGAATGCCGCCGGT
>WNFD01006187.1_pt1 | contig 18256 bp, 13 predicted proteins | sample 5400491 | NCBI WGS metagenome assembly WNFD01 (sample SAMN13153343, study PRJNA577476) | soil metagenome | isolation source: 120 cm saprolite under Douglas fir tree site 2 hole 2 replicate 2 | place: USA:California | collected 2015-04-18 | reverse complement strand
TCGGAACTCGCCGGTCACCGAGGTGGATTACTCTGCGGATTGGGTGAAAGTGAGTGTCGGGGAAAGAGTCTTTGAGGGTTCGAATGCGCTGGTTACAGTCTCGGTTGGAGTGCTGAAGAAAAAAAAGATTGCGTTCAAACCGGAACTGCCGAAAGAAAAACTCCAGGCTATCGATCGTTTGCAGATGGGCAACATGCAGAAGGTGATCGTCCCTCTGAAACGCGATATTTTTCCCAGAGAGCCGAAGAACTCGTGGATCCTCTATGAAGGGGACCTTCCCGCAGAGGCACTGGACTTTGCGAAAGAGCAGCGTCTTCCACTGGTGCATGGAACGCGGGTGGTGATGGGTTTCGTGATCAAGCCGCTGAACAAGAACATCGCTATCGGCTTCTTTGGCGGGGACTGGGCCAGGGCGCTGGAGCAACGGTGTGACAGCCTGGAGCACGGTTCCGGTAAAAGCAACCCGAAATGTGACGATCTCTCGATTGCAATCACCAGGTCCGCTCTTACCAACATGTCCGGTGAAAAAAAGATCGACGATGACATTCAGGAAGAGGGAATCCAGGTCACACGCTGGAGCCTCGATGCAACCTCCTTCGGCGCCTATTCGGTGGCGGAGCCCGGAAGCTGGTACCAGCGCCAGATTCTTGCTGAGCCGGTGGAGGGCGCAAAGGGAACCAAGCGCCTGTTTTTCGCCGGAGAAGGGACCGCCCGCGCGATCTATAACGGTTCTTATCCCGGCGCTTACGAATCGGGATTGAAGGCGGCCCGGGATATTCATGCGGCGATGCTTGAGGCGGAAGAGAAAGGCGAGAAAGTTCGGAAGGCTGGGTTCAACAAGAAGTAGTGAGTAAAAAGCGGTTCGGGACCAGGGGACCAGGCGGAGCTTCATCCTGATATCATCACTGGTCCGACATGGAGCAACCATGCGCAAGCTGATTTTCTTTCTTTTGCTTACGGCGTTAACAACCACCATTGTTTCAGCACAGCAGTTCGATCTGGTGCTGGAAGGCGGACGCGTCCTGGATCCCGAAACCGGTGTGGATGCCGTGCGCAACGTCGGCATCCGCGACGGAAAGATTATCCGTATTTCGTCAGAGGCGCTGAGCGGACGCCGTGTGATTCGTGCCGGCGGACTGGTAGTCGCTCCTGGATTCATCGATTTGCACCAGCACGGCCAGGACCTCGCCAGCCAGCGCGTCAAGGCGCTGGATGGTGTCACCATGGCACTGGAGCTGGAAATCGGCGTGCCCGACGTCGCACAGTTTTTGAAAGCCAAAGAAGGTCACTCGCTGATTCACTACGGGACCTCGGCCAGCCATGTCGCTGCGCGGGCGCTGGTGTTCGGCACGCCGCTGATGGCCGGGGAAATCCTGCTGAAGAGCGGGCCCGCGACCGATCAGCCCGCCACGCCCGAACAGATTGAGGCCATGCGGGAGCGCCTGCGCATGGAACTTGACGCCGGCGCCCTGGCCATTGGCATGGGAATCCAGTACACGCCGGGCGCGACTCGGTCGGAGGTGATCGACATGTTCCGCCTCGCCGCCGGGCGGAGGTTGCCGGTCTACACGCATGTGCGCAGCTCGGGCCACGGCGAGCCGGGCTCCTCCGTTGAGTCGATCGGCGAAGTGATAGGAGCGGCTGCCGTCACGGGCGCTTCGCTGCACATCGTGCACCTTAATGGCACCTGCCATCGCGATGTTTTGGAGTGTCTCTCCATGGTTGAAGGAGCGCGCGCCCACGGCCTCGATGTGACCACCGAGGCGTACCCCTATATCGCGGGCATGACTGCCATCAACTCAGCGCTGTTCAACCCCGGCTGGCAAAACAAATTTGGCATCGGCTACAGCGATCTCATGCTTCCCGACACCGGCGAGCGCCTTACCAGGGAGCGCTTCGACGAGCTGCATAACTCGGAGAAGGCGAACTGGGTGCTGATTTTCTTGAATACGCAGGAAATGGTCGACAAAGTTATTCCCCATCCGCTGGTGATGATCGCGAGCGATGGCCTCGAAGGCCATCCCCGCAATGCCGGAACCTATTCCCGTGTTCTGGCCCAATATGTCCGCGAGAAGGGAACGATCACGCTGATGGATGCTGTGCGAAAGATGAGTCTCATGCCGGCAGAGAGGCTGGAGCGTTCGACTCCCGCGGCCCGGAAAAAAGGCCGATTGCAGGAGAGCGCCGACGCCGACATCGTTGTGTTCGACGCAGCGACGATCGGCGACCGCTCCACCTTTCAGAAGCCCATGGAGCCGAGTGTGGGCGTGCGCTACCTGATAGTGGGAGGAACAGTAGTTGTCGACGAAGGCAGGATCGTGCCGGATGTGTTCCCGGGCCGTGCGCTGCTCGGGCCGGGAAGGCGCTCAGCATCGCACGAATAGCTATGCCATCGCTTCTGGTACGGACGCTTCTGTCGAAGTCATTCGAATCCAGCCGGCGCTGAAAAAATGTAACGCTTTTCGTCGGTGGTGGCGGGCTTTACCATAGATTCTCTGTACGCCGGCGTACAGACGCCGATGGAAATCGAATACATGCTGTCGTACCGACCGCTGTTAATGCGCGACGAAAGCCCCTCAAGTGCCACAGACCGAGCCACAGCCCGAGGACCAGGGCCGAATTCCGGAACGCTTCACCGCGATCCTTGCGGCCGATTCGAATCTCAAGAGAATAGTGCAGGCGGCGACAGACGCCGGCAGAGAATTGATCGGGGCTGGTTTCGGCGCGTTCTTTTACAACCTGCCGGACAAAAATGGCGAAAGCTATAGTCTGTACACGTTGTCCGGCGCCGCACCCGAAGATTTTTCAGACTTTCCGATGCCCGGGAATCCGGGCATTTTCGTCCCCATCTTTAACGGCGAATGCACGATACGCCTGGATGACGTGACCCAGGATCCGCGCTATGGACAACATGAGCCGTATCGCGGAATGCCTCCCGGTCGCCTGCCCGTGCGAAGCTATCTCGCCGTGCCTGTACTATCGCGCTCAGGAGAAGTTTTGGGCGGGCTTTTCTATGGACATCCCCAGAGCGGAATTTTCACCGCAAGGGCTGAAGGGCTTGTCGAAGGCGTCGCCAGACAGGCCTCTGTCGCGATTGAGGCTGAAAGGACGCACAATTTGCTCATGGCGATCGTGGATTCTTCCGAGGATGCGATCATCGGCGAGAATCCGGATGGTGTCATTACGAGCTGGAACAAAGGCGCGGAACGGATGTTTGGCTATACCGCGGCGGAAGCCCTCGGGCGGCGCATCACGCTGATCATCCCGGCGGACCGATATGACGAAGAAGCGAATATTATCGAGCGCATCAAACAAGCTGAATGCGTCGATCGCTTTGAAACCATACGCATGAGCAAAGGAGCGATCCTCATTGACGTTTCCCTCACGATTTCGCCGGTGAAAGATATAGGCGGGCGTGTGGTTGGGGCGTCAAAAACAGTGCGCGATATTACCCGGACAAAACGGCTTGAGGGGGTATTGCGTGAAAACGAGGAGCGACTGCGTACACTGTCCGATGGTCTTGAAATCCAGGTGCGCTCCCGAACTCAGGAGTTGGAACAGCGAAACGGCGAAATCCTCCGGCAGTCCGAACAGCTTCGGGATCTTTCGAGATGCCTGCTGAAAATCCAGGACGACGAACGACGGCATATCGCCCGTGAGTTGCACGACAGCGTTGGTCAGCTCCTGACGGTGCTGGGAATGACTCTTGCCGGCATCACCGCTTACGTAACGGAAAATCCATCGCTGAGAAAGGCCCTGGAAGATTCTCAGGACCTGGTGCGGGAGCTGAGCCGCGAGATTCGCACAACTACTTACTTACTTCACCCTCCTTTATTGGATGACAGCGGGTTGTTGGAGGCGATTCAGTGGTACCTCGAGGGCCTGGCGGAACGCAGCGGTCTGGCTGTTGAATTCAATATTTCCGAAGACTTCGGCAGGCTCCCCGCCGATCTTGAATTAGCGATTTTTCGCATCGTACAGGAATGCCTGACGAATATTCATCGCCATTCCGGCAGCAAGACCGCGACGATTCGTATTTCCCGCGGCGCCGACGGTATTTTGTTGGAGATTCAGGATAACGGTAAGGGTATCTCAGACGAAAAACTGGCTGCGATCAAAGCGCATCGAACCGGCGTGGGAATCACGGGAATGCATGAGCGTGTTCACCAATTTAAGGGTGTCATGGATATTCAGTCGAACGGCAACGGGGCGACCGTTTTAGCCACTTTTCCCGTCCCAAATGCGCCTCTGCCCCCATCGGCGGATATACTGAAGTCATTCGATCCTGCCCGGTAAATTCTCGCGGCAGTCTCCGACCGCGAAGGAAACGCGCATTCCGATTGCAGGCGACAGCGATACTACGCCATTCCCATTCTCTCCAGACCCGCGCGGTTGGAAATCATCAAAGTCGCGCCGTGCAGCACCACCAGATGGCGGCTCTTGAACTGGCCGAGGGTGCGGGAGACGGTTTCGCGGGTTGTTCCGATGAATTCGCCGATCTCTTCGTGGGTCAGAGGCATCTTTACGCGGATGCCTTCTTTGGTGGCCTGGCCGGTTTCCGACCAGTCGAGCAGAAGTTTTGCCAGGCGTTCGGGGACCGAGCCTGAAAGCGTTACGATTCTCAACTGTTCCAGCGCGTCGCCCTGCTGCGAGACCAGCTCGCGGCAGATGGCTTCATAGGCCTCGGGGTGAGCGGCGAGAAAGCGGGAGAAATCGTCGCTGCGGATGAAGCCGGCTTCGCAGCGATGGACAGCCGTCGCCTGGTTTCCATAGGCGCGGCCGGAAATGGACGCCGAAAGACCGAGGACGCTTCCCGGTCGGACCAGCCGAAGGATCAGGTTCTTTCCTTCGGCTGAACCGACTGAGAGCTTGACCAGGCCACTCGTAAGCACGAACACACCGCGCAAAGGTTCCTGCTCCTCGAACAAGGTCGCATCTTCCGGATAAATGACGCTGACCATGTACGACCGAAGGTCCCGCAGCGCGGACTCTGAAAGCTGGGAGCAGAAACCGCCCTGGCCGGGGTGAATTGCGCAAGCGCTTGTTTTCGTGTGCTCTGTGCAGGACTTCATGGTTTATTGCCTCTGATTCTTCGAAAAATTGTTGACGCCGTGGACCGTCCGGTCGACGAAATAACGGGTGACAAGAGAACTGGTCTGAAACTCGGCGCCGGTCTGGTGGTAAATCTCCTGAAAAAGCTTTTCCGCGATGGGATCGACAAAGGTGACACCGCGAAGATCGATCCGCAGCTTGCGGGAGTTCAAATCCGACGCCACGGTCTTCCACGCCCGATCGATCTCTGTGAGTCCGGTGCTGGTGATTCTGCCTTCCAGCTTGATGGTGACGATTTCCGGATTTTCACTGACTGAGATTCTCAACGTAGTCGCGGCTCCCTTCAGCCGTGCCCTTTACTAAGGCATGGCGGTGGCCATCCCGGTGAAGAAGGATTCAGGCACTATGTATTTGTATGAATTTAAACGAGTTAATGGGAGTCCGGAGAGAATGGGGCGAAGCCGTCACGAAGGCAGGTGACGAGGAATTTGAGACGACTAATCGTCACATGACGAGATACAGTCGTGACGAACTGTCGTCATCGGGGCTGGATATCGCGGGGATTGATGCTCAGCTTCTTTAATTTAGAGTTCAGGGTAGTCCGCTTAAGACCGAGGCGGGCGGCGGCTCCGTCCGGGCCCCCGACCATGCCGCTCGTCTCGCGCAGCACCTGAAGAATGTGAGCGCGCTCGGCAGCTTCGAGGGTGCCGTGGCTTTCCGGGGTGTCGTCGTCCTCCGACCGGGCGAGCTCCGAAAGCGGGGCGCGCAGCACCGGGCCGTTGGTGAGAATCACCGAGCGTTCCAGAAAGTTTTCCAGCTCGCGGATGTTGCCGGGCCAGCGCCAGCGCGTGAAGGCCGCCATGGCTTCATCCGGGATTTTTTCGATGGATTTTCCCATGCGGCGGGCGTGCTTATCGACGAAGTAGCTGACCAGCAGAGGAATGTCTGCGGTGCGCTCGCGCAGGGGCGGAAGCTCGATGGGGAAGACCCTGAGCCTGTAATAGAGATCGCTGCGGAACTCTCCCTCGGCGACCATCTGGCCGAGATCGCGATTGGTGGCGGCGATCATGCGGATGTCGACGCGGATGGTGCGCGTGCCTCCGAGCCGTTCGAATTCTTTTTCCTGCAGGGCGCGCAGCAGCTTGGGCTGCAGCTCCGGCGGAATCTCCCCGACTTCATCGAGGAACAGCGTGCCCTGATGCGCCAGTTCGAGGCGACCCAGCTTTTGCGAAACCGCGCCGGTGAACGCGCCCTTTTCATGGCCGAAGAGCTCGCTCTCAAGCAGGCCGGCCGGAATGGATGCGCAGTTGAGCCTGACGAAGGTGCGCTCGCTGCGCGGGCTCAGACGATGGATGGCCCGGGCGATCAACTCCTTGCCGGTGCCGGTTTCGCCGAGGACCAGGACTGTGGCGTCGGTGGGGGCCACGGTTTCGACCTGTTTCAACTGGCGCCGCAGGCTTGCGGTCTCGCCGATGATTTCGCTGAAGTTATGCTCGGTTTCGAGTTCGTCTTCGAGATACTGCTTTTCCCGCATCAGCGTGTCGCTCAGTTCGAGCGTCCGGCGAAGGGCGAGAACGCTTTCCACGACGGGTGAAACCTGGCGGGCGATCTGGCTGAGGGTTTCGAGATCGCGCCGGCTGAAGGCGTCAGGGCGACGGCCGGCGATGGCGAACACTCCGATGGCGCGATCCGACCCGAGCAGGGGAGCGGCGCCGAAACATTTGAACTGCTGCGCCATGAGCCGGGGAATGTCTTCTTCCAGCGGAAAGCGCGCGGGGTCGAGAGGAGAGAGGCGCAGCGGCTCGCGGGTTGTCCAGACCCATCCGGCGGCGGAGCCTTCCACCGGCAGCGTGAATTCCGGCACAGCCGTTTGCTTCTCGCCCTCGATATGAAGTTGCAGCACGCGCATCTGGTTCGAGGGCGCGTGGTAGACGGCGAGCATGGCAAGATCGTGAGATACCACCGGTTCAATGCCGGCGGAAATAGCTGTGAGAAGCCGAGGGAGATCGGGGCCGGACAGCAGCACGTTACTCAGTCGCAGCAGGATGGATTCTTCCAGGGTCTTGCGGTCGGTGAAATCGCGGGTGACCTTGGTGTATCCCGTGAGGTTGCCGTCGGAGCCGTGCATGGCGGCGATCACCACGCCGGCCCAGAAGCGCGAGCCGTCTTTGCGCACGCGCCAGCATTCTTCCTCGAACCGTCCCTGGGTGGCGGCGATGTGGAGCGCCCGGCGCGGCTTGCCGGCCGCCAGATCTTCAGGCGTATAGAAGACGGAAAAGTGCCGGCCGATGATTTCCCCGGGCGTGTAGCCTTTGATGCGCTGCGCCGGCTGACTCCAGGTGACGACATTTCCGCCGGTGTCGAGCATGAAAATGGCGTAATCGCCGATGCTTTCGATGATGGCGTGAAACCGCGCTTCGGCGTTCAGCAGCGCTTCCTGCGCGCGTCGTTGTTCTGAAACGTCGCGAATCACACTGAGAACGATTCGCCCGGCGGAGGTTTCCACCGGAGTGAGCATGATGTCGACCGGAAACTCACTGCCGTCTTTGCGTTGCCCATAGAGTTCGAGGCCAAGCCCCATGGACCGCCGGTGGGGATCGGCGAGGTAGCGGTCGCGATGAGCGGGATGACGCTCGCGAAAGCGCCGGGGCACAAGAACTTCAACCGCCTGGCCCACCAATTCTTCGCGGCTGAAGCCGAACATCTCCAGGGCGCGCGGATTGGCGTCGGTGATGCGGCCCGCCGCATCGGCCAATACGATGGCGTCGGGAGAGAATTCAAACAATCTCCCGGCGATACTCTCTATGCCTGGTGTGCGATTCTGTTCGGGGTTGCTGTGCGTCAGTCGGCCTCCGGAAAACTCGCGCGTACGAAGAATAATAATTGAAGCGGAAGGGCTGTGTCATCAGAGCCAACCCTAAAGCATCACCACGAAGAAGAAAGATTGGGTAATTGCCAAAATTGGTAATTGAGTAATTGAAAATCCGCGTAAATCAAAGGTCTTCAATTACCCAATTACCAATTTTGGCAATTACCCAATCTTTCCTCTTCGGTATCCTTTACTGTGTTGCCGGAATATAAACGCTGTCCATAGTTACCAGCTCCGCATTCGGCACTTCGGTTTCAAGCCTGATCTTCCGGAAGCCCGCCTTTTTCTCGGAAGGCGCCAGGAAGGTAAGCCGGTACTGATGTTTAAGCCGGTCGGCGAATTCATTCAGGTAGGGCGCGAATGAGATGGGCATTTCGAGCGCCTGGAAATAGGCTTCCGCGCCGGTTTCATCGGCCAGACGCGAGAGGTTGTTCTGGCCCCAGTTCAGTTGCCACATGGTATGGCCCATATGTCCTGTTCGCGAGGCGTAGATGGAATAAACCTGGACATCGGCGCGCTTTGCCCGTTCGATGGCCTGCTCCAGATAGGTATCGTTGGGGCCCGGCTGCAACGCATCGATTCCCGACGAGACCAGAAAGATTTCGTGCCGGTTCGCGCTTGCGGGCCAGCGGTCGATCAGGTCGTGAATCGCCAGGTACGGGCTGGCGTCTCCGGCGGCGAAGCCCTGCGGCAGACGCAGCGCTTTGTCGAGGAGCGATCGGTCTTTGGTAAAGTTCTGCGCGACATTGACGGTCCCGTTCCGGATGTAGCCGACGGCGATGGCTGTGGTGTCGGGCTGGCCGGCGATGAACTTCTTCAAGTCGTCGAATTGCAGGCCGAGCGTGGAATCCGTCGAATCGTCGATCAGCAGAAAGAGTTCGAGCCCCGCCTGCGCTCCCTGGAGAGGGACCCAGTCCGTTACCTTAAGCCGGTCGTGGTCGTGAAAGACGCGCACATCTTCACGGTATACCGCCGGGATATCCTTGCCATGTTTCGCTTCGACCGACACGGTGATGGTTACGGGAACGGTTGCGGGGGCAGCGGACTGTTGGGCGGACCAGGCAACAGTCAGGCAGAGGGCGACCACCCCGAGCAGCGAGATTGTCAGCTTGCCGCTTTGATTTTTCATGATTCGTTCAGAATATCGGGAAATGGCCGGGCGTACTGTTCCAATCCGGACAATTCAGGATTGCAAGGAACATTCGCCGCTGATTTACGCGGATAAACGCAGATAAAAACCAAAAAAAATAAAACCAAAGAAACAGAATGGGAAGTATTTTCTGCGTTTTTATCTTTAGATTTTAATCTGCGTTTATCTGCGTAAATCAGCGGCGAATGTTCCTTGCAATCGTGCCCTGTTACCTGCCGGGCTCAACGCGCGCACGATCTTCCACGCGGCGAAGGCCACGAGCAGATGCTTCAGGGGATGAGCCAGATCGGTTCCCACGCGATCAAATATCCGCTGCTGGAAGAGTTCAAGAATCCGCGCACTCAGATAGAAGAACATCGCCACGCGCAACTCTCCGGCTCCTGCGAACCGATCAGGGCGGCGGAAAGCAACGATTACGCCGATGCCGGCTGCAACAATCTGGACGGCCGCATAGAATCGCAGATCTTCGTGGCCCCGCAGCCAGGTCACATACCAGTAAACGACGGATGAACCCGCCACCACCAGAGCATAAGGAAGAAGGGTGCTGCCGATTCCGGATTCGCGGCAGACGTTGGCGGCGGCGCAGGCAAATGCCGCAAGGCAGATCGCGATGGGCAGGCGGTCCCAGAACAGGCGGTCGGGCGAGGGCGACAAATGATAGAAGATGGAGCCGATTCCAACGAGAATCAGCGAGAGCATGAAGGCGACGAGAGGATCGGCGAGGGAACTGTCGCGTCGTCCTGGCGCAGGGGCAGTGAGCCGAAGACCGAACAGCCCGATGAGCAGAAAGGGAATATTGGTTAGGACGTTGGCGATAAAAGAGAAGTCCGCGGCGACAGTGCCGGTAAGAACGCGCGCGAGCAGTGGAAAGACAAGACTTCTCATTAATAGCAATCAGCACTCAGCAATCAGCACTCAGCACTCAGCAATCAGCACTCAGCACTCAGTCACTCAGTATTCAGGCATGAAACGCTATTGTATAGCGAATGTTTCATCGACAGGAAAAGCGCAGGAGAAACATCCATGGGACCGCCGGCAGGTTTCATGGCTGATTGCTGAATGAGTGCTGACTGCTGAGTGCTGAACGGTTTTGCCGAACAAAAAAATACGCAAAGTTGTACCATTGACTTTCAAGGAGGATTCACGTGGGTCAACTGATCGAGTTCAATCGTCCCGATGGTAAAACCTGTCCCGGCTATCTGGCGGAAGCGAAGGAGGGGGAAGGCGCCCCGGGCTTTGTGGTGATCCAGGAGTGGTGGGGGATGAACGATCAAATCAGGAAAACCGCGGATCGTGCGGCGGACGCGGGTTATCGGGCGCTGGTGCCCGATCTTTACCGGGGCAGGGTCGCGAGCGCGGCCGATGAGGCGAACCACATGATGGCGAAGCTGAACTTTGCCGACGCTGCGGAACAGGATATCCGTGGCGCGATTCAACGCCTCAAACAGTCATCGAAAAAAGTGGTGGTGGGCGGTTTCTGCATGGGCGGCGCGCTGACGATTCTCGCGGCGCTGCGCGCGCCGGAAATGGATGCCGGAGCGTGTTTCTACGGAATTCCGCCCGCGGAATTCGCCGATCCTAAAAAGATCGCTGTCCCGCTGATTTGTCACTTCGCCAATCGGGACGACTGGTGCACGCCCGCCAAAGTGGATGAACTTGAGGCCGCGCTGAAGCAGTCGAAAGCGCAGTTCGAAATTTACCGTTATGACGCTCAGCATGCGTTCATGAATGAAACGCGCCCCGAAGTGTACGACGCGGAAGCCGCGCGGACGGCATGGACGCGGACGCTTACGTTCCTGAAGAAAGCCCTGGGGTAGCGGAAAGATTTGAAATCTAAAATCTGAAATTTTAAGTTTAAAATCTTCCCGCACTACGGTGTTTACTGTATTTACCGGAAACCCGTTTCCACGATAAAAGCGATGTTGGCTGACAATGCAAAAATACCGAATTCCGGCCTTGTGCTCCAGCGCCCGGCGATCCGGTTTGACCGCCGGCTGATCCATCGGACTCAGGCCCGATTGAGTTTTGATTTCATGGGTTTCATGGGAAGGTATCGATGCCGAATTTCCGTATTTTGATTGCCGACGATCATGAGATTGTGCGCAAAGGTCTGCGTTCCATGGTCGAGGCCCACGCGGGCTGGGAGGTTTGCGGCGAAGCCGTGGATGGCTGGGAGGCGGTGCAAAAGGCCGAAGAGCTGAGACCCGACCTCGTGGCCCTGGATATAGGAATGCCCAATCTGAACGGCCTGGACGCGGCCCAGCAGATATTGCGGGCCAATGCGAAGATCAAAATCCTGTTTCTGACCGTCTATGAGACGGAGCAGGTGGCCAGGTCGGTGTCGCAGATCGGCGCGAAGGGAGTCATTCTCAAGTCCGATGCCGCGCGCGAACTGGTCACGGCCGTGGAACTCATTCAGCGGAACCTGACATTCTTCAGTCCCAAACTGAAACCGGCGATTCTGGGTATCGACTCGCGGGGCAATCAGCGTTCTCCGGAGAAAGATGTGCTGACCCGGCGCGAACGCCAGGTTGTCCAGTTGCTGGCCGAGGGCAAGAGCACCAAGGAAGTGGCCACGGCCCTCGATCTGAGCGTGAAGACCGCGGAGACCCACCGCAGCAACATCATGAGCAAGCTCGGCCTGCACTCGGTGAGCGAGCTGGTGCTCTATGCCGTGAGAAATAAAACAACATCATGAGCAAACTCGGCCTGCACTCGGTGAGCGAGCTGGTGCTCTATGCCGTGAGAAATAAAATCGTTCAGGCGTGACCAAAGACAAAACCTTTGCACCACGGAGCCACGGAGACACGGAGAAAGACAAAAAGATAAATAGGTTCGGCACGAACCCATTTATATTTTGTCTTTCTCCGTGTCTCCGTGGTGCAAAGATTTTGTTTTTGGTTGCGGCCTGGTTGCGCCGCGGTAAAGGTTTTTGCTTTCTTTCCTTTGTGTTCCTTCGGGATCTTTGTGGTTTCAAGCACTTTTGGTCTACAGAAAATCCTCAGACCATCTAAGGGTTTCTCAGGATTGTTGCAAAAAGACGAAGATATTATTGTGGTGCTCTCGGTGAGATTTCTGCCATGGATTTACCCCCCGCCAGGCAGGTGCAAGGGCCGCAGATGTTGGCCTGGCACCTGCCTCCCGCCTTTTTTAAGCGTTCCTGATTCATCACAAGAGCGATGAAGAGAACTGTCCCGGGAAAAATTTCAGGAGATGTGCACGATGTTGTTGCGGACGGCGTACAGCACGAGATCGCTGACCGAACGCAGCTGAAGCTTACGCATGATGTTGGTGCGATGAGTTTCAGCGGTCTTGACGCGCAGATCGAGGACTGTGGCGACTTCCTTGGTGCTCTTGCCTTCCGCCAGCAGTTGCACGATTTCACGCTCGCGCGGCGTGAGCCGGTCGGTTGACGACGCGGCGGGAGCGGCCGCCGCCGGCGCATGGCTTCGCAGATAGCCTTCCAGAACCAGCGATGCCACCGACGATGTGAAATAGGTCTTGTCGTGTCCCAGCGCCTCGACCGCAGCGATGAGGTCGCGGGCCGCGTCGGACTTCAGCAGAAAACCGCGCGCCCCGGCGGCGAGCACGTCGCGGACCACCTGCTCGGAATCGTGCAGGGTGAGAACGAGGATTTTGATCTTTGGATTCGCCTTCAATATCTGGCGCGTGGCTTCGAGTCCGTTGAGGACCGGCATCGCAATATCGACGATGACAATTTCCGGGCGAAGTTGCCCGGCCCGTTCCACGGCTTCACGTCCGTCCGCGGCTTCGCCGCAGACTTCGAGATTCGGCTCGGACTGAATCAGAGTGCACAACCCTCTGCGCACCACTTCGTGATCGTCAGCCACCAGTATGTGAACAGCCATTGTCTTGCCTCCAAATAAAACAAGTTCAAATCGAATACCTGCGATTCAGCGAGCCGTGCCGCGCGTTCATATTTCGTATTCGCGCGTTCGTATTTCGTACTTAAAGATAATCCTGGCGCTCAGTCTCATCTGATACTGTGTGTCCTGTATTTTTAGCTTTTCGCGTGTTCGGTTAAATACGGTGTGTACTGTATTTTCGGCCGGCGGGGGAGCTCAAAACTAAGGTATGTACTGTATTTTTCGGGCCGCTCCACGCCGAAACCGGTAAAAAAATCTCTCCGCGTGTTCTTTTTGGTACAGGATTTTCCCTTAGTCCTCTACGGAGCCCGCCGGATTGTTCGCTTTTACGATTCCGGTTAACTTCAGAATGTCGCTGAAAGTGCCGCTCTTTTTAGGATCGCTGATGGATCGGGCGGCAGTCAGGTATAGATCAGGAGGCCTGCTAAAATGTTATCGCAAATGAAGATCGAAACGGGCAAACACGCTCCTCATGTATTTCTCTCAACCACCGGCGTGGGCAGACAGTTTGTAACCTTCAGGAAAAACGCCACGGTCTTTGTACAGGGCGATGCCGCGGAATCCCTTTTCTTCATACAAAAGGGCAGAGTGAAACTCAGCGTTGTCTCCGGCAACGGAAAAGAGGCGATCCTCGGAATTCTGACGGAAAGCGATTTCGTGGGTGAAAGCGTTCTCTCCAACCGGCACCCGCGCATGTCAACCGCCACCGCCATTACCGACTGCCTGATGCTTCGCATCGACAGAAAAGCGATGAATCTGGCGCTGGCGCAGGACGCGACTTTGTCGGCGCTGTTCACGGGCTATCTGCTGGAGCGGAATCTGCGGCATCAGGAAGATCTCGCCGACCAGCTGATCAATCCCAGCGAAAAGCGGCTGGCGCGGCTGCTCATGCTGCTGGCTGAACCCGACGGAGCGGAAAATATTATCCCCAAGGTAAGCCAGGTGACGCTCGCCGAAATGGTGGGAACAACCCGTTCGCGCGTCAGCTTCTTCCTCAACAGGTTCAGAAAGCTGGGGTTCATCCAGTACAAATACAACGCCCGCGACGTGCTGCGCGTGAACAGCGAACGGCTCGATCTGGTCCTGCGTGACGAGTCCGCATCGGGCCGGGAGAAAGCCAGGGTGGGCGGCAACGTCCAGTCCATTAACGCGAACCGCGCGAAAAGGCAGACTGAAGCCGCGGGCCTGAAGAACCGGCGCGCGACGGGGCTCGCTTCCGTGGAAAAATTCGACTCCGCGACGACGCCCGCAAAGACCGAGCGTCCGGAAATTTCTCCGTCGGACAGACTTGCCAGTTAACTTAATAGTAACTACGGTCAATACCGTATTTACAGAACAAAGATCAGGAAGCGAAGATAGCGGGCAGGTGCCGGTTCGAATTCTAATCGTCGACGATCATGACATAGTCCGGCAGGGAGTGCGGGTTTTGCTGCGCAGCCGAGCCGAGTGGGAAGTATGTGGCGAAGCCGAAGACGGAATCGACGCCCTGGAAAAGGTCGAGCAACTGAAACCCGATCTGGTGGTGCTGGATGTCAGTATGCCCTACAAGGACGGCCTTGCGGTGGCAACGGAACTCTCGCGCGGCAAAGCGCCGGTTAAATCGGTTGTGCTGACCATGCATAACTCGGCGGAAATGGCCGCCGCGGTCAAACGAAGCGGAGCTAAAGGTTTCGTGGTTAAGTCGCATGCAGCCAGGGACCTGCTGAGAGCGATCGACGCAATCCTGGAGGGCGGCGTTTTCTTCAGCGAATAAGTCCTGCGAGACGCTATTTTTTCTTAGCCACGAATGAATTCCAAAATCGAAGTTCGGGAAGGTTGTTCGATAAGCGACCTTCAGATTCCGCAAGCGGGGATAATTTCCCCGGAGAATCCCAGGGAGTGAGTTGGATTGCCTCCCCGGCGAATTGTGGTTCGGGTCAGGCAGGCGAGCGAAGCTGCCGCGATCCGAAAATTTAGAAGGGAACGTATGATGTCGAAGGGCCCCATCAAGTTTTCTATTGTCCCGGACCATGCCCCCGGACCGGTGGCTGTACCGTCCAAAGGCAAGGTGAAGCTCAGTCTGGTCAACCCGGAAGAGAGTCTGGTCAACCCGGCGGAGAAGGATGCGATTCTCGCCGTGAATTTTGAAGCAGACCGCCCCCTGCGTATTCTCATCGTTGACGATCATGACATTGTGCGGCAGGGTGTGCGGGTGATCCTGCGCAGCCGGGCGGAGTGGGAGGTTTGCGGGGAGGCGGAAAATGGACTTGAAGCTCTGGAAAAAGTCGCCGCGCTGCAACCCGATATCGTCGTGCTGGATGTCAGTATGCCCTATAAAGACGGGCTCGCGGTGGCCCGGGAACTGGTGCAAATGAACGCCTCGTGCAAAATCGTCATACTGACCATGCATAATTCAACCGAGATCGCCTCCGCGGTCAGAAGGACCGGCGCCCAGGGGTTCGTGGTCAAGTCGCACGCGGCCAAGGACCTGGTTCGGGCCATTGAGACGATTTTGAGCGGCAGCGATTTTTTTGCGATCGATCCCATGCTGACGCTGCACCAGGAGGCCGATCGGCAGACAGCTTCACATCCTGCTGTTCCGCCGCCGGCGCCTCCCGACGAAAAGTGATTTTTCCCCCGATGCGACAAAACCGGGACGTCTCCCAGAGGCGTCCCGGTTGCTTTTTGCGGCTGAATTCAAAAGCAGAACCAAAAAACCTGAAACACGGAGGGAACGGAGGAAGAAATCCGAGGAAACGGAGGAATTCAGGGGTTGTAACGATGAACCAAAATCTCCTTGTGCCGCAACATTACTGCCGCGTCTTCGCGACACCCCCCTTAAGAATTTCTCCGTTCCCTCCGTGTCTCAGGTTTTTTGGTTTTGATTTGTGAGTTCGGGCCGGAATGGAAATGGACCCCCTACAGGAAACCCTGTATAGCCTTATTTACATTCGCATGTAAAAATTCCAGCTTCCGGGATTCGCACGGAAGCAAGTGCCCCGCGCAATTGTTCGAATTTGCGCGGTCTTTTGTGCCAGGCTTAACCTTATCATCCAGATCGTCCGAGGCAATCAGAATGAAGAAGCGCAACCAGACTTTGGCAGGCGGGAGCACAGCCGTTGCGGCCCCCGAGCATGCGAGGAACAACGGCAGCACGATGGTTGCGGAAGCGGCGCCACCCAAACTCGATGTGATATTGCGAGCCCTGCAGACCGTTCGCGGCGGAGATTTTTCGGCGCGGCTGCCCGGATCGTGGATCGGAGTCGAGGGAAAAATCGCCGACACGTTCAACGAGATTATTGCCGCCAATCAGCAGATGGCCCAGGAACTCAAGCGCATCGGCCAACTGGTGGGCAAGGAAGGCAGAACGCGGAAGCGGGCGCGGTTCCATGAGACGCGGGGCGAGTGGGGCGAAATCGAAGGCTCGGTCAACACTCTGGTCGAGGATTTGCTGCGTCCCACCATTGAGGTCACCCGCGCCATCGCCGCTGTGGCCCGCGGCAATCTGACGGAAACCGTTCGACTGGAAGTGGATGGCCGTCCTCTCGAAGGCGAGTTCCTGCGCTCGGCCGACATCGTCAACACAATGATTCAGCAGCTCAGTGTTGTCACCTCGGAAGTGACGCGCGTGACCCGCGAAGTGGGTATCGACGGCAAGCTGGGCGGCCAGGCCCAGGTGCCCGATGTGGCCGGCACATGGAAAGACCTTACCGATTCTGTCAACGCCATGGCCGGCAACCTGACGGGCCAGGTCCGTAACATCGCCGAGGTCTCCACGGCCGTGGCCAACGGCGATCTCTCCCGCAAAATCACGGTGGACGTGCGCGGCGAAATTCTGCAGCTCAAGGAAGCCATCAACACCATGGTGGACCAGCTTCGCTCCTTCGCATCGGAGGTAACGCGCGTGGCGCGCGAAGTCGGCACCGACGGAAAGCTCGGCGGCCAGGCCGTGGTGCCCAGCGTGGCCGGCACCTGGAAAGATCTCACCGACTCGGTGAACGCCATGGCCGGCAACCTTACGGCCCAGGTACGAAACATCGCCGAGGTGACCACCGCCGTGGCCCGCGGCGATCTGTCGCGCAAGATCACCGTGGACGTGAAGGGCGAAATTCTTGAATTGAAAGACACCATCAACACCATGGTGGACCAGCTCAACGGCTTCGCCGGTGAAGTGACGCGCGTGGCCCGCGAAGTGGGAACCGAAGGCAAGCTGGGCGGCCAGGCCCAGGTGCCCGGCGTGGGCGGCACGTGGAAGGACCTCACCGACAACGTTAACTTCATGGCCAGCAACCTGACGGGTCAGGTGCGAAACATCGCGGAAGTGGCAACCGCCATCGCCAGCGGCGATCTCTCACGCAAGATCACGGTGGACGTGCGCGGCGAGATTCTGCGTTTGAAAGAAACCCTGAACACCATGGTGGACCAGCTCAACCGTTTCGCCGGCGAAGTAACGCGCGTGGCCCGCGAGGTGGGAACCGAAGGACGTCTGGGCGGCCAGGCGAACGTCCCCGGCGTCGCCGGCACCTGGAAAGATCTGACCGACTCGGTGAACTCCATGGCCGGCAACCTTACCGGTCAGGTGCGTAACATCGCCGAAGTGACCACCGCTGTGGCCCGAGGCGATTTGTCGCGCAAGATCACCGTGGACGTGAAAGGCGAAATTCTCGAACTCAAGAACACCATCAACACCATGGTGGACCAGCTCAACGGCTTCGCCGGTGAAGTGACGCGCGTGGCCCGCGAAGTGGGAACGGAAGGCAAGCTGGGCGGCCAGGCTGAAGTGCCCGGAGTCGCCGGCACGTGGAAGGACCTCACCGACAACGTAAACTTCATGGCCAGCAACCTGACGGGCCAGGTGAGAAACATCGCCGAGGTAACCACCGCCGTGGCCCGCGGCGACTTGTCGCGCAAGATCACCGTGGACGTGAAAGGCGAAATTCTCGAACTCAAAGACACCATCAACACCATGGTGGACCAGTTGCGGGCCTTCGCTTCGGAAGTGACGCGTGTGGCCCGCGAAGTGGGAACCGACGGACGCCTCGGCGGCCAGGCCCAGGTGCCCGGTGTCGCCGGCACGTGGAAGGACCTTACCGACTCGGTGAACTTCATGGCCGGCAACCTCACCGGCCAGGTGCGTAACATCGCGGAAGTGGCCACCGCCGTGGCCCGAGGCGATTTGTCGCGCAAAATCACCGTGGACGTGAAGGGCGAAATTCTCGAGCTCAAAGACACCATCAACACCATGGTGGACCAGCTCAACGCGTTCGCGGGCGAAGTGACGCGCGTGGCCCGCGAAGTGGGAACCGAAGGCAAGCTGGG
>WNFD01002577.1_pt1 | contig 18263 bp, 36 predicted proteins | sample 5400491 | NCBI WGS metagenome assembly WNFD01 (sample SAMN13153343, study PRJNA577476) | soil metagenome | isolation source: 120 cm saprolite under Douglas fir tree site 2 hole 2 replicate 2 | place: USA:California | collected 2015-04-18 | reverse complement strand
ATGCCGCGAAACTCACCCCCAGTTAATCACTGGGAGTGAGTTCCTGTGTTTTAGTTTGTCAAGTGTGGTTATTTCAGCGATACGGAATGTAATATGAGGCAGTGAGTAGTGCATTTGCGAGACCACTGCGGATACTAGACTTGTGAACACCCATCACCATGATATCGTAAACTAGTCCATCACGTACTACCAGAATATCACCGTGAGAGAAGAAATCGTTTCCGTTTCCGGGGGTGTGCGTGAATCCATACTTACTGGCTACCTGAGCCATCTGGCTGCTGTCCATTTCGTTGTTTCTCATGTCTCTATTAAACCATCTGGCCCGGTTCCATGTCTAGGGAACCGGGCCAGATATTTTAAACTAGTGCGTCAGGGGTATGTCAGGGTTCCGTCTTTGATGCCCCGGGCGATGGCATCGTATCCTCCGGGGTTGTCTTTCTTGAGGTCCATGAGTTCGCGGCTGGTGACTTTTCGTGCGGAATCGGCTTCGAAGAATGCCCGGATCTCCTGGGGACTGGCTTTGGTGGAATCTACCATGGTAAGTGTCCTTTCTTACTTGTCGCCGTTCGGGGGGCTTTCCGTATTGGCCTTGACGTACTGCTCGACACGGAAGCGGGCGGTGTAGTATCCCTTTTCGCTGCCTTTGGCGGTGTTGCCGATGATGACGAGCCGTCCAGCGGCTCTCTGGTATGCGTAGGCTCTGGCGTCGCTGAGCCATTCTTCGGCACTCTGCTTGGTGAGGAAGTCGGGGGTTTCCAGCCTGTTGTCATTCTCCTTACAGTACGCGTAAGCTTCCTCAATGGTCTCGGTTACCTCAGTGTGGATCTCATCAAGTGGGATCCGTGAGCCCCTGCCGCTGGTGACGGGGGTAAGGTTGAGTGCCATGTCAGGCTCCTTTCGTTTTGTTTGGAGCCTTCATGGTACCATGGGCCTAGATCCTGGTCAACCCCTATGGCCCGGTTGTAGTGCAGAATCTTTCAAGATCTTCTAGACTGCCGTTGTAGACGTCTAGGTCGAGCCCGTAGCCAACGTTCTGCCAGAGGGTCCACTTGCGCCATGGTCCGGTGGCTGGGAGGGCCGGACGGGGGACCTGGTAATCGGCTACCCACAGGTGCCAGCCTCCGAGCCTGGCACAGTTGCCTTCTTCGATAAAGGCTGGATAGGTGTAGATGAGGCATCGGTGGCCTGGGCAGAGTCGGTTGACTTCTTTGAGAAACGTCCAGCCCCATCGGCTGACGTGGCCGGGCTGGCTACCATCAGGATCTTCTAGGTCCAGCACGAAATTGTCACCACGTTCTAGTCCATTCTCTTTCACGAAATCGGTGAATATCCTGGCCTGCATAGATGGATCGTTCACGGGATGACCGTAATGATATGCGAATCTATGCAGTTTGAGCAGTTTCATGTGCCGCCAGTTACGATTAAACTCTTGATCCTTGAAATCGATGCCTTCTGTGGCTTTCGCCATTGCGAATTCGATGTGCCCATTCCATGCGGCCCAGTCGAATTTTCCATTTCTGTTAGATACGTCTATTCCTTGTGGATTATTCTTCATCTGTAGCGCCTCCCCCACCATTGTAGCGCTTCCCCCACCATATTCCAGGTTTCTTTGTGGTTGCTGACGATTGATCTGGTTCTGTCTTCTTAGGTGGCGTACCCGGCTTATCAGACTCATCAGGATCAGTCCTTTCGGGAAACTGCTTGTCGAATCTATCTCGCAATTCTTGATGGGATTTAGTCAGCCGATCTTCTCTCAGAATTTCTCTGGCCGCTTTTACTTCCCTGGCTACCATGGCATCGATGTCTTCCTCAGCCATCAGTCTCCTCCTTTTCAAGTTCATGCAGAATACGTATCTGACGTTCCGCTGCTTCTTTTGTCTCGTGCTGTGCCCTGACTTCATCTGTCTCAGTATTGATCACGAGATGCTTACCATTTTCTGCTTTGTACTTATAAGGCATGTTATTCTCTCTTTACGCGTCCATGGGGAATTTGCATTCAAACTCTATGGAAGTGGTTCCGGCGGGGAGATTGACCAGGGTAAGAGCACCTGCACTGTTCAATCTCAGCAATGGGGTAATCGCTGTAGCCGCATAAGCATTGGTAGCGGTCACGGTAACACCTCGTCGTTGTGTATTAGGTGGCGAGTATCCAGCGGGCAATGTGGCTATCTGAGAAGTTCCGGACGTTGCTCCATTTGTTATCGCTCCGATAACCTGCACTTCATTAGTGGATAGCATCCGGTACTTAGCATCAGGTCCACCAGGTGTCCCAAGATTAGACCAGCCGTTTAGCAGTGACATCCCGTGCCAGGATTCAGCTACTCCCGGTATGGCGACAGTCCCGGTTCCTGGCACTACCCCATTCACGGTTCCTGATCTAATATTGAATCCTGAACTATCCCAGTATGCAGTCTGATGCCCAGCAACTACGGTGTCCTGATATATGAACTCACCATTGGCAGAGGATGTTCCTCCAGCATTGGGACTGTTCATTTCCTGGATAACGCGGTCAGTGTGTCCTGCTACGTTAAGTTGCGGGCTATCAATATTCAAGGCAAGAAACCTGCCAGCCCCCACCCCCCCTTCAAAACCCTCAATAAATCCAGCATCATTTTCAATTGCATCACCGCTAAAATATGCTAGGAATCCCTGACCTCCGCTAGCCAGTCCTACAAATACTTTCTGGCCCGTGTCGCCTATTGGCTGGATTTCAAGTCCATTAGAGCGGACCGGATTACCATATGGGTCCTGTGTCGCTGTGCTTACCAATGACGCAATCAGGTTATTAAGCCCGGGTGTGGGATTATACAGGAATACTCCGTCACCCTGGCCGGGTGCGATAATGATTACCCGGGTGTTGACTGGATCATTGTATCCCTGACCCGATGCCTGGCCATATGGCATGTTAGACACTGCCCGCTGGTGTCACGGTGCCGCTGATTTTCATTGTGGCTATCTTGCCAGCGTCCCCTCCAGTCCATACTGTTGTTATCCAGTCACCGGGTCTCAGCGATACGGTAATGGTGCAAGTGTCCCCAGTTGAGCCAAGCTGAGTTTGCCCTACGAAATCGTTGGCGCTGAATGATTGCACGCCATAGCTGACATACGTGGCCGCTGATGCTTCTAGAGTCTTTGTGGCCACACTGACGGACACAGCAACAATGTGTACTATATATCCGCTTTTCCGGCTAATGCCGCCACCGCCGCTAGAACCGGCAGCTACCTGACCCGGACTCCATCTGACTGTGCCATTACCACTTCCATCGAGTGTCACAGAGGCGGACTCGATGAGTTCATAATCACTAGGGGCTGTCATCCTGGTTCCACAATCAGGTAGTTGAAACTGGATGTGTCGAGTGCATTGCTGCTGTTGACTACGAAACTGACTCCGGCAGTTATCACGCCAATATCAAGGAACCCGACATTAGCACCGCCGCTAATATCTGATATGAAGATCTTACTGTTAGCCGTTACGCTAGTATTAGCAACTGTCACGGTTCCGGCTGCGAGAGTAGCAGTCCCGAGTTTCGCATTAGCTCCTGTGGCAATCTTGATGCCTTGCCCCGCCGTGGCGATATCCAGGCTGCCACCCGTGATAGTCCCGCCAGCGAGAGCCAGATACCGTGCGTCGGCCTGAGCTTGCGTGAGACCTCCGCCCCCGCCGAATGACATGCCAGACATCAGATACTGCCCCGTCTGTTGACAGCCACGCTCACACGGCTCGGTGTGGCCACAGTGGCGACGACCCACAGGGGGCCGGTTCCGCTCACGCTCAAACTAGCACCTGCTGGCAGATATGCTCCGACTGGATTGGGTACCCCAGCTACCTGGTTATTAGGGTCCTGAGTCTGCCTGTATGTATGACAGATTACAATCGGATTATCGGTTGTCAGGATTGTTGCATCTTTCCTGAGCAAATCCAGGGCAAGTACCTGAGCTTGTATTGTTGAGTTCTGCGTTGTATTCACCACGTAAGTTGAGCAGATGAAATGCTCTGGCTCGATTTCCTTAGTGGGGCTAGCTCCACTCATCTCGTCAGGATTCACCACATGGACGTTAACAATCTCAGGATCGTCAGTATTTTTCACAGGAACCTCTTAATTATTTTGGAACTTTTTGTTCCCTCAGTTAGCTCTGCCATGCCAACCATGACCAGGGCTATCCCAATAATGCCTTCAACGATCCTGAACCACAGATCACGGCCTGTCAGTTTCTCAAGGACTCCAGTTACGCCGCTCGCTGCTGGCACTACAGCATTCACTACATTTCCTGGCACTTTGCCCGGATTAGTGACTGCGCTACTGGCCCTCAGGGCTTCCACTTCAACCCATACTGCCTGATTAATCTTCTGAGGATGCGCAGAGGCTTCGGCTGCTGTGGCATATCCATGAATCAATAGTGCGGTCATGGATTTTTCATATACTCCAGACAGCTCGAATGGAGCAGTCTTGCTACCGCCTAGCTCAGTTACGTACCAGGTCATTCAATACCACCCAAATTCATTTTCATGCCTTTCCGCTGAAATCGGGTCTCCATACTTGTCCGCAATATACCCGAGCCCCCATAGTATCTGAGCTGTAGCACTAGAGGTAGGTGGATTGGCGGATCCGGCTGGATACTGGTTAGTTGGCCCGTGTCCTAGTGCCTGGGCAATCCCGTAAGCTCCGCTAGTATCATTTTCCGCTGTATTGGACCACCCGGATTCTCTTTCCCACAAGGCATAGAGAGCGTTCCATTCATCTCCAGTCCAGCCACGGGCTGCCGCCAGCATCTTGCCCTTGAGAACATTACCGGAAACATCGGCCGGAGCAGCCGCTGCTGATCCCCCCGCATTCTCGCTTGCATTGCCTCCGCTATTGCTTTCTGGCCCCTTAGCTGGTTTCTTGCCGCTGATGATATCCTTGAGAACAGTAGTGATTTTCTGATTCTCGATGGCAGACCATGTGAGAATAACACCTGCCGTGGTTGTGGCAAGCGCTATCCCGTTGACTGCCATCGAGAGCCTTTTATGCTACCGAGCGGAGTTTCGTGTCGTATCCTGTATCAGATACCAATGCTCCTGTGTCAGGATTACTGGCATTGGCGTGTCTGGCGTGAAAATCAAGGGCAAACAGGACTGCCCCGCCGAGAATGAAAACGTTGACATCCTTTGTCAGCAAGGTAATTGCCGCTAGAACGCCTGCTGATGTGATTGTTGCCTTTTTTCTGCCTGCTTCAATGTTAATATCATTGGCGCCCGTGGCGTGCATGGTGGCAGAATCGGGAAGGGACCGATCATAGATGGCATATACCATCACGGATGTCGCGATTCCGATTGCAATAGATCCATCAGGCTTGAGAATAGACGTGATTGCCATTTTTATTCTCCTGATATGTTTCTGTTGGAGAACCAGGATTTTGAAGTCCTGATTTCATTGCGTGCTGATACTGTATCCACATCAATCCTCCGCCGAGCGCTGCGCCGACAGCAGGCCAGGGAGTTTTGTCAATCAGGGTTCCCAGGACTGCAAAACCAGCAATCTGCAACTCTGCGATCTTAACCCATTTCATGAGTGTTTCTGCTCGCTGTTGCGCATTGAGTTCTGCGGTCTGGGGACTGCTGTTAACTGCCGACACAATGTCATAGGACAATGCTGCATAAACCGCTATCTTAACAGCGGGAGACGTTCCGGTTAGCTCAGCCATTGGCTCGCTTGATTCTCTGTCCCTTATGCAGCTTAGTTGTCAGTGAAAAATGGTTCAGGGAGAGAACGCTCTCGATTGTGGCAGGCGACCAGTGACTTGCCGATGCCAGTTGCTCGACAGTCTCGTCTCTTGGCACAGTAATCGTGTGATAGGAGCTACCGGGCTGGCCTGCTGTGTCTGTCAGCTTGATAGGCTGGGGATATCCCTGCGGAGGATTACCCAGGGCTCCTACGGCCTCAAGGAACAAGTCTCGCTGATCGCTTGTGACAGCAACACCACCTAGCACCTTGGATAGCGCCGCACTGATTGTGGAAACATCTCCGGGGATGATTCCTGATTCGGCTTCCGTGATCCACTGTGAGTTGGTGGTAATGGCAGTTGTGTCACCTTCCTGGGCTGCTTGCCACGCAAGGTCAGCAGTGGAACCCAGAGGATATCCGGCGGCATCAAAATTCCCAAGGTTATTACTACTGCCATAAATGCCTGTATTTCCACTCTCTTCTGAATACGGGATACCCGTGCTAGGATCGATCCCGCTGGTACCGCCTTCATCCGCATATGGTATTCCCGTTGCAGGATCAATACCGCTATCGGTGCCGCTAACGCCACCAGGAGCATTCTGGCCAGTTCCGCTAGCTGTTTTACGTCGCCGGATATACACGACACCCGCAATGCCGATAGCAACCGCTGCTCCCGCGTAAGTGGCCTTTTTCTTATCCACGTCACCCAGCCCGGGAATTTTTACCTTGTCAGCCATCGGCTCGATTCTCGCTTCCCGGTGAATGATTATTTACAAGTGCGTCATTGAGCACATCTGGTATCTTATTGACTAGCTTACGGGTCGTACGGCTGTGCAGATACGCGGTCAATGCTCCTGACAGGGATACAATAGCACTGATCAACGCTGCTACTTCTGAGCTTGTCATTAGAAGGTCACCCCCATGCAAAAACATCTGGTTCCGAATTATCTGGTACGGAAAATGCTGGCTCTGGTGGCTGCTGATAAGGTGATGGATCACCTATCCGCCCTTCCCATACCACGTTAGCACCATTGATATCACCTTCCTGGAAATAAGGCGAATCCGGGCCATCCAATGGCATCTGGCCTACTGGATGACGCCCATAAAATGGCACATCCTGCTCACCGTGGGTGTTAGTGAAATCCCATGGCATGCGGTCATGCTGAACTCGGCGAATGGAATGCCCGGCATTAAATTCAGGCAGTGTATTGAGTACACCGTATCCTTGAGTGGGATCAGCATTTCCGCCATTGTAGCCACCGCCTCCCCTGCCGTTCTGAGTTCTGAGCTGTCCAGCCACGGGTGCGAGATAATTCTCGTTGGGGGCGATGTAATTGTCTGTCGTGTAGTCCGTGTTTTCCTCATGGCCGGCAGGGTCCTTTCTTGTCAGCATTTCCACTCCCCCGTAATCGGGACTGTGTAGCTGACTCATCTGCTCACCGACGACAGCCAGAACATCCGGACGATCCCAGGATTGCTGGATAATGCCCCTGGGATAAGGACTAGCATGGGTAGTGGGAGTCAGGTCATGTGCTTCACCCTGTACCAGGTAATCCCGGTCACCATAAACATTCGCGTACTCAGGATCATACCCGTCATAAACAGACATGGGTGAAAAAGGAGACTCGGCAGGAATGACACCTGAGTACCCGAGTGCCTGTGACCCGTATTGTCCGTGCTCAGGATCAGGTACGTTAGCCTTAGATTCCAGGACACCTTCATCCATTACATCTGTGGTGTCCTGGGGATCAGGATAAAGTCCGGTGAGTCCCAGCAGGCGAGAGGCCATTTTACTTGCTGCCCGTGATAGCAGTATGCTCGGCACCGACTAGCAGGTTTTTTCCGGCATTCAGAGCCGGGACAGTCTTGTGCCCTGGCAATGTCAATGCCGTGATCACCATTGCCGCAACTAGTCCTGCAGCAATTTTCTGCGCTACTGTCATCATTATCAGTTACCTCTTTGAAGGTTTACCGTATCCGAGTGCCGTAGCGATATTCGCTACTGGAGACTGAGCGTTACCAAAACTTGTGAACAACGTTGTTATCAGTGCAGTCGTGGCTATTCCCACGGCTAGCCTGGGGGATATTTTCTCTAGACCAGTCATTGCCAGTGCGAATACCCCAGTCGCCGGAATGATACGCCAGTTAAACTGTTTTGACGTACCATTTCCGGCGAGTGGAGCAAACAACAACTCGTTTCCAGCCGTTATTGCCCCTACGGCTAGAACCAATGCTGTTGCCTGTGCCATCGTTAAACCGATGGCAGCTTATTAAGCAGCGGGATAGTCCGGACCTTGGGACTGAGCACAACTCCCAGGAGAAATGCAATGCCCAGCCACATGTGCTCTTTCTTCACCTTATCAAACTCCCTTCTGAAATCGTTCCACCACGGCTACGCGCTCGTCTCCGACCATGACATGAGTGCTGCCAGCGTCCTTCGATTCCACTACCTGCCCATTAGCGAGATGGACGTAGTAAACCGGGGCGCCTTCCGAGTTCACGTCATTAGCGGCATCAGGCTGCCCATGATTCTCGGGTGGCGCAGTCACATTGGCCACGGCATTACTGACCTTATGATCGATCAGGTCTGAGAGTGCCTGCAAATCTTCCTGAGTAAGAGCCATGACTTCTAGATCTCCTTTGAATCTGTTGTTTAGACTTACCTGGCCCGCAGCATGGCAGCATCATTACCAGGGGCCACGATGTAATTGGTAACCACGTGAACATTCGCCGCGAGAGCGAACGTTCCTGCACTCTGGAGAACGTTACCTGCCTTGGTAATCAGGTAACCATTCCTGAGTTCGTTTCCGGCGATACCATCGAATTCACGGTTGAATGCCTGGGTGAAAAACCCATTCTCCATTCCGTACGCAGCGTCCGGTGTACCAGTACCCTGATAAGCAAACCATCTGGCCATGAGATTCTGCCACATGATCACGGGCCGCTGGAATAGCTGGACCTTCCCGAACGAGAGCGTGAACGGGTCTGGCCAGTCCCCGGCCTCTGTCGAGAAGTTCCAGCCGGTTGCCCGTGTCCCGTTAGCATTATCGTATGCAATCCACTGAATATTGCGGATAGCATACCCGATTCCATTCTGCTGATTGTACTTACCCAGCCCAGCAGAAGCGGTCCAGATCTCCGATGCCCAATACTGGACTGTCCCCGCAGCGGGAGGCTTCTGAGAGAATGGGCGACCATGAGAGTCGGCCATTTCTGGCTCCGTGTACCCCTCTAGGTTAGCCCGCATCCGCCATGTGAGGGTACCTGCCGAGCCAGTTACCGTGTTCGCCTGAGAGTCGATGTAGATTTCCAGGGTGTACGACGATGAAGACGACTTATTCTCGATCTCGCCTAGCGTGTCCCGGTACACTAGTTCAAGGGGAACATAGAGAAGCATGGTGAATGCTGTGGCAGTTGCCGTGTAGCCCGCATTAAGCGCACGCGGATCAGCGTTTCCTGCGAAATACCCTCCCCACTTATTAATAGAAATCCACTCGTATCCGGTGAGAGGGCCGATAATCTCCCGGTTACCGACATCACGAAACGTGATCTTCTGGATTCCTGCCCACGGCTGATCCCCCGCATAAGTAGCACCAGTGAAACCGGTTCCCTGGAACAGGCACCAGATGCCTGAGAGCCACCCGTTAGGGGACAGCTTGAATGTGCCGAGTTTCTGTGTCGCTGCTGTGGCAGCGAGCGTCACGTCAATGTCAGGCGTGTCAGTCTCGTACACGCCGACACGGAATGGCTGCCGAGCCGGAGGTGCAGCCTTCTGGCCATCCTGCGGTGCCTGCTTACGTTCCATGACCGCTGTTGCCATTATTTTAACTCCCGAATCTTCTAATCTGGGTTAGTATTTCCTGAGTTCCGATCCGGGGCATCAGATCGCGGTTCCTGACAGTATCCGGATCTGGCAACCGGAAACCGGCATCATACGCTTTCCTGTGAAATTTGAGCATTATCTCTGCTTCACAGACGTTCATGGCTCCCGGGTGCAGGGGGAGATACATGCAAAGGAACTCATCTGACTGGTGACGTATCGCATCCTGTTTTGAATCATACAAGGTGCCATCAGATGATCCATCCTCCAGCTTAAAGGCCATCCATTTACCTCGTACATTCTCCCATGCCCAGCCCGCATCTCCGGCAAGCTGATGAAGATTAACGCTATCGCATACACGCTTAGCAGCATCCGTGTGTTCGGTCGCTGCCATAGGGCAACTGCTCACATGCATGATTCACCGCTGATATCTGTGAATGTGAGTGGAGGTTGGGGACAATTCCTGAAATGCCTGTGAGCAGTCCAGATAAAATGCTTACGTCTTCCGCACCGTGGGCATTTTCGTCCGGTGACCGACACGGGAATCAAGTATACCCAGTTCATTTGCTGTCCACTATGCAAATCCTGGCACCTGAGCGCTTAAGGTACAAGAATTGATATGGCTTGAGTTGCAAGGATATCTGCTCTACCTGGTGGGGATCGAATCCGCCGATCTCATCGTAGCGGATACGATTCTTACGGTCACCGTCCTTAGAAATGAACACATGCTCACTGTTACCGTATGCCCATATAGCGGCTTTACCGGAGTCGGTTGGCTTCTGCACGAAATACCATCCGCCGACGTCCATTGCACCAGCCATTGCGATATGGGTGGTCATGTACCGGTCGAGTCCCAGGAGCTTTGACTTCACCACAGTGTCGTCACAGACAAGGATTCCCTTTTTACCACGGATTCCCATCTTATAACGATCGCGGAGCAACGCTGCGGTCACCTCCGCGGCCTTATCGACATCTGTGTCAATGTCACCGAACTCAGGCCAGATAACGTAACCCGGGGGTGATCCATTCCACATTTCTTGTAGCTTGCGCTCGACAGGCCACGTCCGGACCAGCCGGTAATGCAATCGTTTCATCTCCTTTTCGGTAACAGGATCGCGGGGCTTGGACACAGCAATGTACGCGGGACACTCCGGGGTTGCCGTGTACTCAAGGAGCTTGAAAGCAAGAGTGGATTTACCTGCCATCTGAGTTGGCCCGGCGAACACCACATGCTGTCCTGGCTCATACCAGAAATAGAACTGAGCGAATTCCTCACGCCCGATCACTTCCGGAGTCCAGCGGTCAGCCGCTTTAAGAGTTGCCAACAGCCCGAGCCTGAGCTTCCACAATCAGTTCCTCATCACTGAGAAGAGCTAGTCTCTGAGCTTCTATGGAATTCTCGTAAAAAAGTTGCTTCTTAACCCTGTCTGATTCCTCTACCAGGATACGGGCATTTCGCCTGAGATTATTTTCCCAGTTATCATTGACTGCCCTGAGGAACTTAACGTCTAGTTCCTTTTTCCTAACCTGGTAACCCGCATAAGCAGAGCAGGCCATCAGGTATGCGAACACTAGCGCTCTCATAGAGCTGTCCTTTCGGCAATACTGCCATTACCAGCTTGTTTCTCAGCTTGCATCTCAGCCAGCAGGGCCGCTGAGGTTTCCTTTGCTTCCCTGGCTTCGCGGAGCAATTCGATTTTCTGTTTCTCCAGATCATTCCTGACCTTGGCTTCAAGAGCATCGGGAGACATGATGCCACCGAGGCCGGCGGCCTTCTCGGCGTCGATGCGCCCGTGGTTGGCCAGAAATTGCATCATGAGCGGCATAGCGGCCGCTGCTATGGCCATGTACGGGCTCACGGTATTGCCAGAGTCCAGCAGGGAAGCTAGTTTCTCATCACTGTCAGCCGCTTCTGCCAGGGCTTTGCTGAGCGGTGGCAGGTGAATGCTGATAGCACCAGCATCGGCATACTGGCCTCTCATGACAAGCAGGGTGGCGAACAGTGAGCCGAATCCGTTAATATTCTCCTGACGGGATTTAACGGGATCTTGTTTCTCCGCAAGTGGCTGGGCTGCCTTGCGGGGGACGGCACGCTTTACCGGGGTCCTGGCATCTTTAGGTGCCGTGATAGGCATTCTACCCGCCCGATCCGTACCGGGCGGCGAGCGCCATGAGGAAGGCCACGAGTGAGATCACGAGTGCCATGGCAGCAATGCTGCCCACATCCCTGACAGGCTGTGTCAGCTTATCGCGAGTTTTCTGAAACAACATCTGATATTCCTTTCTGAGTATACCGGGGACCCCCCGATACCCGGAGGGGCTTGAAAATTCCGGTGAAAGGACAAAGCCCGGTTTTCTCAAGCCCCTCCGGAACATTGAGAGGGGGGGACACCCCAATAAAGGCGCCTCTCTCACCTGACTAGCTTAACCGGTTAAGGTCACAATCAGGTAACATTGGCTAACTTAACCGGTTAAGTGACGTAGATCACATTGCACTTAACCGGTTAAGGCAGGATAAGATTGTCAATGACGGGAAACCCCGAGATGAAAGGCTTCAAGATGGCAATCGAGAATATACCTGCTGAAAACGAAAGTGAGAAGGCTCTCACTGCTGCGTGGAACAAAAACGACTCAGCCATAAGTGAGTGGAATCGCGTAATTGCGACAAGCACGGAACTCGTTGGCTACTCGCTATATGGGGGAAAGGATAACGACCGGACACTGAACGATCTCATCGGCATCCCGTTCATTGTGCAAACCGCGAGTTTCCGAAAGGGCGATATCACCCCCCCTGGCCTGGACTCCCCCCGGGATTACGTATCCTGCGAGATAATGATCCACCCATCTCACGCCAGTAAATTCTCCCGCCGGTACGTGGTGGTCAATGACGGGTCCACCGGAATCTACAGGACTATCGTCGCAGCGCTGGCCAGCCAGGGCCGCGTAACAGTCCCTGACACCCTCCCTGAAACAGGTGATGCGAACACCACACGATACGATGTATCGTTTTCTAGCGCCAACGGCGAAACAGCCCAGTTCCCCGGACTCGATCTCTATGCCCCCGAAGGACTCCGCCGGTCCGATTACCCTGGTCCCGATGGAGCCCCGGCAGCAACCTGGTATTTCGCGTAAGAAGCCACGGAAAAGACTTTCCCGCAAAGCAATAGACCAGATCTCCTCCAAACGAGAGAACCGGTATACAGCTAAATGCGGTTGCTTCATGCTCCCGGTAGAGTGCATGAAACTCGTCGGGACGCGTAAGACAAGCGCATGGTGTGAGAAACATGGCTGGCAAGACATCTTGCATGCGACAACCACCAGGGAAGTGCTCAATGCTGAACGCGGTCTCCCATTTGACTCCCCTTCACCAGGGCTGCCAGATGAACCGCCATTCTGAGAACGAGCATGCCCCGCTCGTAAATGGCGGGTAAGCGCCAAAACTGGGATAGCCTGTCAGAATCATACCGGAACAGGCTATCCCGGGGAGGCATAACTAAAAGTCAGTATCAGTCCGGCGCATCCTTGCGCAAAGCCAGAGGGCACGCTGAGACCCCTGAGCATGGTTTGCGAGAAGCCCAGAGAAATCGTCTCAGATACCGCAAGTACCTTGATAAGAATGAAAAATTCGGTCCCAGTGTCACACTAAACGATGAAGATGAAGCTTACGAACTAAACACAGCCAGGGACAACGCATATTACAATAAAAAAGGAAGACTGGGGAATTATATCAAATACAATGAACAGAGAACCATAGCCCGTATTTACGGCGACAGCGACCACCCCGGGATGACACTAGCCGAAGCGAGATGGACAGCCAATGCAGATACCGAGGAACTACGATCAAGAGCCAGTGAATACGCCAGAGGCAATGACGATGTCGTCTGGTTTTACCACTGAGTATGATATCAACAGTGCATACCCTTTCATTGCCTCAAAGAAAACCGCTTTCCAGGTTTTGCATAATAACAGCATTTATGGCAAGAAGGCTGTAAACCTGATACTCGATTTCTTTGAAGATGCTTATACTCGATGGGCAGAAGGACTATGCCCATGCTGCGGGCACACCTGGCAATACGGAAATTACAAAGCCATTGGTGAAGGCGTGATGATATGCGGGACGTGTGTGAGAGACAAGCACGACGAGCCTGCTGAATTCAGGGAGGGATTGCTGCTTTCAATACTGAATGGTGCAATGCACGCTCAGGCACAACGGTAAAGGTAAAACAATGAAACGCTTTAACAGGATAGAAATTGATGACGACCTAGGAATTCTAAAGGTCACCGCCGAGGATGGCAGCCAACTGAATTACCTGATGAATGACGATGGAGATCTAAAACTTGGACGGGTATGGCTAACAGGCAATAATGAATATACGGTAGTATTCTTTCTGCTAGTTGGAATGGATACGCCAATTCTACTCAAAGTAATAAATAATGAGACCACGTAAATGGGAAAATGATGCACAACGGCGTGCAGCACAGAACGAGCTGAGAAAAATTCAGCGTAAGCTGAACCCTGGTAGCAGCCGTGATGTCAAATTCATAGCCATTGACGGCGAGGGAATGGGAAATAACGCTGATCACCGGTATGTATTGCTAGGTGTAGACGATCAGCAGATTGATAATCCAGATGGTCTGGGATTCCATGAGATTATGTCATTCTTGTGGGAGCAGTACCTAGAGAATCATAAAGCGGCATTCGTCGGATTTTTCCTGGGATATGACTTCACCCAGTGGTTCAGGGGATTGCCTGAGGAACGAGCCAGGATGCTTCTCACCGTGGCTGGCAGAGCTAAAAGAGCACGATTGAAGCACCCTCAGCTTGGTCCCTTCCCAGTGCAGTACGGAGACTGGGAATTTGATCTCCTTGGCATGAAACGCATGAAACTACGTCGCAGGGATGTCAAGAGCGGATGGATGTACATCAATGACTCGGGAGGGTTTTTTCAGGCTAGCTTGCTTTCGGTGATAGATCCTAAAAACTGGGCAGAGCCAATCGTATCGGAGAATGAATATGAGACGATCAGGGAAGGTAAAGAAAGAAGGGATTCGGCAGTCCTTGATAAAGACATGCGAAGATATAATGTTCTGGAGAATATTGTCTTTGCTAGACTCATGGGCAGATATGATGCTGGACTCACTCAGGCTGGGATCAGGCTCAGAAAAAATCAGTGGTTCGGACCAGGGCAAGCAGCGCAAGCATGGATGAACAAAACTGAGTTGCCCACCCGGGAAACTATTATTGACACCATTCCAAGAAAAATCCTTAATGCAGCTAGATGGAGCTACTACGGTGGATGGTTCGAGATATTCGCTCACGGTCACATTCCAGGAATCTCCTACGAATATGATATCAACTCTGCATACCCTTTCATTGCCTCACAGCTACCGTGTCTCTTGCATGGAAAATGGCACAATGGAACTGGCATTCCGGGGAAACTACGAGACAATGCTATCCGTATTGCACACGCTACAGTCAGGGGCACCGACAGACATATGGGAAGCATGCTCCATAGACTTCCGGAAGGTACGATCCGGAGACCCCAAAAAACTGCCGGGTGGTACTGGCAATCAGAGCTAGATGCCGCATGCAGAGCCGGGGTCATAGATAAAATCGAATATATAGAGTGGGCAGAATATGATCCCTGTAATTGCAGACCTCCTTTGCGTGGCCTTGTGGGCTTGTACGACGCTAGGCTACGTGCTGGTAAAAATTCAGCAGAGGGAAAAGGCCTCAAGCTCATTTATAACAGCATGTATGGCAAGCTGGCTCAATCTGTTGGTAATCCAAAGTATGCTAATGCTATTTACGCTAGCCTTATAACCTCGGGATGCCGGGAGATGATACTCAATGCGATTGCTACGCATCCTGATGGTACTAGCGCTGTGCTTATGGTGGCTACTGATGGAGTATATTTTACAACTCCTAATCTTTCACTTCCTATATCAGAGAAAATAGGTGACTGGAGTGTTTCGGAGAAAGAAAATCTCACGCTATTCAAACCTGGTGTTTACTGGGATGACAGAGCAAGGCGGGACGTGGCGAATGGGGAGAATCCCCATTTCAAGGCACGAGGCGTTAATGCTCGTGAGTTTGGTAAGCAACTCAGAAACGTTGACAATCAATTTGGTCGTTGGCCAGAATCGTTCCCTGCGGACCGTGACCCTGAGGGTATCCGAGATGGATGGTATCCAAAAGTAAAATTCACTAGCAATTTCTCAATGGTTACTTGCACGCAAGCACTCCAGTATGGCAAATGGGAACTCGCTGGCAGCGTGACAAGCGACAGGGAACTAACCCAGGACTCGGACCCGTCAATGAAAAGACATAGCGGTTATTATGAGAATGGAATATACTGGTCACGGCCATATGCAAATGGAGGAGAAATACTAGAGAGCACTCCCTATAATAAGTCATTCGGAGAACAACCTGAACGAGAAGAATACGGTATCACCCCTGACGGATACGTGATAGATCAATGGAAAAGAATGTTCACATGACCAAGCCAAGACTTAGTTCAAGCAGAAAAAATTTGCAAGGGCAAAAGCCTAAATCAAAGAAAGTAACATACGACAAGCGGCTTTTGCCACGAGTAAGGCCCCTCAGCGCCCCTGTTGCCGGAACACACCCTGATCACAGGATCACTGCACCACTCCCCACATGCGACGAGGTATACATGTGCTCATGGGGATACTGGGTATCTGAAAACACTTTCTTTCTCAAATATATTAACCGAGGTTGTCACATACACGGAAAGGTAACGGCACGATGAAAATGAGCACAGCACAAGAGGCAACTACGTTCATGAGTACCGAAGAATACCGGCAGCGCTCTATCAAGGTAGAAGAAACAACTGCGCTGCAACTAGAAAGAATGGGAGATAACCTAGATAAGGCTCTCAGGCTCATAGAAGAAATCCGAGACACTATTACTCATGTCTGTGAAGTAGCGCTCACGGCATTCATGGCAAATCTTCAAAAGATAGAAGAATGAATATATATGACCTTCTAAGGTCTCTCATCGAAGCCACTGCAAAAACAGGTCAACTCAATAAAAAGGATATCTTCGACGGCCTAGACTTGATAAAACGACTAGAATCAGTAAGCGCATTCGGTACCATCGGATCAATAACCTCAGGTCACGATTATCAACGAAACGGAGAAACACAATGAGTAGTATCAGGATGTGTGACAGATGTGCAGCAATTTTCTCTGAAAATGAGGAAAACTGGTCATCAGCAATCGGTACGCAATTCTACACCGACGACAGAGGTCGCAAGCAAGAGCGTCAAGTGCAAGAAGATCGTTGCGGTAATTGCAACGGCACACCACAAACTCTTCGGCCAACACTAGCGATCAAGCGTGGTGACCTGAGGGAAACTGGTATAGTCGAGCCATGAGCAGATACGAGATTCAAGCCGTCAGGACCAGAGCGTCATTTCCTCACATGCGTACCGGACTCCGGAACCAGGAACGAACCGGCATCGGCACGTACTCTCGCAAGAATAAGAGAGCAGTCGCTGATCACTATGCCAAGTACATAAGCGGTATCCAGGTGACATCAGAAAGGATTGGTAAAAGCTATCACTAGTGACGAGGATAAACTTAAAGCAGCTCTGAAAAAGGAAGCCGAGAAAGTCAAGGTCAGCAAAGAAGCACTACGATCTATTAGAGCGAAGATCAAGCAAAAAGAAGGCAAAAAAGGTTCGGGAAAGGAAAAGAAATGAGATACTCGCAAGCATACATAAATGCTCTGCGAACATACATCAATGTCAGGCAAGAATATTGGAATGCCAGAAAAGCATGGATCGATGCTTTTCATAAATTTCAAGAAGCCTGGGAAGAATGTAGTTACCCTGGGGGATACCCTGGGGAACATGTGGATCCCGATATCTATGAAGCCAGGGAACTAGAAGTGGTCGCAGAAATACTGAATTCTCTAGGAAAGGAAAAGAAATGAGAATAGAAATTGACGATTCAAATTCTTACCGACATGAAATCGACACGAATGATCCAATCTTGGCCGGTAAATGGTTCGCAGAGAAAGCTCAGCTACTGATGTCTGCTAACTATGCGTATGGCCAGTGCAAACTTCGGATCTGGCCTTCCACGTATGAAGAAACCACACTCATCGGACATCACGAGATAAAATTCACGTCAGATGCCCTACTAGAACTAGGGAATCATATTCTTAATGCAAGTAAACAAATGTCTATCAACGAAAGAAAAAGAAATGCCCATAAATGATAAAAATTATGATTCAGACGGTTCAGATATGATGCTGGAATCAGAGGAAGCAGAGGAGGAGGAGTGGTGTCCAGAAAGATGCGGATGCCGGCTCGGCACCGAAGATGCCGACATCCATGAGTGTGGATGTGACGGGCCTTGCAGGGGCATAACACACGTCATAACACACTATATTCCACCTGAAAACCTGTAATCTGAGACATCTGGCCCGGCTCCCTAGACAGGAGCCAGGCCAGATGGTTTAATAGAGACATGAGAAACGAGAAGGACAGCCAGATGGACGCCAGAACTATAGCTACAATCATCGACAATCACAATGGCACATCCCGCATCGTATGTGAATGTGGATGGCAGAGCATAGATTTCGATATCGAAGATTTCGATATCGTAACACAAGTACAAGATTCATGGATGTCTCACTACACAAACATACACTTGACAAACTAAAACACAGGAACTCACTCCCAGTGATTAACTGGGGGTGAGTTTCG
>WNFD01002576.1_pt1 | contig 18263 bp, 17 predicted proteins | sample 5400491 | NCBI WGS metagenome assembly WNFD01 (sample SAMN13153343, study PRJNA577476) | soil metagenome | isolation source: 120 cm saprolite under Douglas fir tree site 2 hole 2 replicate 2 | place: USA:California | collected 2015-04-18 | reverse complement strand
GGTAGCTTTTCCGATTTGGTAGCAGCGGCCCTGGGCCGCGATCCTCGCTCGGCAGGAGGCAGACATGATGCTACTAGCGAAAGCAGCTCTCGGACTTGGCGGCACGCTCGTCCTCGCGGGCGCCTATACGTTTCACGAAGGCGTCATCCGAATCGACGTCGACGAATACCGCTCCGGAGGTTCCCACGTTCATATGTGGGTTCCCGCCGCGGCCGTCCCCATGGCCATGCATTTCGTTCCTGGCGAGCACTTGCGGCGCGCCTCCGAGCAGGCGCGCGAAGCTCTGCCTGTTCTTCATGCCATCGTCAAAGAACTGAAAAAATATCCGGATGCCGACTTCGTTGAAGTTGACGGTCATGATCAGCACGTTCGGATGCGCACACATGGAGGGAATTTGCAGATTGACGTGGACGCCCCCGACGAGAAAATTCACGTTCTCTGCCCGTTGTCTACTATCGAAGACGTCGCCAGCCGGCTCGAGGAACACGCGCCGGCCGCCTAGCATTCGTCTCGTGAAAGTCTCTAACAGGCTGCTGAAGAAAAACTTGAAACGCAGGAGTTCTTTTTATTCTTGCCGCGGCAGAGCCCGATTTTGCAGATCAGCCGGTTCCGGCGGCCCGCCCTTTGCCTGCTGAAAATAAATCTCTTCAAACACCGCGTCCTTCTTCCAACCCGCTCGCCGCAGGATGCCGCGCCCATTCTCCACCATCGTTGGATGCCCACACAGATAACCCGTCGTCTCCTCCGCCCGCAACCCCCACTCACCCGCATACTTCCGTAATAAGTCATCCACCCGCCCCGTCTCGCCGTGCCAATTCGAATCTTCCCACGGCCGGCTCACTGTGGCCACAAACTTGAACCAGGGCACCTCGTTCGAATAGCGTTCCAATTCTTCGCGATAGCCGAACTCCCACGAGCGGCTCGCACCCTGCAGACAGTACAGCTTGTGGTTCCCGGGCATGGGGGAGTCTCCCTTCTTCCAGTCCCGATAAAGCGTTCGAACGTAACTGACAAACGGGGCAATCCCCGTCACGGTGGAGACCAACAGGTGGTGCGTCCTCCCGCTTCGCAAATCCAGCGTGAAGCGGCCCTTGGCGATTTTTCTGCACAGCAGCGTGTCGCCTTTCTTCAATTTGAAAAGATCCGGAGTCAGTTCGCCTTGTGGGACCAACTCGATGAAAATCTCGAGCGACTCTTCATAAGGAGAGGAAACGATGGAGTACGCTCTTTCGATCCGCTTTCCTTCGCGCTCGACTCCCAGGGTTGCGTACTGCCCGGCGCGGAATTCGAACGGCCCGCCCGGGTCGATTCGAATGATCCAGAGATCCGGCGAAAGGTCCCGCCGCTCAAGAATCCTGGCTTGATAGTGCTTGTCCGCGGAAGGGGCCATTAATATTTCTCCTATGGCGACCCATTCATGTCGCCAGAAAAAGTTAACGGGCGGAGCCAACTCCTGCTCCGCCCGGAATTTCAATTCCCACTACAACTGATACCAGATTCCTTCGAGCTGAATCTTTCGAACAAAGGCCGATACGGCGCCGTCCCTCGCCGGGGCTCTACCTAGTTGAACTAGAACCTATCAATTTCCAGCCCGCAGGGCAATCCTCTGTCAGGCGAGTCTTGGAGGAAACTCCCAGAAAGACAGGCCCGCCAGTGATTCGGACGTCGCGGTCTATTCGTAAGCGAGGGCGACAACCGGGTCGTAGCTGGCGGCGCGGAGTGCTGGGTAGATTGCTCCCGTGGCGGCTCCCACGAGTGCAAGCGCGATCGCGGAAAAAATCCACACAGGGGAAATCAGAATCGTTAAGCCTGGATTCGTCTGCTTCAAAATCGCCTGTGTCAGGAAAGTAAGCGCAATTCCCAAACCGGTTCCCACCAACGTGAGGATGAGAGTCTCGCCCAACAACATCTGGACGACGTCGAGCCGGGAGAAACCAAGCGCTTTGAGAATGCCGATCTCCCGCGTGCGCTCCATCACCATGGTGTGCATGTTCAAGAGAACCACGAGGAAGCTCACCACAATTCCCAGGGCCACCATAGTGCGCGTAAAGGGACGCAACTGCGGCAAGTTCGACGAAGTCATCAGGGTCACGTATTCCGACAAGGAGCGGATGCTGTTCTCCGGCATCAGCTTGAGAATCTGCGCGCGAGTGGCTTCCGTATCCCCTCTGCTTCTCACATAGAACATGGAAACGCGCTTCTCCGCCCCGGCGATCTCTTGCGCTGTCCGGATGGGGATGAAGTATCGCGCGCCTTTCCCGTGACCTACGATTCCACAGACGGTAAACGCATGATTTAACAGCGTGACCTGGCTGCCCACCTTCAAGTGGCGCGTCTGCGCAATGATGTCGTCAGCAATCACTTCGTCCGGCCCTTCGAACGGCCTCCCATCGCGGAACAGGAAACCCTTGCTCAGCGCGTTGAAGCGCTTGTAATCGATCCCATACACCATCACTAATTGTTTTGGTTCCGTCAGGATGACCGTTGGCGCCACTTCGTCCACGCCGCTGAGCGTGGCAATTTTGTCACCCAGCGACTCCTGCATCCCGACACTTACGAATGCGAAAAAAATCGAGGAGTTTGGCGGCTGAACGAGGATATCCGCGCCGACTCCCTCGACACGCTTTCCCCACTCGGAAATGACGCCGGATGTGAGACCCACGATCATCAAAACGAGAATCACCTGGATGGCAATGGCAACCACGCTAAGGAAACTGCGCAGCGGCCGAGCGGTGATGCTGCCCCAGAACATTTGGAGGAGGGAAAATGGTCCGTCGTAGGTTTCCGTCATCGAGCGCAGCCAGATTTGTACTCTATCATCCTAATTCCAATCTCGTCTCGGTCAAAAGTACCTTTTTAGGCTGTAGGGCAAGACGCGTGCCGAAGTCCGAGAAAAATATTTCTGCAACGTTAAGATTTCAACATAAGTGTTGATAAGGTTGTGGAAATCTCATGTCCGTGCACCGCTAACTTCTCCCCCTTCAACACTCTCGTCCTCTTTGCACTATTTGTGTGCAACATTGTTTTGCACACGCACACTTATCCGGCGAAAAATCTTACGACAAGAGGAAAATGATTCTCTCGGATAGTTCATGCAATGAATCGAGGGCAACTCTTTTCTTTTGTTTTTTCTAAGCTGTTGATTCTCAACGACCAGCCGCGGATTTTCCTTCAGTACCACTTCGGTGGCTTCTCGAGATGCACCTTGATCGTCTGTTTCGGATCGGTGATGTCGAGCCAGCGTCCATACGTCTTCCAACCTTCGGCGACAACTTGAACCAGAACTCTACCCATTGGCGCGTTCGGGACGTGCGCGATGCCATCGCGGCTGGTCTTTACATTCATTTCCAGTTTCTTGTCCTTCTTCAGCGAATGTTCTTCGATAAATTTCACGTATACGCTGGCGTTTTCAACGGGAACGCTCTTCTCGCCGCCGGTCACTTCAATGGTGAGCCGCGTTTGTACGTCGCTCGCGGGAGGTGGAGTCTGCGGCTTGGGCGCCGATGCGGGTGAATCCTGGGCGAACGCTCCGTGGGCAACCACCCCGCAGGCAGCGATGCAAATGCAAGCAAAAAACTGTGTCGGGAATCGCATAAATCGCCGAACTCCATGGTCTACGGAACGGCAGCTGGGGTCAAGTCTCGCCACGTTAAGATTGGATGCCACTTACACCAGAGGTGCTGCCCCGGCCGTCCACAGCCGGGGAAACTCCGGGCAACAGCCATTTGACTCATCAATATAGCTCCTGTAACTTCTCAAGAAACTGCTCGGCAGCCATGATGGGGACGTTTCAAGAATGAAATTCACCCCGAACGGTCACCACCGGATGTCGGACTGACTGCATCACGATCGGAACAGGAATCGCAAGGAGAGCACAATGGGTTTTGCCACCAACGCCATTCATGTCGGGCAGGAGCCCGATCCCGCCACCGGGGCCATCGTCGCGCCCATCTATCAAACTTCGACGTACATTAACGAAGAACTCGGCAAAAACAAAGGCTACGATTACGCGCGAACGAACCACCCAAACCGCAAAGCCCTGGAACGCACAGTTGCCAAGCTGGAAGGCGGCCACAGCGCCTATGTTTTCTCGTCCGGCATGGCGGGAATCGACGCGGTCTTCCGGCTCCTGCGCCCGGGCGATCACGTGGTTCTGTCGGAAGCCGTTTACGGCGGCGTATTTCGCCTCTCCACGCAACTGCTCGTGCACTTCGGACTGGAATTCAGCTTCGTGGACACGTCCATGCCTGATTACGTGCGCACGGCGTTGCGTCCCAATACGAAAATGATTTACATCGAAACGCCGGCCAACCCCACGCTCAGCGTCACTGATATCGCGGCGATTTCCAAGCTGGCCAACGAGCGTAACCTCTCCGTCGTGGTCGATAACACCTTTCTAAGTCCTTACCTGCAACGCCCCATCGAGCTCGGCGCGCACATCGTGGTTCATTCCATGACGAAGTATCTGAACGGCCACAGCGATTCCACCGGCGGAGCGGTGGTGCTCACGCGTCCCGAGGATGCGGAAAAGATCTATTTCATCCAGCGCTCCGCCGGCACGGGCCTCGCTCCCATGGATTGCTTCCTCGTTTCGCGCGGCATCAAGACACTGGCGGTTCGCATGCTCCAGCACAACGCCAACGGCATCACCGTGGCGCGCCATCTCGATGCGCATCCCAAAATCCGCAAGGTCTTCTACCCCGGCCTGCCGTCTCATCCGCAACATGAAGTGGCCCGCCGCCAGCAAAAGGGCCCGGGCGCCATGCTCTCCTTCGATGTAGGTTCGCTGGAAGCCGCGCGGCGCTTCCTCAATCACGTCAAGCTCTGCTCGCTCGCCGAAAGCCTTGGCGGCGTCGAAACCTTGATTTCGCTTCCGGCGATGATGACCCACGCTTCCATGCCCAAGGAAGTTCAGGATCGCGTGGGCATCACCGAGGGCTTGGTGCGCCTGTCCGTCGGCATCGAAGACGTCGAAGACATCATCGCCGACCTCGACCAGGCGCTGCTCTACGTCTGAGAGTCCCACAAGTTTCTGGGTTACGCGGAGGGCAGCCTATCATTTCCGTTTTTTGGTAAGTGGGTCCCGCAAACAATTCAGGCGATCCAGCGGGTTGGTTCTGGTCGAGGGGTTCACATTCCGGATCGGTCGCCGGGTCGCTGGTGGCGCTGATGTCATGCAGCTTGAGATCGGTGTAAGCGGGCACTATAACCACACTACGATGTGCTCGCAGGCGTGGAAGGGGCATTTTATCGGTCGTCAGGTCCACCGTCAGCGCCGGGGCGCTCACCGGATAGTTCGCGGACCCGAGTTTCAAGTTCGGTGAATTGGGACCGATCCGTGCGAGAAACGCAATTCGCTTTGTCGCAGGAATCAGCGGAAAAGGACGTTGGCGAACCGCTTTGCCAGGCGAATCAAGGCAAGATGGTTCGCCTCCGTGCGATCTGTTAGCCGTTCCTCCGCGATATCTGGCTCTTCTAGCGCCCGGCTTGCGCTCTCTTTCTCTCGCGTGCCACGGGTCATTTCACCTCGACTTTCACGCGCATCCAAGGATGGATGCAGCACTCAAAAAGATGTTCACCTTTCGACAAACCGGTGATCTGGCGTTGGCTGCCTTGAAGGATTCGGGTCTTGGCCACCGCGACGTTCGAAAAGCCGCCGGCACATTCGGGAACCGTCTCCTCTCCTGGCGCATTGAGCACCGGTAGAAAGCCGCCACCGAACTGCGCCACCTCGGTGAAGGTGTGAGGCTCGCCGCCCTGGTCGACTACGGTAAGAGTGGTTCCTTTCTTGATGTTGACGGTGTCAGGTTCGAAGTCCCAGCCCGGGTCCGGAGTTCCAGCGGCTGCCTTTGCAAATAAGTCGGACAATTTCGTGGCTGCTCCAAGCGCGACGTTCCGGCAGAAGTCAGGCCCAAGCGCGGCATTGAAGGTGACCGGATCGCATTCGTCCAAGGCCACCACCTGTGCGAGACTTGGTGGATTTTCTTGCTCAAGCGCTGCGGGCACAAAACTGAGTGTCAGGGCAGCGACGAAAATTGTTAGGGTTCTCATCCTGGTTCTCCTTCCTTGTTGTTCAGGAATTCGTGCCCGGGAAGGCACTGGTGGCTTGCGACCTGAGTGGCTGCCAGTGCTCACTCTCAAGCGCGGTAAATAGCAGCAACTCTAGCCGGGAAGTGCGAAGGCGTCAATCCTTGCCGCCCCTATCTGTTCCCAAAGTTTTCTCCAAGATCCTACCGCTTCGCTGGCGCACGCATATGCGGTGATCGGCAGAAGAGCCCAAGCGGAGGAGATCCTTCGTGACTTAAGAGATAGTCCCCGGCGTAGGCGTAATGAGGGATGCGGTTTAGCGCAAACGCTTCACGCTTTCTTGCAGCCAAGCGAGATAATCGCCGGAACCCGCAACGATCGGGAGGGCGATAAACTCCGGCACGTCATAGCTGTGTAGCCGCTTCACTTCCTTTTCCACTTCGGCCAGACGCTTCGCGGTCGTCTTGATCACCAGCAAGAACTCCCGCGCTTTCTCGAGCTTGCCCTTCCACGTGTAAAACGACTCGACGGGGCTCAAAATAATATTGACGCACGCGGCGAAACGCTTGCTGACCACCCTCTGCGCAATTCGTCTTGCCTCCGTTAGCGTTGGGCAATTCACCAGCACAATTCGGCTCTGTTCGGCCCTCTTCATAACCGCCCTCCTCTTACGCTTCATGCTCTTGCCGCGCCTGGCTAATCTCCTAACTTCTTCAACTTTCCCGTTTCAACTCTCTCTTCTCGGTGACCGCGGCACCTCTCCCCATTCAATTCTTTCTTCTCAGTGAACTCTGTGCTCTCTGCGCGCTCTGTGTTAATTCCTTCTTTTTCTTTCAACTTTCAACTTTCGACTTTCAACTATCCGCGGTCTAGAATAGCGCTCCATGAGCAACTCTCCGATTAAGTTTGGCACCTCGGGATGGCGCGGCCTGATCGCCGACGATTTCACGTTCGCCAATGTGCGCCTGGCGGTCACCGCCATCGCGGGACACGTGAAAGCCAAGTCGAAGGAACCCACAATTCTGGTGGGCTACGACACGCGCTTCTATTCCGAAGAATTCTCCCAGCTCGCCGTGGACATCCTGCAGCACCACGGCATTCGAACGCTGCTGTGCGAAACATTCACGCCCACGCCTGCGGTCGCTTTCGAAATCATGCGCCGCAAACTCGACGGCGCCATCAATTTCACAGCCAGCCACAATCCCGCCCAATATCATGGCCTGAAATTCTCCTCGGCCGACGCGGGCCCCGCGCTGCCGGAAGTCACCAAAGATATCGAAGCGCGCGTCGCGAAAATGATCGAGAAAGACGGCCCGTTTCCAATGTCGCCCGCTTCGGCAAGTCACGGCAAAAGGCCAGTCGGCGAAAAAGTCAATTTGCGCGGAAACTATTTGAAGCGCCTCGAAGAGCTCGTCGATTTCGAGACGCTGCGCAAGGCCAAGCCATCTTTGGTTGTGGACGCGCTCCACGGCTGCGGCGCCGGCTATCTGGACCGCACCCTCACCGATCACGGCGTCACGGTGCAAACCATGCGCGCGGAACGCGATTGCCTGTTCGACGGGACCGGGCCCGACGTCTCCGAAGAGAATCTCGCACCACTTCGCAAGGCCGTAGTTGATTCGAAAGCAACGGCGGGCCTGGCCACCGATGGCGACGCTGACCGTTTCGGCATCGTCGATCGCGACGGCACGTGGATTCAGCCCAACCTGATCCTCGCGCTGGTGTACGACTATCTGGTGGAAACACGAAAATGGAAAATGCCCGCCGCACGCAGCGTTGCGACGACGCAAATGATCGACGCGGTCGCCAAGTTGCACGGCCAAACCGTCCATCAGACGCCCGTGGGCTTCAAATACATTGGCCAGCTCATCCGCGAAGACAAAATCGCCCTGGGCGGAGAAGAAAGCGCCGGGCTCACCATTCGAGGCCACATCCCGGAAAAAGACGGCATTCTCGCGTGCCTGCTGGTGGCGGAAATGATCGCCGCGCGCGGCGCTTCCATCGGCGAACAAGTTCGCGCGATGTACAAAAAACTCGGCCGCGAATTCTGGCCCGTCCGCGAGAATCTTCATCTTTCCGACGAACAAAAGGCAAACGCCGTCAAACGGGTGGCCGTGGACGCTTCGACACTCGCCGGGCGGAAAGTCATATCCATCGACCGCACCGATGGCGCAAAATTTGTTTTTGAAGACGGTTCGTGGATGCTGCTGCGCCTTTCCGGCACGGAGCCGCTGCTTCGCCTGTACGTCGAAGCCGAAAGCGCCGCCGCTTCCGCGAAGTTGACGCGCGAAGCATCACAATGGGTACTGCAAAATTGAACAAGATGCGTGCCAATGAAAAAAGCCAGCCGCACCTGCGCCATTACGGGCCCGCGCTCCTCGGCCTTCTGGTGCTTGTCCTAGTGGTGCACGATATTTTCGGCACCCACGGTTTTCTGGCCATGCGCCGCACGCAACAGGAAATCAAAAAAGTAACCGCCAATCTGGATCAGTTGAACAAGGAGAATCTTCAGCTGGAGCAGGAAGTGAAAGAGCTGAAGACCGATCCGCACAAAATTGAAAAAATCGCCCGTGACGAACTTGGCCTTGCCAGGCCCGGCGAGGTGATCATCAAGATCCCCCGTTCGCAGCAGTTGCCGCAAGACTCTGCTGCGAAGCCCTGACCCTCCATTTTTTCCACGTCGTGCGCGCGAGCGAAAGCCCCAGCATCGCCAGGAAAATCGTAATCAGCCCCGCCGTGGCCTTCAGCGCGCTGCACTGCCCCTTGGGCAGGATGGAAAATCTTCCGTAAACAAATTCGATGTGCACCCAGTACACCAGCAGCGAGGTATTCCCGAGCTGGATGATGGGGCTGAAACCTTTTTGCGCAAGCCCCCAACGGCACCAGGCATAAACCAGAAAAAGTATTATCAGCAAGATGCCGCAGCGCATCAGGAGGAAATTCGGACCGCTGTGCCAGTAGTCGTAAACCGCGTACAGCCGCGCGCGTGACGAATCGAACAAAACCGACAAGACGCAGGCAAGGATTCCCGTGCCGCCCAGCGCCGCAAACATCAGCCCTTCCCTGCGCCTGGCAAAATCCGAAAACAGGAGAAATCCCACGGCGAGCCCAGCGAAAGCAAACGCGGACCAGGGAAACAACGGAAAGAGCCACGGCTGCGGCTGATCGAAGATGTGCACGCCGTTGATGTAGGACTCGATGGGCCAGGGCAGGAACTTCGGCCGGTGCGTCGTCCAAAGAGGTGGCGTTGCCATGGCCACTATCACCGCCGCGAAAACACCTCCGAAGATCCCCAAATTTCGAGAGTATCGGACAGCAAAGGTTTGCGCTTGTAGGGGCGCAGCATGCTGCGCCCCTGTAGAGGTAGCCTTTACCGTGACGTCACTCCGCGACGTGAGCCAGCACAGCACTCCCATGAGCATCATCGAAAGCCCGAGGATGTTTAGAACGTCGATGCGCAGGAGATCCGTCCACGGCGACCAGGGATAGCCGAGCGAAAATTCCTGCATGCGAAACAGAAGACCCATCCCAAAAATTTCCGCGCCGCGCAAAATCGTTTGCTTCGCGATGGCGTTGCGCGCGACTCCCTTCTCCCGCAATTTTTCCGTCACCAGCGCAAACGAAACGCCCGCCAAGAAGATGAAAAGCGGCGCGGGCAGCGTCCCGCCCAGCCGCGACCACCCAATCAACGACGGCGATTTCTTGGCCTCCGGACTCATCCAGGAGTCGTAGCAATGCGTCTGGAACATCAGCACGCAGGCGAGGCCGCGCATCCAGTCGATATAGGCGAGGCGTCTTGCCGGAGTTTGAATTTGGTCTGTCATTGGTGTGCGATACAATTCCCCCTTGCCTGCCACGCGCCAACTCGGCCTGCTCTCCATGCTGGGCCTGTGGGCCGTTTTGACTCTTACCGGAGCGCTGTATTCCACCTGGCTCGGGTACGGCGGGCGCGATTTTGCGGCCACGCTGACGACGTTTGCATTCTTCTTTCTGGTGATGCTGCTCTTTGCCGCGCGCGCCGTGGACAGCGGCCTCGCCTCGCGCTTCGGCGCCGGCGGCGGCTACCTGCTCGGCGTCGCAGTGTTCCTTGTCTACCTGATTTATCTCCTGGGGACAAATACTTTCGCGTTTGGCCGTGCGGCGGCGGTGGCCGGGCTGATTTTCGTGCCGCTGGCGCTGGTGGCTTCCGCCGAGCGCAAGCCACCCGGCGCATGGCAGGATTTTGCGACGATTCTTGCAGTTTGGCTGGCCGTGAAGCCGCTGCCGAATCGCTGGGGATGGTCGTTGTCGCACTGGCTCTGGCCATACCCTGGCGGGCGCCTCGCCTACGCTTTCACGGTGCTCCTCTGCGTAAACGTCGCCCTGGCGTGTTTCGTGCTTCTCCGCCGCGTCAACGGTGTCGGCTATTCGATTGGCTGGGGCCGCCACTGGAGCTTTTTCATCCTCGCAAGTTTCATCGTCTTCGACTGCATCGCCATTCCGCTGGGCCACGCGATCCACTTCATTCAATTCGAACCGCAGTGGTCGCAATGGAAGTCGCTCCCGTTGGTGGCACTCGGCATTTTGTTCTTCACGGCGTGGCCAGAGGAGTTTCTCTTCCGCGGTCTGCTCCAAAACTTGCTTGCGCGGGCATCCCAGAGCGATCTTGCCGGCTGGTGGACCGCTTCCATTCTCTTTGGCTTCTCGCACATCACCAACATGGGCTTTCCCAACTGGCGCTACGTGGTGCTGGCCTCCATCGCCGGCTTTTTCTACGGCTGGACTTGGCGCAAAACCGGCTCGATCTTCGCCTCCGCCCTGGTCCACGGCGCCGTCGATGTCACGTGGCACTTCCTTTTCCGCACGGTCTAGTCTAGCCGCCGTATTCTATGAAACGGAATCCTGAGCCTTGCATCCAACCTGGCAAGGAATCCCGGGGTGGGCTCAGTGCCCGTCCCGCACCCACAGAGAACGCGAAACGCATATAGGAGGAGAGAGATGGCGGAAACGATGACGGCGGATCAAGCAGTGTTCCTGCTGCAGAACGTGTACCTGGGACCGTTGAAAACAGAGAGCCGCACGACGAAGAAAATTCTTGAGGCGGTGCCGGCGGACAAAGATGACTACCGCCCGGACTCCGCTTCAAGAAGCGCGATCGAACTCGCGCGGCACATTGCCGCGGCGGACAATCGGTTTGTCGAAACCGTGATCAACGGCGTGTTCGACACGAATCCGGCGATGATTCCGGAAAACGTCAAGACACCCGCTGAAATTGCATCGTGGTACGAGGAGCGCTACGCGAAGAATTTCGAAGCGCTCACAAAACTGACCGGCGAGCAATTGGTGAAGATCGTGGATTTTCGCGGTATGTTTCAGCGGCCTGCAGTGACGTTTCTGATGTCCGGCCTGCACCACACCATTCATCATCGCGGCCAGCTCTCATCGTACCTGCGATGTATGGGCGCAAAAGTGCCTTCGATTTACGGCGAGAGTTACGACGACGCGCAGGCGCGCAAGGCCGCTCAGGCCTAAAAAGTTTTCTGGTGAGAGGCTGACACCGGACGACTCCGAAGAGAGGGCTGGAGGCCCACTCTTAGAGGCGCTTGGCCTTGCGACCAGCAAATAGTGTGACTTGTTTCATCCGCGACTGCATCAGCCGCGGCATGTTATTGGGCGGGGCCCGGGAGCAGGTGCTTCAGAAGTTGGGTTGGATATTATGCTGTGCACAAGTGAGGCGTGCCTCCAGTGTCGTTACAAATGGATCTTTGCTTATTTGCACTAGGCGAGAGGCGCCGCGGCTCTCTTTGACTACCACAGGAGAAGCTCCCACAATCAGAGCTTCTTTGGGAATACGGTAAAGGTCACCTGTACCACGCTCGACGTAAGTGCCAGGCTCTCGGATATCTTCCCACATTTGTTCGGGAAGCATTGTCCGGTGCGTTGACTCAACCGATGGACTCATAGCAGGTGCGGCCATAAGTTTGCCCTCCTTTTCCTAATTTTTTGTTGTTTCCTAACCGGACTCCCGAGCCTCGCTTCCAAGAAGCTATACCCATTGAAGGGGGCAGTCAACAACCGTCTATGTTTCTCCCTTCAGTGAAACCAGGCCGAAATTCGTGAAGTGGACTTTGGTAATTCAGAGAGATTTTATTGCTTCGACAACCCAGAAGCGGCAGAGAAGCGGTTTTCGATTTCGCCGAGGTCTACTACCGGGACTACGTCCAAAATGACAATCACAGGCTTTTTCAACTCGCGCTCGGAGTGACAATTTGAGTGACGGTGTTTAGCGGACGACTCCGGAGAGAGGGCTGGAGGCGGCGGCGTAGAGGCGCTTGGGCATGCGGCCGGCGAGGTAGGATTTGCGGCCGGCGATGACAGCGTCGCGCATGGCTTCGGCCATGAGGACGGCGTCCTGGGCTTCGGCGATGGCGGTGTTCATGAGGACGCCGTCAGCACCAAGCTCCATGGCAACGGCGGCGTCGGATGCGGTGCCCACGCCGGCATCCACGATCATGGGAACTTCGGTGATGCGTTCGCGAAGAATGCGGAGATTCGCGGGGTTCTGCACGCCGAGGCCGGAGCCGATGGGCGCGGCGAGCGGCATAACGGCGGCGGCGCCGGCGTCGATCAGCTTGCGGGCAGCGATCAAATCGTCATTCGTGTAGGGCAGGACGACAAAACCCTCTTTGACGAGGACGCGAGTGGCTTCGATGAGCTGCTCGGTGTCCGGGAAAAGAGTTTGCTGGTCACCGATGACTTCGAGCTTGACCCAATTCGAGAGGCCGACTTCGCGCGCGAGGCGCGCGGTGCGGATGGCCTCGTCGGCGGTGTAACAGGCGGCGGTATTCGGCAAGATGAAGATTTTTTCGCGGTCGATGTAATCCAGCAGTGATTCTTTCGATTTGTCAGTGAGGTTGACGCGGCGGACGGCGACAGTGACCATCTCCGCCCCGGAAGCGGCGTGCGCGCGAGCCATTTCCTGAAAGCTGCGGTACTTCCCTGTTCCAACGATGAGGCGCGAATGGAACGCTCGGCCCGCGATGACCAAATTGTCCGACATGGGAGACCTCATCAGGATTTTAGACCTTCAGAGGCCCGCGGACAAATCGCAGGTTGATCCAGCAAGCGGAGCAGGGCTGGTGACCCGATGGATACCAGCCCGTCCAAACCTGCTGTTGTATTTAGTAAAGCGGGGCAGCGATCAATGGGCGTGCGGCCGCAGAAGCCAGCTCAAATCCACGCCGATGCCAAACGAGTAGCTGTTGAGTTGCAACGGAACGCTGCGGCTAAAGTCGAACTCAAGATCCAAGTAGCCGACGGGTTTGTAATCAACACCGGCGTTGAAGCCGTTGTCACGCACGAGATCCGCGGCGCCCGTGGAAACGCTGGCCGTGGTGAAGCTCTTGCGGTTTGTGGTCGGGCCGCCGGCACTGCATCTGGCGGAACCGCAGCGGAAAACGCGGCTGATGACCGTCTGGTTTCCCCAGGGTGCGACGTCGTAGACCGAGGCCGAGAAACTGAACTTGCCAGGGTCGTATTCAATGCCGCCGGTAAATTGGGCGTTGTAACCGAAGGTGATGAAGGGGCGATGAAAAAATTTTGTGTCCATGACGGTGTTGCCGACGCCGGCGTCGATGAACGGAGAGAAATCTCCGAAGGCGTGGTCGAAATGGTTCGCCACATTCCAAGTTGCATGACCGGTGCTGAGGCCCTTCTTCGTGTCGCCGGTGGGAGCGGTAAGATGCAGGGCCGAACTGAAGTTCAGCGACGGGTTAGGATAATTCAACCGGAAGTCCGTGAAGAGAGTACCCACGCCAATGCCGGAGACTGCACCGGCATTGTTATTCTTGAGGGAAGAAGGTGTGGTCACAAAATAAAACGGCACGCCTGCGTCAATTCCAAAATGGCGAGAAAAGTTGTAGCCGAGAGCGGATCCAAGATCGTAGACGGACCCATCGCTGCTATAGCTTCCTTCAAACTTGGCTCCCAGCGTCCATCCGGGAGTGAAGCCGCCGGGGTTTTCTTTTGCCGGCCCGTTTGCGGCGGGGTTCGGGGATTGCGCAAAGATCAAGGGGCAAAGGCCCAGAAACGCGAGCCCTAAGCCAAGTCCTGCGAGAAGAAGCCTAAGGACCAGCGATTTCCAATGCTTTTCATTCGATCGCGTGCTGAATTTCAATTCTCGCCTCCGATGTGATTTATCGTTTTGCTCGCGCTTACCGCAGCGAGGTTCTGCACTCATTCCGGTGTTTGCCGGGCAGTGATTCCGGGAATTGAGGTGGGCGTTATTTAGTTCGATTCCAGTCTACGAAGAGAAGATGCCCGAGGCCACCAGGGAGAGCTGGAATGGTTTCCCCTGATGTACCTGTACGAAAGAACGGCCCGCAGCGGGCGCGGTTGCTAATCGCATGAATGAAAAAGTTCGGGCTAATCCTGCAGGATGGGGCGGGGTTCGGCGACGTCGGCGTAAAGGGATTCGATAACGCCGGCGTATTGTTGTTCGACGACGCGGCGCTTGAGCTTGAGGGTGAAGGTGAGGGTGCCGGCGTCGAAGGTGAAATCTTCCGGGAGCAGAGCAAAGCGTTTGATGGTTTCGTACTGCGCGAGATGGACGGTGAGACGCTTGACCTCGGAGTCGATCAACGAGTGCACCCAGGGGTGGGCGGCCAGTCCGGCGTTGGATGCGAACTTGATTCCCTGGTCGGCGGCTTTGGCGGCAACGGTGGCGGCATTGGGGACGATGAGCGCGACAATGAATTTGCGTTTGTCGCCGACGACCATGGCGTTCAGGATGTAGGGGCTGGTCTTGAGCGCGTTTTCGATGGGCTGCGGGGCGACGAATTTTCCCGCCGCGGTCTTCAGCAGGTCTTTTTTGCGGTCGGTGATGAAAAGATAGTTGTCCTTGTCGAGATAGCCGATGTCGCCGGTGGAGAACCAACCGTCTTCGCTGAGAACTTCGCGCGTGGCCTCGGGATTTTTGTAGTAGCCCTGCATGACGCAAGGGCCCTTGACGAGGACTTCGCCATCCTCGGCGGCACGGACCTGGACGTTGGCAATCGGTTTGCCGGAACTGCCCATGCGATTCACAGGGTAGTTGCTGGAGACGATGGGAGAAGTTTCCGTCAGACCGTAACCCTGATAGATCGGGATACCTACGGTCCAGAAGAATTCCGCGAGCGCTTTGGAAAGAGGTGCGCCGCCGGAAGAGACGATGCGCAAGCGGCCACCGGTGCCCATGCGGATTTTCTTGTAGACGAGTTTATCCGCGAGCATCCACTGGGCTTTCAGGGCCAGGCTTGCGGAGGCTCCCGAGGCGCGCCAGGGAGTCGCTCGTTGGGCCACGTTCATGGCCCAGTCAAAAATCATTCTCTTCGCGCCGGTGGTTTTCGAGCCTTGCTCGACGAGGCGCGCGTAGATTTTTTCGAAGAAGCGCGGGACCGCGGCGATGATCGTGGGATGGACTTCGAGGAGGGCCTGGGCGACGGAATCAATGGACTCGACGTAAGCCAAGGCTGTGCCTTGAAAGATGTAGATGTAGTCGAGCGTGCGGCCATAGACGTGGGCGAGAGGTAGAAACGAGAGCGCGACGTCCAGAGCGGGATCGAGACTGAAGTCGTGGCCGACGCCGTGAACGTTGGAGCAAAAGTTGTTATGGGTGAGCATGACGCCCTTGGGTTCGCCGGTAGTGCCGGAGGTGTAGATGAGAGAAGCAAGCTGACCAGGGAGAACTTGCGAAGCGCGCAAGCGGTAAGAGGAAATGTCCGCTGCGCTCGCGCCAGCGATGAGGGTTTCGTAGCGGAGACATTCGCTGGGAATATCGGCGCCACCGTCGGCAACAATAATTTGTTCCAGCTCGGGAAGGCTGGCGCGGACGGCGAGAAGTTTTTGTAATTGCGGCGCGCCGACAACGAAGACGACCTTGGCGCCGCAATGTTTGAGGATGTAGGTCATGCGGTCGGGCGATTCGTTGAAGTAAACCGGCACGGTGACGGCGCCGGCGCCGTTGATGGCGAAATCGGCGGTATGCCACTCGGGGCGGTTGGCGGAAAAGAGACCCACGCGGTCGCCGGACTTCACGCCGAGTTCAACAAGGGCGGTAGACAGGCCGGCGACGCGGCGGAGAAATTCCTGCGAAGAGATGGCCTCCCAGCGGCCGTCCCGGCGGATCATCTGGGCGCGCGGGTTCGGCAGATTGTCGACGGCGTTCAGGAAGCGTGAGGGAAGCGTGCCGTAGTTCATGGCCTGGCGCTCACTTTACCCTACCGATTTGGATGGCGCAATGCGGCGCTCGATTGCCGTTTTCGACGGGCGTGGCGCATTGGCCGTGTCTGAAGCCGCTACTCTGAAAGGCACGGGTCTAAAGACCCGCCACTACAGGGCCCGCAGTCATTTCCCCGTCAGTGCGAACGACCGTGGCGCTAATAGTGGATTGGTGTTCACCGAGGGTGACGGAAGGTGGATTAGAGAGAGTCTTGGACTCCACATACATTTTCACCCACTGCTCATAGTCGTACTTCACATTGAATTCGCTCTTGAGTTTGTCGAGGGAAAGGAGCAGGAGTTTGCCGACGAAGGCCAGGTTGGCGGCGTTGCGGGGCGGGATGCGGTTTTGAGCGATGGCCTTGAAGAGCTTGCCGAGGGCGAAGTTGATGTCCGTGGCGGTCATGAACCGGCCAGTGAGAGTGGCGGCGAGCTCGGAGCCGAGCTGGTCCGATTCCATGATTTGGCGCTCGGCGCGAGCGTGGAAGGCGCATAGATACGGGTGATCGAGCTGGCGGAACATGCGACAGGTGCGGCCATCGGCGAAAGAGAACTGGCAGAGAGAGGATTCGTCGGTGGCGACGCGTGAACGGGAGTGTTTTGGTTTAGTCATGATGATCTCCAGAAAAGATGAAGTAACGACGTAAGGATGTAATGAAGTAACGAAACGGAGCGAACCGCAGAACGCACAGCCAGGATTCATCGCGCGAGGTTTGCGCGATGGGGAAGAGGTTGGCTGTGCCACAGGGAGCACCCCCGGGGGGGCCTCGCATGTGTGGCAAACAAAGGACTTGCGGAAGGGCGATTTCGGATCTGTGGCAACCGTTGGACTTACGGGTGAAATTTCGGAAGTGTGGCAAATGAAGGAGTTAGAGGAGAAGGAGTTATGGGGATAATGGGACAGGGGGATAGCGGGCAAGAGAACGAATTGGCGGGCGTGGTGGCTGACTATCAAACGGGATGTTACCATACTCGTACAGTGGTTGTCAAGATAAAATTATTAAGTGGATGAGGGGAAAGGAGTTAGGGAGAGGAAGATTGAAGCGGAGAATCCGGCTTAGATAAACGAGGATAAGAGGCTAGCGAAAGGCAGCCCTCCGACAAGGTCGGAGCGCGCGGGAAGCAGTGCCACCCTTTCTGCCGCGTAGAAGCATTCGGGACCCAAGAGGCGTGCATAAAGCGCAAAAAGGGCCACCCGCCTATAATGATCATCGCTCGGCTCCTTTCTTCCGAGCCCTGGTCGTCCGACAGCAACCAAGTCTACTCGGTCGAAGGAGCCGACGCCGTCATCTAATCAGGCGCCGGTAATTCCCAAGAATCACCAGCTATCAGTAGACACACAGTGCTTTACCGCGGATGGTTACTTTCGGGCAGACTTCTTGTCAGTGTCAGACTTATCCGTCCCGAATAATGACAATGTTTTGTCAAAAGTTTTTCCCCTAACCCGCTTGTACTTGGGAGGAACTAATAACCCGAGCAAGAAAGCCCCAAGGAAAAAAAGAACGAATGCCAAGCCTTCTGTGACAAGGAAGTATGCGGGTTCTCGATAAACCAAATGTCTGGTTGCATAAACCGCCGCCACAAGGCTTAATGCGCCTATTACCCAGAGATACCTCTTCTCGGTTGTCAAAGATTCGCCGCAACTAGGGCAAGCAAGGATATCTACTGCCCTGTGAACTTCTGAAAGGCGAATGATTGCACCACAAACCGGACATGGCCTGGAGTATCGGGACTCTGGATGGTGAATTCCATGATTCGTGCCAATCCGCTCAATGGAAGAGGACGCTTCCCTGACTTGATAGAGCTTAGCTCCCGCCACAATAAGACCCATCGTTAAAGGAGACAGCAGTGAACCGGTATTGACAAAGAGAAAGCCAGCCGCTCCGCCGAACGCAGCCGAACCAAGCGCTCTTGCGACGCTGGTCTGTACGTGCAAAGTCCCATACACGACCGCGACAATTAGTACTGCGACCCACGCAGAAAGACCTAGACGAATCAGC
>WNFD01014168.1_pt1 | contig 18269 bp, 15 predicted proteins | sample 5400491 | NCBI WGS metagenome assembly WNFD01 (sample SAMN13153343, study PRJNA577476) | soil metagenome | isolation source: 120 cm saprolite under Douglas fir tree site 2 hole 2 replicate 2 | place: USA:California | collected 2015-04-18 | reverse complement strand
AGCTCGGCAGCCCCTGTGGTGAATCGACTGGTTCCATGACCTTCCTTGCTCTCTCTTTCCCAGAAAGCAAGGACGATGCCAGTGCGGCGGCGCTGTTTTCCGCCGCTTTCGGCCCTTCCGCGATATGCCCCTAGGCAAGAATTGCCGCTGCCGACAGGGTCTACCGGGTGGCGCCGAGGTCAGGACCGCTTGGGATCGACATAGATGAGATAGGTGCCGAGGATGTATTTCGTCGCGCCGCGCGGCGGCAGGCCGGCATGCGGATAGAGCCAGGTCGGCGGGAACATCAGTAGCCGCCCCTGGCGCGGCTGAACCCTGACGTCGAGCTTGAGGAAAAACGTCTCGCCGCCCTCGGCGACATCGTTGAGGTAGAGAACCAGGGCCAGCATGCGATGCATCGTATTGGCGTTGCTGACATCGACATGCGGCGGAAACTGGTCCTGCGCCGCCGGCCGGTAGCGCTTGATGAGGAATTCCTCGAAACCGTAGGGAAAGAGGCCATAGCCGGTATCGGCGACATAGCGGTCGACATGGCGGTTCACCGCCTGCGCGATCTCAAGGTTGATGGCCGCGAATTCCGGCCGATCGGAGGTGTTCATCTGCACCCAGTTGAAATGACGCTCGGCATCGCGCTGGCCGACGGGACGGCCGCGCGGCCCGATGTGATGCTGCGGCGCGCCTTCGAACAGCGCGACGACGCGCTCGCACAAAGCCGGGGCGACGGCGCCGTCATAGCAGCGGATGAAGTCGCGCAGATCGGTCATGGCGACGCCGTGGCGCGGGCGACAGCCGGCTAGAGCAGATGTCCGCTGCGCGTCGCCTTGGTGCGCAGATATCGCTCGTTGTGGCCGTTCGCCGGAAAAACATGCGGCACGCAGCAAGCGGACGCGCAGAAAGCGAAGCTGACGCAGCATCTCGGCGGCGGGCAGATAGACCCGTTCATCGGCATCGAAGCCGAGCTGCTCGTTGGCGTCGACCGTATCGAAGCCGGAATCCTGCAGCTGATAGGCGCGCAGTTTGTTGACCAGGCCAATGCCCCTGCCCTCCTGCGCGAGATAGAGCAGGACGCCGCCGCCGGCGCGGGCGATCTCACCGATGGCGCCGCGCAGCTGATCGCCGCAATCGCAGCGCAGCGAGCCAAGCAGATCGCCGGTGAAGCATTCCGAGTGAAGCCGCGTCAGCACCGGCTCGGCCGGATCGGGGTTGCCGATGACGATGGCGAGATGCTCGATGCCACCGTCGCTCGGGCGAAAGGCGATGATCTGGGTGTTCTCGGCATCGGCGAGCGGCACCCGCGCCTCGGCGACGCGACGCAGCGAGCGGGCAGCGACGGCGTGATAGGCGAGAATATCGGCGGCGGCGAGGCTGAGCACGCTCTCGCGCCGGGCCAGCGCACCCGCCTCGCGGGCGCCGAGCGGCGCGATGAGGATCGCCGGCAGCAGGCGCGCCAGCTTGGCGAGCTCGACCGCGGCATCGGCGGCGTCGCCAGGGCGGGTCGCCGCCGCCGCGATCGCCATCCCGGAGACGACGGCGAGTTCGGCCGGATCGGCGAGATAGCGCAGGAAACGCGCCTCGAGCGGCTCGGGCAGCGACAGCACGACGGTGCCGCCCGGCGTCGTCGGCGCCTCGATGAGATGCAGTGCCGCGGCGCGGCGCCGCGTCAAAGCGAGCGCCGGCCGCCGTCCCGACAACGCGGTGAAACGAGCCAGCGACTCGGCGGTGATCGCCTCCGCCGCCTGGACGAGATGGGTCTCACCCCCGGCCTCGCCGACAATCACCAGGCCGCCGCGCCTAAGATCGGTGATCGCGCGGTCGATCTCGATGAGCGCCAGCGAGGCGCTGATCACCGGCGAAGCAGTCTGGTATTTACCCTGCATGAGGTCCTGACTCAAAAACCTGTGTCTGCCCGGCTTGCGGCGGAGCGTCGCGCGACGGTATCAACAGCCATATGCAATCCACCGCAAACGAGTACATCAACAGAACGAGAGCGGCGGCACAGATAGTCCCCGCCGTTGCCGCATCGACGAATGGCGCGAGGGCAACCAGGAGGACGCCCACCACCACGACGCAGATGGTCTTTCGCCGCAGGCTTTGCGACAGCTCCCGCCGCAGCGGGCGCCACAGCCAACCTACTCCGACGAAGATATAGCGCGCCAGACCGATCGCCAGTACCCAGGCGCCGGCCTGTCCCGCCCGGAGTAACAGTAAAGTGAAGACGAGAACCGACAGCGCATCGACCTCCATGTCGAAGCGGGCGCCGAACCGGCTCGCCATGAAGCTGCGCCGGGCGAGCCATCCGTCGACCCCGTCGAGCAGCAAGCCGGCGATGCCGAGCGCGACGACAATGGCGCGGAGCGTCGGCGACGGGGCCTCGGCAAGGGCGGCGATAGCGGCAAGAAAAGCAACGGTGGCGGCGCGCAGCAGGGTTACCGCATTGGCGGCGCCAAAGCGGCGCAATCGCTGACGTTGCGCGCCGACGAGAACCTGCGCCGCAACGATGCCGTAGAGCGTCAGGCCGAGCGCCGCCGGCCAGCCCCAGAGGCCGGCAATCGGCGCCGATGCCAAAGCCGAACCCAACCCGGCGGCGGCGAGGAGGAGATACCAGATCGTATCGCCGAGCGGACCCGCGACGGTCCCCGATGCGCGCCGTTTCAACCCCTCCGCGGGCAAGCGAGCCGGGTCCGTGGCGGCGTCTCCCGGCGCGCTATCGCGGGAGCGAATGTCATTCCAGGTCGACATCGGAGGGTGGAACAGTGTATGCCCGACCAGGTCGCGTCAAGCGGTTGATATCGCGAGATCGCGCGCGGTCACCGGCGCGGAGGAAGGCGTACCGGGGCATGCTCGACTGTGACGGTGCGTGGCGAGCACTACTCGAGATCGGCGCAGCGCAGGAAGCCGAGATCGACGCCTTTCGCCTGCCGCTGCACGGCGCGGCTATCACGCTAACGCGGCAGGATGATGGCGGCTGGCGTCTCGAGCCGCCGGCGCCGCCCGAGATCGCCGCGCTGTTCGCCATCTATTTGCCGTTCTGTGCCGTACCGCCCGGGCGCAGCGTCGTCGTCGCGCATCTCGGCCAGAGTCTCGACGGCCGCATCGCGACCCTGTCCGGCGCCTCGCGCTGGGTGACCGGCGACGCCGATATCGCCCACAACCATCGCATGCGGGCGCTCGCCGATGCGGTCGTGATCGGCTCGGGAACGGTGCGCAGTGACGACCCGCAGCTCACCGTGCGCTCGTGCGCCGGGCGTAACCCAGTCCGCGTCATCCTCGACACCAACCGGGTCCTCGACAGTGGATATCGCGTCTTCCGCGATGCGGCGGCGACGACGCTGCTGGTCTGCGCCGCCGATCGGACGAGCCCGGGCGAGCGCCTTGGCGCGGCCGAGATCGTCGGTCTGCCGCGCGATGGCGACGCGCTCACGCCGGCCGCCATCGTCGCCGAGCTGACGCGCCGTGGCCTGCGGCGCATCTTCGTCGAGGGCGGCGGCGTCACCGTCTCGCGCTTCCTCGCCGCCGGCTGTCTCGATCGCCTGCAGATTACCGTCTCGCCGCTCATCATCGGCTCCGGCCGGCCGAGCATTACCTTGCCGGCGATCGACGATCTGCGGCAGGGCATCCGGCCGCTGGTCCGCCGCTTCGATCTCGGCGCCGATGTCATGTTCGAATGCATTTTCCGTGAGTGAGTCCGCATCCGGAGCCGCGATGTCGCGCGCCTTCTGGCTCGCTGCGCCGGGCAGCGGCGAGATTCGCCGTGCCGTCCTGACGCCGCTTGCCGAAGGCCGCGTCCGCGTCGCCGCCCGCGTCAGCGGCATCAGCCGCGGCTCCGAAAGCCTGGTCTTCCGGGGCAAGGTACCGGCGAGCCAATACCAGGCGATGCGCTGTCCCTTTCAAGACGGCGAGTTTCCCGCGCCGGTCAAATACGGCTACGCCTCGGTCGGCGTCGTCGAGGCCGGGCCCGACGAGCTGACCGACCGTCGGGTCTTCTGCCTCCACCCGCATCAGGACCGCTACGATGTGCCGGTGGATGCCGTGCTGCCGCTTCCCGACAATCTGCCGAACGAGCGCGCGGTGCTCGCCGCGAACATGGAGACGGCGGTGAACGCGCTGTGGGATGCCGGCCCGCTGATCGGCGATCGCATTGCGGTCGTCGGCGCCGGGGTCGTCGGTTGTCTCGTCGCATCGCTGGCGGCGCGGCTGCCGGGCGCATGCGTGACGCTCGTCGACATCGACCCCGCGCGGCGTCCCCTCGCCGCCGCGCTCGGCTGCCGCTTTGCCGCGCCGGCGGAAGCAGCCGGGGATGCCGATCTCGTCGTTCATGCGAGCGGCAGCGAAGCAGGGCTGACGGCGGCGCTCGCACTCGCCGGGTTCGAGGCGACGATCGTCGAGCTCAGCTGGTACGGCGCGACGCCAGTCGCGGTGCCGCTCGGCGAGCAGTTTCACAGCCGGCGGTTGACCCTGCGTTCCTCGCAGGTCGGCGCCGTCGCCGCGGCGCGACGGGTCCGCTGGAGCCGGCGCCAGCGTCTCACTCTCGCGCTTGAACTCCTCGCCGACCCGGTCTACGACCGGCTGCTGACGGGTGAGAGCGGGTTCGACGATCTGCCCGCGACGATGGCGCGGCTCGCCGCCGGCCCGGGCGATACGCTGTGTCACATCGTTCGTTATCCCTAGACGCGGCGGAGACGCAGATTCGATGTACAGCCTTGCGGTCAGCAGCCATTTCATGATCGCCCACAGCTTCGTCGGGGAGGTCTTCGGCCCGGCGCAGCAGCTGCACGGCGCGACCTACGCGGTCGAGGCCGAGTTCCGGCGCGCCCAGCTCGATGCCAGCGGGTTGGTCTGCGACATCGGCCTAGCCTCGACGATGCTCAAGGCGGTGCTCGACGAGCTCGATTTCCGCAACCTCGACGAGGTGGCCGAGTTCCGGGGTCGCAACACGACGACTGAGTTTCTCGCCGGTGAGATCTTCCGGCGGCTCGCCGTGCGGGTGCGCCAAGGCGCGCTCGGTCCCGGGACGTTCGGCGCCGCCGGCGCGATCGCGGCGTTGCGCGTCGTGCTGCGCGAATCACCGGTCGCCTGGGCGGCTTTCGAGGGCGCGATCGCTTGACCGCCCGCCACTCGACCGGCCGCCACTTGACGGGCCACCACTTGACGGGCCACCACTCGACCGGCCACCACTCGACGGGGCTGGCGTTTCTCGTCCCGGGCCCGCTCGATCAGCTGACCGGCGGCTACCTCTTCGATCGCCGCATCGTCGACGGGCTGCGGGCGCGCGGACGCGCCGTCGAAATTGTCGAGCTCGCCGGTAGCTTTCCGGAGCCCGATGCCGCCGCCTGCACCGCCATCGGCGCCGCTCTCGCGGCGCTGCCCGACGGCGCGGCGGCGGTCATCGATGGGTTGGCGCTGCTCGCTGCCGCAGACTGCCTGAGCGCGGCGACCAGACGGTTACGCCTCGTCGCCTTCGTCCATCATCCGCTGGCCAGCGAGACCGGGCTGTCGGCGACGGCGAGCGGGCGCATCGCCGCGCTCGAAGCGACCCTGCTGCGCCAGCTGTGCGGCGCCATCTGCCCGAGCGAGGAGACCGCCGCTGCGCTGCGCGCCTACGGAGTCCCGCGCGTGCGCATCGCCGTCGTGCCGCCGGGCACCGACAGGCCGGCTCTTCAGCCGGCTTCGGCGGATGCGGCGCGGAGCGGATCCGCACGGCTGCTCACCGTCGCCAGCGTGACGCCGCGCAAGGGCCATCTCGTCCTCGTTGCCGCCCTCGCGCGGCTGGCGTCGCTCGACTGGCAGCTGCGCTGCATCGGCAGCCTGACGCGCGATCCGGCAGCGGCGGCGGCGCTCCGCGCGGCGATCGACGCGCACGGGTTCGGCGGGCGCGTGATCCTTGCCGGCGAGCGTCCGCAAGCGCAGCTCACCGCCGAATACGCGGCCGCAGATTGCTTCGTCCTGCCGTCTTTCCACGAGGGCTACGGCATGGCCTTCGCCGAGGCGCTGGCGCACGGCCTGCCGGTCGTCGCGGCGCGCGCCGGCGCGGTGCCCGATACGGTGCCCGAAAGCGCCGGTCTGTTGGTGCCGCCCGGCGATGTCGAGGCGCTGGCGGCGGCGCTGCGGCGCATCATCACCGACGATGAGCTGCGCCGACGTTTCGCCGGCGGCGCGCGGGCGGCCGGTGCAGCCTTGCCGGGCTGGAGCGAGACGGTGCGGCGCTGGGAAGCCGCCTTCGATCGGCTCGCCGCTTGAGCGCGGTCTATCGCGATCTCGATCAGGCGGCGCTCGATGCCGAGTACAATCTGCGCGCGGCCGTCCCCAGCCACCCGGCCTATTTCGCGCGTTGGGCGGCGCAGAGCGAAATGGTGCGCGACCATGTGCGCTGCCGGCTCGATATCGCCTATGGCAGCGGCCGGCTCGAGACGTTTGATCTTTTCCCGGCCGACGGGGCGGCGCCGCTGCTGGTCTTTTTCCACGGCGGCTATTGGCAGGCGATGGACAAGAGCGATTTCAGCTTCATCGCCCCCGCCTATCGCGCAGCCGGCATCAGCGTCGCCATCGTCAACTATACCCTCGCTCCGGAAGCCGAGATGGATGCCATCGTCGCGCAGTCCCGCCGGGTAATCGTCTTTCTCGCGCGCAACGCCGGCTCGCTCGGCATCGCGGCAGGGCGCATCTTCGTCGCCGGCCATTCCGCCGGCGGCCATCTGACGGCGATGGCGATGCTGACCGACTGGTCGCAGCTCGGTCTCGATCGCAATCCGATCGCCGGCGCCTGCGCGATCAGCGGCGTCTTCGATCTCGAGCCGATCCGCCTCTGTTATCTCAACAAGGTCCTCGGCCTCGATGCCGATCCTCTGTTATCTCAACAAGGTCCTCGGCCTCGATGCCGATACTGCACGGCGCAACTCCCCGCTGCGGCTGCTGGCCGACGCGGCGCCGCTCGGGACCCCGCTCCTTCTCGCCGTCGGCGGGCGGGAGACGCCGGAGTTCCAGCGCCAGCAGGCGGCATTTGTCGCTCTATGTCGGGCTCGCGCCTGGAATTCCGTCATCCTGGCCCAGCCGGCGGAAGATCATTTCTCAATCGTCGACCGGCTTGGTGAGCGGGACAGCCCGCTATGCGCCGCGCTCGTCGCCGCAATAACGCAAAGCAAGTAGATCGTCGCGAGGTGACGGCGGTGGGCCGGCAAATCCCGCTTGCCGCCAGGAAAGGCAAGCTCGCCGCCGAAGGCGATCGCCGCCCGATGGCGGTGGACAGACTCTATTTTGCACCTCGAATTCTTCAAAGCAGGGACGAGGACGGCAGTCAGTGGCGGGAAGAAGGGGGCGAATTACTGTTCCGGGCTCATCGACAGCATGGAGAATATGGGGACGGCGTGGTATTACGCCGTCGCGAAGCCGGCGGCGCGCACCGTCGGGGGTCGCCTGGCCCTGCGGCGCGGCGTAACGGCCGGAACCCTGGCGCGGGATCGAGCGCGGGAGAGCAGAATGACGGTCGGTCGCAAGATACTCCTCGTCGACGACGATGCCGCCTTGCGCCACTCGCTGGCCGAGCAGCTTCGCCTGCACGAGGAGTTCCTGCCGGAAGAGGCGGAGGACGGCGCCAAGGCGCTCGAACTCGTCGGCCAGCAATACTTCGATGTCATCCTGCTCGATGTCGGGCTGCCCGACATGGACGGGCGGGAACTCTGCCGGCTGATGCGGCGCTCGGGCGTGCGCTCGCCGATTCTCATGCTGACCGGCGCCGATACCGATTCCGACACCATTCTCGGCCTCGATTCGGGTGCCAACGATTACATCGTCAAGCCTTTTCGGCTCTCGGTGCTGCTCGCCCGGCTGCGCGCCCAGCTGCGCCAGCACGAGCAGAGCGAGGACGCCGTCTTCACCATCGGTCCCTATACGTTCCGGCCGAGCGCCAAGCTGCTCATCGACGGCAGCGGCCGCAAGAAGGTCCGCCTCACCGAAAAGGAAACCTCGATCCTCAAATATCTCTACCGCGCCGGCGACAAGGTCATCGGCCGCGACACGCTGCTCGGCGAAGTGTGGGGCTACAATGCCGGGGTCACCACCCATACGCTGGAAACCCATATATATCGGCTGCGGCAAAAAATCGAACGCGAGCCAGCCAAGGCGGAGATCCTGGTGACCGAACCAGGCGGCTATCGACTTGTCCCTTAAGCTGCTTGTAAGATTATTCGAGTTTCATCGGGCGCTTGGCGTGCATTGATGCAGTGACCGCCGTCACACCCCTGCGCATGCTACGGCTTTACTAGTCGACCACAACAACAGTCTCGTTACAGAATCGTTATTGTAATAGTAGGACAGGTTTGAACGAGACACCGCCGATCCCGCAGGCAGCAGATGGCTAAATCGGGGCATCTTTCGGTTCGCTTCTGGGGCGTGCGAGGCAGTATTGCCTGTCCCGGTCCGGACACCGTGCGCTATGGCGGCAACACCTCTTGCGTCGAGATACGCTGCGGCGAGCACCTCCTGATCATGGATGGCGGCACGGGGCTGCGCGAGCTCGGCTGCGCGTTGCTCAAGAACGGCACGATCGACGCCGATCTCTTCTATACCCACACCCATTTCGACCATATCTGCGGCTTGCCGTTCTTCGCGCCCGCCTATGTCCTCGGCAACAAGATCCGCCTGTGGGCGGGGCACCTCTTGCCGGCCTACGGCATCGAGGAGGTACTCTGCGGCATGATGATGGCGCCACTCTTCCCGGTGCCGATGTCGCTGCTCAACACCCAGGTCTCGTTCAAGGATTTCCGGCATGGCGAGACATTGAAGCCGCGCCCCGGCGTCACGTTGCGCACCGGCCCGCTGAACCATCCGAACGGCGCCACCGGCTACCGGGTCGAGTACGGCGGCAAGTCGGTCGCCTATATCACCGATACCGAGCACAAGACCGGCGAGCTCGACCCCAACGTCCTGGCGCTGATCGATGGCGTCGACATCTTCATCTACGATTCGACCTATACCGAGGCGGAATACCCTGCCCATGTCGATTGGGGCCATTCGACCTGGGAGCAAGGGATTCGCCTGGCCGATGCTGCCAAGGTCAAGACTTACGTCGTCTTCCACCACGATCCCAGCCACGACGACGCCTTCATGGATCGCGTCGGCAGCGCCGCGCAGGCCTTGCGGCCGAGCACCATCGTGGCGCGGGAGGGCATGGTCCTGCTGCCGTGAGAGCGAGCAGCGACTCTAAACCGCGTCGGAGAGTCGCTTCAGCATCCATCGCACCTGGCTAGCGATACGGATCCGCCGCGTCGCGCAGGCCGTCGCCGAGGAAGTTGAAGGCGAGAACCATGACGATGACCGGCACCACCGGCAGCATCAGCCAGGGGTAGAGCGCGACGACGTTGATGTTCTGCGCCTCGTTGAGGAGGACTCCCCAACTGGTGATCGGCGGGCGCAAGCCGAGCCCGAGGAAGGAGAGCGCCGTCTCGCCGAGGATCATCGAGGGGATGGTCAAGGTCGCGGTGGCGATGAGATGGCTCATGAAGCTCGGCAGGAGGTGACGGCCGATGATGCGCGTCGGTGTCGCTCCCATCAGCATCGCCGCGGTGCAGAAATCCTCCTCGCGCAGGGCGAGCAGCTTGGAGCGCACGGCGCGGCCGAGATGCGTCCACTCGATGAGGCCGAGGATCAGCGTGATGCCGAAATAGATCAGGATCGGGCTCCAGGTCACCGGCAGGATCGCCGACAGCGCCATCCACAGCGGCAGATGCGGGAAGCATTGGATGATCTCGATCAGGCGCTGGATCAGGATGTCGATCCAGCCGCCGTAATAGCCGGCGATGCCGCCGATGACGATGCCGAGGGTGAAGCTGATGGCGACGCCGATGAGGCCGACGGTGAGCGAGATGCGCGCGCCATAGAGAATACGCGAGAGGAGGTCGCGGCCGAGCCGGTCGGTGCCGAGCAGGAACAACGTGCCGTTCGCGGCTGGGCAAACGAAATGAAAATCACCCTCGACCATCCCCCAGAACGAATAGCGGTCACCATGGCAGAGGAAGTGCAGCTTCTCGGGTTCTGCGAAATTTTCGCTATAGACCCGGCGCAGGTTGCGCATGTCGAGCTGGTAGTTGTAGCCGTAGACAAAGGGGCCGACGAAATTCCCGTCATGGAAGAAGTGCACCGCTTGCGGCGGCGCGAAGATGAAGTCGGCGTGCCGCGTATGATAGTTATAAGGCGCGAGAAGCTCGCTGACGGTGATCGAGAGATACATCACGAGGAGCACGGCGCCCGAGAACACGGCGACACGATGACGGCGCAGCTTCCACCACATCATGCGCCATTGCGACGCCATGTAGTAGCGCTCCTGCGCCGGCGTCATCACCTCGGTCGAATAGGGATCGAACGGCTCCGGCGAGGCGTAGTGCGGCGGCCGGTCCGCAGTCAGCATCTTCGCCTCGTTCACCGCGTTACCCCGCCGGATAGCCGGATGCGCGGATCGAGCGCGGCAAGCGCGAGGTCGGAGATGAACATGCCGATGACGGTGAGGGTAGCGAGGAACATCAGGAACGAGCCGGCAAGATACATGTCCTGACTGCGCAGCGCCTCGAGCAACATCGGTCGTCGGTAGGCTGAGGACGACGGAAACCACGGCGGCGCCGGATCTGATGTGCGGCAGCAGCGAGCCGATATCCGAGATGAAGGGGTTGAGCGCCATCCGCAGCGGGTACTTCATCAGGGCGCGGAACGGCGGCACACCCTTGGCGCGTGCCGTCGTCACATATTGCTTCTGCAGTTCGTCGAGCAGATTGGCACGCAGGCGGCGGATCATCCCCGCGGTACCCGAGAGGCCGATGACGATGACCGGGATCCAGAGATGCGAGAGGACCGAGAGCGCCTTGCCGACGCTCCACGGCGCATCGAGATAGCGCGGATCCATCAGGCCGCCGATCGACAGGCCGAAATAGACATTGGCGAGATAGAGCAGCACCAGCGCCAGCAGAAAGTTCGGAGTCGCCAAGCCGAGAAAGCCGACGAAGGTCAACGCGTGGTCGCTCCAGCTATATTGGTGCGTCGCCGAATAGATGCCGATCGGAAAGGCGACGACATAGGTGAAGACGACGGTTGCCGCCGAGACGACGATGGTGAGGAAGAGGCGGTCGCCGACGACGTCGCGGACGGGGAGATTGTAGGCGAACGAATAGCCGAGATCGCCCTGCAGCAGGCCGGCTGCCCAGTAGAGATATTGTTCCCAGATCGGCTTGTCGAAGCCGTATTGCGCCTTGAGGAAGGCGATTTTCGCTAGATCGACCGCCTCGCCCTGACTCTGCAGCTCGGCGATATAGGTGCTGAAATAATCGCCTGGCGGCAGTTGGATGATGACGAAGACGATGATGCTGATGGCGATTACCGTCGGGATCATGATCAGCAGGCGTTGGACGATGTAGCCGAACATGGCGCTCTCAATTCGTCGGTTTCGGCGCGGCGGCCTGCTCGTCGGCGGCGAACCAGAACGAATCCGGGTGATAGATGCCGAAATGCGCCCCAGGATCCCAATTATAGACGCCCTCGGTCGGAACGTTGCGCAGCTTGTTGCTGACGACGACTGGCTGCGGCACTCCGGCGGCCAGGCCGATCGTCGGTACCTCGTCGGCATAGATCGCCAGTATGTCATGCCAGACCGCCTCGCGCTGCCCGGTTGAGCCCGCGGCGAACCACGCGTTGAGCAGGCGCGTCAGTTGCTGCGCGAAGGGCAGGTCGGGTGCCTCGCCGGCGCGTCCCTTGGTCTCGACGTACTGCCCCCATTTCGGCCATTGCAGCTGCTGATACTGGCTCGTCGGCGCAAATTCCATGGGCGCCGTGTCGGGCGTGATCAGCCCGTTATCGATGCCCTTGGCGATCGCCATCATCGTCGCACCCGAGAAGATGCGCTCGCGAAACACCTGCAGCTGCGAGGGTCGGGAGAACAGTTTGATGCCGGCCTCGCTCCAAGTGTCGTGGATCAGCTCGAGGACATCGGACTCCTCGGTCGACTCGCCCGACGTCTCGATGACGATTTGCAGCGGCCGTCCATCGGGCAGCAGGCGGATGCCCTCGTCGTTGCGTTTGGTCAGGCCGAGCTCGTCGAGCAGCTTGTTGGCGGCGGGCAGGTCGAAGCGTGCCCACGCTTTGCGGTACTCGGGCTTGTAGAGCGAGGATTCGGGCAGGACCGTATTCTGGCCTTCCTTGGCGAGCCCGTAATAGATTGCCTGATTGATCTCATGCCGATCGACGGCAAGCGACAGGGCGCGGCGGAACCGCACGTCGCGGAACAGGCTGCGCCACGCTGGATCGTTGTTGTTAAGATTGGGGTAGAGAGCGAGCTGGCTTCCCGGCGCAGTGTGCCACAGCCGAACGGCATAGCCGTTGCGCTCCTCCGCTTCCTTGAGAAACGTATAGTTGTCGAAACGTAGGTAGCGCGCCTGCAGATCGCTCTCGCCGGCGCCGGTCTTGGCCGGGATGATCTTGCTGTCGGCGATGGTCATGACGACGCGGTCGATATAGGGAAGCTGCCTGCCGGCGCCGTCGATGCGATGGTAATAGGGGTTGCGCTGAAAGACGAAGCGGTCGGCCGGCGGCCGCGTCTCGAGGACCCACGGCTGGAGCGACGGCAGGTCGGGGTTGTCATTGCGATAGGCGTTGTCGACGCGATTGTAGAGCGCCGCCCAGTTGCGCTGCTTGCGCTCCTTGACGAGCTCCTTGAGCTTCTCCTTCTCGGCGTATTTCGCGTGGAACTGCTTCAGGTAGTGCGCCGGCTGATAGATGAAGAGCGGGCTGGGCCCGGCGAGCGCCGGCAGGAACAGCGGATTGGGATGCGACCAGCTGTAACGGACGGTCCGCTCGTCAAGGATTTCGACGCGCGGCTTCTCGCCCTGGACGAGCAGCTCGGCCGGCAGGCCGGATGGCGAGAGCTCCGGATTGAGCGCGACGTCCTCGTACCAATAGCGGAAATCCTCCGCCGTGAAGGGCGTGCCATCCGACCATTTGTGGCCGTCGCGGAGATGAAAGGTGAAGCTGCGGTCGCCTTCGACGTCGACCGCCTTGGCGATATCCGGGGCGAATTTGAGATCGGTCGTGTAGCCGACGAGGCGGCCATAGCCGTAGACCACGAGGAGGCGGGTATCTTTGGCGCCCGCCATCAACATGCGCAACTCGCCGCCCGCCCGGCCGGAAGTTCCGGTGGCGATCTCGGGATCATTCGGCACGCGCTTGGCGACCGGCGGCAGAGCGCCGCTCGCCACCGCGCCGGCGAGCGACGGTGTCTCGACGAGCGCCGGCACCTGCGCCAACGCCGGAATGGCGGCAAGCGAGAGCAGACCGGCGATGGCAAGCAGCTTCATTGGGCAGCCTCGATGACGGAAGGCATGGCGCTTGCCTGGACGAAATGGCCGTCGCCCAGGTCGATGAGATCGGGCCGATGTTCGGCGTCGCGGCGAAATGGCGGCGGCCACGCATCGGGGCGCGAGGATTTGTCCTCGAGCAGCCGGCCGAAGTCGAGTCGATGCTCGAGATCGGGTGCCGGCACGGCGTTGTAGAGGGTCTGCGTGTAGGGATGCACGGGATTGCGCGACAGGAGGCGGCGCGGCGCCAGCTCGACGATGCGGCCCGCGCACATCACGGCGATGCGGTCGGCGATATAGTCGATGACGGCGAGATTGTGCGAGATGAACAGATAGGTCAGACCGAGTTGCTGCTTCAGATCCATCAGCAGGTTGAGGATCTGCGCCTGGATCGACACGTCGAGCGCAGAGACCGGCTCGTCGCAGATGATGAGGTCGGGTCTGAGGGCGAGCGCGCGTGCGATGCCGATGCGCTGGCGCTGGCCGCCCGAAAAGCTGTGCGGATAGCGCTTCAGGTGACGCACGTCGAGACCGACCAGATTGATCAGCTCCCGCACCATCTCGCGACGCGATTCCGAGCTGCCGATGTCGTGGATGACCAGCGGCTCGCTGACGATGTCGAACACCGTCATCCGCGGATTGAGCGAGCCGAACGGGTCCTGGAAAATGAATTGCACCTTGCGGCGGAATTTCTTCAGCGCATCGCCTTCGAGCGATAGCACGTCGACCTCGGTGCCGTGGTCGTTGAAGGCGATGCTGCCGGAGCTCGGCGAGATGGCGCGCAACAGGACCTTGCTCAACGTCGTCTTGCCGCAGCCGCTCTCGCCGACGAGGCCGAGGCATTCGCCGCGCTCGATCGTCAGGCTGACATTGTCGACTGCGGTGAAGGCGCCGGCGGTGCCGCCGAACATACCGGATCTGCGGATCGTGTAGACCTTGCTGACGTTCTCGAACGACAGCAGCGTCGAGCTTGCATTGGCCGGCCATTCCGCCTTCGCGGCCATCAGCTGGCTCGCCTCGCCGCGCTTGATCTCGCGGATCGGCACCAGACGCTCGCCGGGCGGCATGTCGAAACGCGGCACGGCGCGCAACAGGGCGCGCAGATAGGGATGACGGGGGTCCCGGAAGAGGTCCTCGAGCGTGCCGCTCTCGACGACACTGCCGTGATACATCACGACGATCTCCTCGGCGACATTGGCAACGACGCCGAGATCGTGCGTGATGATGAGGACCGCCATGTCGAATTCGCGCTGCAGGTCGCGCATCAGCTTGAGGATCTGCGCCTGGATGGTGACGTCGAGCGCTGTGGTCGGCTCGTCGGCGATGAGCAGCGCCGGCTTGCAGACCAGCGCCATGGCGATCATCGCGCGCTGACGCAGGCCGCCCGACAGCTCGAAGGGATAGGTGCGCAGCGCCTTGGCCGGATGAGGAAAGCCGACCAGCCGCAGCATTTCGGCGGTGAGGTCGCGCGCTTCCTCCTTGCCGACGTCGCGATGCAGCTTCAGGGCCTCGCCGATCTGATTGCCCACCGTGTGCAGCGGCGACAACGAGGTCATCGGCTCCTGGAAGATGATCGAGATGCGGCCGCCGCGGATCGCCCGCATCTCCGGACCGTCGACCGGCAGGCTGGCGATGTCGATGGTCGGACCGGAGGAACGCGGATCGTTGAACAGGATGCATCCTTTGGCAACGCGGCCGACGCGCGGCAGGATGCCCATGATCGCCTGGCTGATCACCGATTTGCCCGAGCCGGACTCGCCGACGATGGCGACAGTGGAGCCAGGGCGGACCCGGAAATTCGCGCCTTTGACGGCCTCGACGGTGCCCGCCGGCGTGTCGAAATAGACGTGCAGGTCCTCGACCGTCAAGAGATTGGGGGCGTGGCGGTCCGGCATCATGGTCACGTCATCCCTCCGCCACGGCGATGCCGAGTGCCGCAAGATTGCTGGCGGTCGCCGGGCTGAGCGACAAATGGCGCCGCCGTGCCGCGTCGGACGCCCGCGCCGCAATCGCCGGGAAGCCCTCGATCCGACTGTCGAGCTGCAATCGGCGGCGGCCGGCACGCAGCGCGAGCTGCATCCAGCCGCCGGTGCCGTCGCGCCGCGTCGCATAATAGCCGAGGCGCAGCTCGTCGAGCGCGTCCCACGCCATGCGCAGAGGAAACAGGCCGCTGCGGTTGATCGCGACATCATCCACCTCGATGGTGCCGAGCTGGCGCAGCAGCGTACGCCACGCGAAGACGGCGAAGAGCGCCATCAGTACGGCGAAGAGAGTCGTGACCGTAGTGTTGAGCTGGAGCAGCGCCAGCGGCGGTGCCGCCAGTGCTAGGCCCAGAGCGGCCCGTGCATAATCGCCGGCGAGCGCCGCGGTCGGATAGCGATGACGCGTCACGTAGCGAATGCCTCGACGGCGCCCAGCCAGCGCGCCGCCTTGTGTCGCCTCGTGAGGTCGAGCAAGCGCTCGATGAAGAGCGCACCGTCGCGATCCATGATCAGGTGATGGGTCAAGAGCCCGGTCGGTTCGCCCGCATCGATGGTTCCGGTGCGGCGCGCCGCGAGATGCGCGCGGATGAAGCCGAGCGCCGGCTCGCTGCCGACGAAATTCCGGCTCTGCCAGGCGACGAGATCGGCATGGGTGTTGACCTGACGCAGGCCCGGGCTCGGCTCGGCGTGGCGCCGTGGCCCGACGGTTGACAATCCGGTATAGCCGGCGCCGTTCAGCAGCGGCACCAGAGCGGCGCTCATTCGGTTCCACGGCGGCGTCAATACCGCCACGGCGCGTTGGCCGAAGAGTTCCGCGAGGCGCTGCCAGCCGGCCGCAAGTTCGTCGAGCATTGCGCGCAGTGGCCGGTGGGCGCCGAATTCGGCCTTTTTCTCGCCGAACGGCGCATGATTGAGGTGCCGCCAGCCATGCTGCAGGACCTGCACTTGCGGGCAGTCCGCGAGCCGCTCGGCCAAGGCTTCGACCGCCTGTCCCGGAACGACGGCAAGAGCCAGCGGCGTTCGGCCGGCAAGGCTGAGGAAGCGGTCGAGCGCCGGCGTCGGTCGAACGGCATCGTCGTCGCGCCACCAGAAGGTCGCGCTCCGCCCGGCCGCTCGCCAGAAATCCAGTTCGCGCTCGAGGTCTGCCCAATCTGCCGTCGCCACTGCCGCCCGATCCGTCATTGACCATAACGATATTAAAGCAACGTTACTGTGCAATTGCGCACAGCGATGCTTTGTTGCCATGGCCGCCACGAAGCCTAGGGCCTTTCGCCTTATTAACCAAGTGCCTGCAGCCCGGCAATAAAGGCGGCGGCCGCCGCTGCGCCATCGAGACGGATCGCCGGGCCGGCTGCCGGCCGCGATGCCGCCAATGCATTAACGATTGCCGCGGCCAGCTGCTTGCCCCCTGCCGGGCCGGCGAGTTCGGCCTCGGGCAGGAGGTGGACGATGCCGCGCTGCGCCAGCAATTCGCTGCGCATCGCCTGCTCGGTTTCGCCGGCCGCCGCGAAGGGCACGATTATGGCGCGCGGCCGCGCCGCCAGAATGTCGAGCGTCGTGTTGTAGCCGCCCTGGCTGATCGACAACGCGCAACGCCGCAGCAGGGCGGGGAAATCGTCGCGAAAGCGCTCCAGGGTGACGCCGTTCGCGGTGGGGTCCGCGGCGAGGTCGGCGGCGAGCGCCGCGTAATCCGCATCCGGCAAATGCGGGCCGGCGAGCAGCCGCCAGGGCGCGCCCGCCAGGGGCGAGAGCGGCCGTGCCGCCAGCGCGCCGCGCAGCAAGGTCGCCCCGACCGCGCCGCCACCCGCCGAAACCATGACCTCGCCGGTTCCCGCGACACCGTCGTCGCGGCCCGGCTCTCCGACCACGTAACCGGTGTAATGCAATTTGTCGGCAATATGGGCGGCCGCCGGAAAACTCGCCGCGAGGGCGATCAGCGCGGGATCGCCATGGACGAGCACGGCATCGAAGTCGCGGCGCACGGTGTCGACGATCTCGGCGGCACGTGTCGGATTGTCGCGGACGACGAGGACGTCGCGCACCGAGGCGAGAATGGCCGGGCGCGGCGCCGCCTGGCGCGCCGCCGCCTGGCGCGCCGCCGCGATCAGCGGCAGCAACTCGAAGCGGAAGGCACGCCGACCGAAGGGGAAGCTCTCGATCAGCACGACATGCGGGCGGATTCGCGCGAACGCCGCGAGGACGAGGTCGCGACGCCGGGCCTTGAAGACGTCGTCGATCGGCCGTCCCGCCGTGTCGAGAAGGGTCTTGAAGCCGGCGTCGGCGGCGCGCGCCGGCGGCAGCTGGATCGTCGCGAAGTCGCCGCCCGACGCAGAGCTTTCGGGCGTTCCGCCGGCCAGCACGGTCACCGCCAGCCCGGCGCGCTGCATCGCCTCGGCGAGCGCCGCGGCGCGCCGCCAATGGCCGATGCCGAGCAGATGCTGGACGTGAAAGAGAACGCGGCGTCCGGTCATGGCGGCCGTAGCGAGAGATTGAGCCGCTCGACCGCCGGGTTTCCATCGCTGTCGAGGCGGAAGAGATGCGCCGATTGCCAGTCGAGACGGACCGGTGCCTTGCCGAGCATGTCCCAACCGGCGGCGAGGGCAAAGAGGGCGCGGATGACGCCCTTATGCGTGATCGCGCCGACCGCCGCGCCGTGTTGGGCGAGCGTGGCGAGGAGCGGCCGCAGGCGCTCCTGGACCTGACGCGGGCTCTCGCCGCCCGGCGGCCGGAGATCGAGACCGGCGGCCTCGCGCGCCGCCAGCCCCGCGCCCGGCATGGCGCGCAACTCGTCGAGGGTCAGCCCTTCCCACCCGCCCCACGCCATCTCGATCAGCCGCGCCTCGCGCCGCGGCGCGGCGAGGCCGAGGATCGCCGCCGTCTCGACGGCACGGCCGAGCGGGCTGGTTAGCCAGTCGCAGCCGGCAAGGGCCGGCGGTAGCCGCCACGACGCCACCGCTTC
>WNFD01010137.1_pt1 | contig 18270 bp, 12 predicted proteins | sample 5400491 | NCBI WGS metagenome assembly WNFD01 (sample SAMN13153343, study PRJNA577476) | soil metagenome | isolation source: 120 cm saprolite under Douglas fir tree site 2 hole 2 replicate 2 | place: USA:California | collected 2015-04-18 | reverse complement strand
CCACCAGCTGCATATCGAGAAGCCCCGCTTGCTCCAGCTCCTCAACGACCGGATCGGGGCCACCGCGGTCCGCGACATCCGGTTTCGGCAAGGGATGCCCGGCCGATGAGCCAGCTGGCCGCCCCCGCCCTCAACCAGGCCCAGGAAACGGCGGTGGCGCACGGCAGCGGACCCCTGCTGATCATCGCCGGGGCCGGCACGGGAAAGACCCGCGTGCTGGTCGAGCGCTACCGGCGATTGCGGAATGAAGGGGTGCCGGCGGAGGCGATCCTGCTGCTCACGTTCACTGACAAGGCCGCCCGCGAGCTGCTGGACCGAATCGAGCTGCTGGATCCGGCACCCACGGCCGAGCGGTGGGTGACCACCTATCACGCTTTTGCGCAACGCCTGCTCCAGGACGATGGCTGGGTGGCCGGGGTGCCGCGGCCCTTCCACATCGTGTCCCAGGTCCGCCGGTGGGAGCTGATGCGCGATGTCCTGCTGGAGGTACGGCCGGCCAGCCTGTTTCACCCGCAGCGCCCCTACGAGCAGATCGCGGACCTGTTGAAGCTCATCGAGCGGGCCAAGCAGGAGATGATCGGCCCCGAAGCGTTCCTCCAGTGGGCGGCCGATCAGGCTCAGGCGGAGGATCCGGTCGTGCAACGGCAGCAAGACGCGGCGGCCGTCTACGCCCGCTACCAGGCGACCATGCTGGCCGGCTCGGCGATGGATTTCGACGACACCATCTTCTACAGCGTGCGGTTGCTCCAGGAGTACCCGGCCGTGCTGGCGCGCCAGGCGGGGCGCTTCGCCTACCTGATGGTGGACGAGTTTCAGGACACCAACCTGGCCCAGAGCCGGCTCCTCGAACTGCTGGCGTCCAGCCACCGCAACCTGGTGGTGGTGGGGGACGACGATCAATCGATCTACAAGTTCCGGGGGGCCTCGGTCGCCAACCTCCAGCGGTTTCAGCGGATCTTTCCGGAGGCGGCCGTGGTCCGGCTGGAAGAGAATTATCGGAGCCGGAGCCCGGTGCTGCGGGCGGCGGCCCGATTGATCGCCGTCGATGCCGGCCGGCTGCCCAAGTCCCTGCTCCCCACCCGCGGCGAGGGGCCGCCACTGACGGTGATCGAGGCCAGCGGTGTGCTGGACGAGGCCGACGGGGTGGCCACCTATGTCAAAGATGCCATCGACGGTGGCCGCCACAAGCCGAGCCAGATCGCCATCCTGCTGCGCGCCAACGCCCATCTCCAGAATTTCGCCCGGGCCCTGCAGCGGCGCGGTGTCGCCTACCAGATCAGCGGTGGCCGCGGCTTTTATCAGCAGCCGGAAATCAAGGACTGCATCGCCTTCCTGCGATCCGTCGAGTCGCCTGACGACCCGGTCTCGCTCTTACGGCTGCTCAGCCTGCCGCGGTACATGGACGATCCGCTGGAAGCCGGTCGCTGGGCCCGGGTGGCGCGTGACCGCGGGCTGAGCCTCTACCAGTACCTGGAGTCGCGGGAGGAACCCGGCGTCCGCCGGCTGGTGGCAGACCTGCGCGGGTTCGCCGCCCTCCGCCTGCGGCTGGGGGTGGACGACCTCTTCTACGAGATCATGGAGCAGACTCGCTACCTCGACCTGGACCGCTTCCGCGGTGTGGTGGAACAGCTGCAGGTGAGCGCCAATGTCCAGCGGCTGGCCGAGCTGATCGCCGAGTACTGCGACGAGCACCCGGACCAGCACCTGAGCGCCTACCTCGCCCACCTGGCCACCACGGAGGCCGCGCAGGCCGACGAAGAGATCGCTCCTCTGGATGAGCACCTCAACGCGGTGCGGTTGATGACCGTGCACCAGGCGAAGGGATTGGAGTTCGAGTTGGTGATCGTTCCGCACCTGGTCGAGGGCCGCTTTCCCGCCCAGCGCCGGGGTGAGGGATTGACGCTGCCCGACGCGCTGCTCTCCGAGGACCTGCCGCCCACCGAGCTGCACCTGGCGGACGAGCGGCGGTTGGCGTACGTGGCGGTGACCCGCGCCCGGGAGGAGCTGGTATGCACCTGGGCGCAGCGCTTCGGGGCCAGGAGGCCCGCGTCCTGCACGCCAAGGACGTCCTCGGTCCGGCCCCCCCGCTGGAGCTCTCCATCGTGCCGGGCCAGGTTGAGCTGCCCCTGCCCGATGCGGCTCCCCTGCCGCCCCTCTCGTACACCGCACTGGACAGCTATCTCCGGTGTCCGCAGCAGTACCAGTACCGATTTGTGTTCCGGCTGCCGACTCGTCAGCGTCCTCAGATGCAGTTCGGTCGCATCCTGCACGACACCCTCAAGGACGCGCTGGGTGCCATCGAAGCCGACCGGCCGCTTACCTGGCAGATGCTGGAGGCGGCCTACGCGGCGGCCTGGGCGCGGGAGCGCTTCTGCGTGCCGGAACAGGCGCCCAGCCTCCAGCAGCTGGGGCAAACTTATTTGCGGCGGGCCTTCGACCAGGGCGACCTGAAGAAGGCGTTGCTGCTGGAGCAGCCGTTCAGCCTGCCCATCGACGGCCTCCGGGTGACCGGCCGCATCGATCGGGTGGACCGCTTGCCAGGCGGTGGTTACGAGGTGATCGATTACAAGACTGGATCCGCTCGTCGGGCGCAGGATCTGCAGCGCGAGCTCCAGCTGGGGATCTATGCCATGGCGGCTCGGGAAGTGTTCCGGTTCGACCCGCTGACCCTGAGCTACTACTACCTCGAGACCGGCGAGCGGGTGTCGGTGGAGAAGCCGGCGGCCCAGCTGGCCGAGGACCGCGCGGTCATTCGCCGGGCCGCCGAGGGAATTGCCGCCGAGCTGTTTCCGGCGCGCCCGGACCGGGTGAAATGCGCGGCCTGCGACTTCCGCTTGCTCTGTCCGAGCGCAGCGTTTTAACCGCTCAGCCCGCCCAGACCCCCCACCCTACCCTCCCCCGCAAGGGGGGAGGAGAATCGGAAGAAATACGACCCCTACCCCTCCCCGCAAGGGGGAGGCAGAAGCGGAAGAAATTACGACCCTACGCCTCCCTGTCGGGAGGGGAGACGACCGACTTTCTGGCCACCCGCGCCAGGAAGCGCGCAATCTTGAAGGCGGCCTGCGGATCCATCGCCTCTTTAGCCCGGCGGCGGTCGGCCTCCCGGTCCGGCTCTGGCTTCGCGTACCAGGCACGCACTGCCTCCACCAACTGACTGGTGTGTGGCACGAACTGGCCCACCCGCAGGCGCAGCACCTCGCGCACATTGCCGGTCTCCTGCCCCGGGAGCCGGGCGGTAAGCAGCAGGGGACACCCACAGGCGAGCGCCTCGGCGATCATGCCGGGGCCCGCCCGGGTGACCACCAGGTCGGAGGCGAGCATGAGCTCCGGCATGTTGTCCACGAAACCGAAAACGTGGACCCCGGTGTGGCTCTCCTCGCGCAGGCGGCGGGCCAGGCGCTCGTTCCGGCCGCACACGGCGAGCACCTGCAGGTCGAGCGGCAGTGCCGCCAGGGCGCGCGCGTAGCGATCGAGCGGCTCCGTGCCGTCTCCCCCACCGACCAGTAACACGGTGGGCGCATACGGTCGGAGCTTCAGCGCGTGCCGAGCGCTGCGGCGGTCCGGGTAGCGGCGGATCGCATCCGCGAGCCGGGGATGGACGGGAAGGCCGGCCCGGAACAGGCGAGCCTCGGGGATGCCGCGCTGCCGGCAAAGGGCCATGGCTTGCTCCGACGGACAGATGACAAACGAAGCCCGCGGGTCCGTCCAGGCGTGATGGAAGTCGATCCAGTCGGTGATCACGGTGACCAGGGGGACCGCCCTGGGAAGGACATCGAGGGCGACGTGATTGAGCAGGGGGTGGAAGCTGGCCACCAACGCTGGCGGGGGATCCAGCAGCTGGCGCATGCGGGGGCGCAGCCCACGCCCCAGGGTGCCCTGAATGGTGCGTACCGTGGGGGCGGCATTGGTGACGTGGTAGCCGAGCGCCCAGAGGGCGGGGATGTGGCGCGTAATCGGGCCGTAGAGCGCGGTCACCCGACGGGCCAGGATGCCAGCCTCGCGCGACATCGGGTCTTCCAGATCAACGGTGAAGCGCTGCGGGGCCACGCGCTCGAAGGCGGCTTGCACGGCCTCGGCCGCCACCCGGTGACCAGCGCCGGTTTCGGAGAACAGGAAGACCAGCCGGGGCCGGTCGGTTAGATCAGCCGTTCGGCCGCCTGCATTTGGGCGCGTGTGCCGATGGCTACCAGCAGGTCGTCGGTCTCGAGCACCTGGGTGTCGGCGGGATTAAGGCGCAGCTGCCCGCTGCGCTTGCGGATGGCGAGCACGTTGGCCCCCACCGCGCGGAGGCCGGAGTCGGCCAGGGTGGTGCCCAACAGCCTGGACCCCGACGGCACCAGCAGCTCCTCGATCACCAGGTCGATATTCTCGCCCTGCAGCACGGTGTCCAGCAGATCGACCGCCACCGGATGGATGGCGAGCGCCGCCATCCGATGGGCGCCCATCAGGTAGGGGGAGACCACCTGGTTGGCGCCGGCGCGTCGCAGCTTCTCGGTTGAGTCCTGGAAAGAGGACCGGGCTACGATGAACAGCGCGGGGTTCAAGGCTCGGGCGGTCAGCGTGATGAAGACGTTGCGCTCGTCCGAGTCCACCGCGGTGACCAGTCCCTTGGCTCGCAGGATACCGGCCTCCAGGAGTGCCTCATCGGAGGCCGCGTCCCCCTCGACGAACAGGATCTGGCCGGCCCGCAGCCTGGTCAGGGGCTCCGGGTTGGCCTCGACCACGACGAATGGCGTCCCGCTCTGGGTAAATTCCGCGGCCACGCCGGTCCCCATCCGGCCGAAGCCGCAGACGATGTAGTGATCGTTCAGGCTCTCCACCCGGCGCTCCATTCGACGCCTCCTAGCGTAGCTCGCGATCTGGCCTTCGACGAGCAGCTCGCCGAAGATCCCAAACGTATACAGCATGGTGCCCACTCCGGTAATGATCACCGTCATGTTGAAGATGCGGCCGGCTTCGTCCAGGGGGTGGACCTCCTGGTAGCCGATGGTGGTGACCGTGGTCAGCGTCATGTAGACGGCGTCGATGAACGACCAGCGTTCCAGCAGCATGTAGCCGGCGATGGCGTAGGCGAAGACCAGGGCCAGGGCCAGGAGGGGAAGCCGGAATCGCCGGAGCGGGCTGTGAGCGGGGATGGGGGTTTGACCTGGGGCTCGGCCGGGTACCGAGATGATGTCACACCGTAACATACGATCTCGACCCTCACAATCCCGTACCCACCCTGCCGCCGATCCAGAATTGACCGGCAGTGGCCTGGTCGAGGACGATGTGAGGAGCTCCCGGCGACCGAACGTCACAGGAGGCACCACGACAGACCGCCGGCCACTGGCCATCGTCAGCGTCCATGCCTCGCCGCTTGCGGCCCTGGGGTCGCAGGAGAACGGCGGGATGAACGTGTACGTGCGCGCCGTCTGCGAGGAGTTGAGCCGGCACGGCGTCCCGACCGAGGTCTTCACCCGCCGCACCGACCACGCCGGCCCGGACCGGGTCCGCCTGGCGGATCTCAGCTGGGTAACGCGCATCCAGGCCGGCGATCCCGCCGCCTCGGCCAAGGAGGACCTCTTCGACCTGCTTCCGGCCTTCACCCAGGCGGTCCTGGCGGAGCAGGAGCGGCGCGGCGTGGACTACCAGCTGATTCACAGTCACTACTGGCTGTCTGGCTGGGTGGCGCGGCAGCTGAAGGCCGAGTGGCGCGTCCCCTGGTTTCACACGGCGCACACGCTGGCCCGGGTCAAGAATGAGCGGGCGGCCGCCGGATCCTTACCCGAGCCCGAGCATCGGATCGCCGTCGAGCAGGCAGTGGTCCGCGATTCCGACCGGCTGGTCGCCTCGACCATGGCGGAAGCGGAGGACTTGATTCGCCTCTACGGGGCCGACTGGTCGCACCTGACGGTGGTCCCACCCGGTGTCAGCCTCAAAATGTTTGGACCGCGACCCACCAGGGAGCTGCGGCTCCGGCTGGGCCTGCTCGACACGCGGGTGATCCTGTTTGCCGGTCGCTTGGAGCGACTCAAAGGCGCGGAGACGCTGCTGGAAGCGTTCGCGCTCCTGCAACGCCGGCCGCCGGTGAGCCAGCCCATGGCTTTGATCGTGATTGGCGACGACAGCCACAACGGGGCCATCGAGAGCCGCGCCGACGGGGGAGAGCGGCGCCGGCTGGAAGCCCTTGCTGCCCGGCTGGGCATTGCGGGCTCCGTTCGGTTCATGGGGGCAGTGGCGCAGGGCGCGCTGGCAACCTATCTGAGCCTGGCGGACGTCTGCGTGGTTCCCTCGTACACCGAGTCCTTCGGGCTGGTGGCGCTGGAGGCCGCCGCCTGCGGCACACCCGTGGTGGCCGCCCGAGTAGGAGGCCTGCCGGCCATCGTCAAAGACGGGCTGACCGGCTACACGATACCGGGCCACCAACCGGCCCTGTACGCCGAGCGGATTGGCCAGCTGCTCCAGGACGATGAGCTGCACCGCTGCTTCAGCCGACGCAGCCGTATGGTCGCCACCCAGTTCAGCTGGGAGCGGACCGTCGAGCGCCTGCTGGAGGAATACGGCCGGGCCGAGGAGGTCGAGCTCCAGCCGGCCGTCAGTCGCTAACGGCACCCCCCTTCCTGGAGGAAGGGGAATACCAACCCCGAGGTTGACAACCTGCCCATGATTTGATTGAATGACCAAACATAGTTGACTGACCATTCAATCAACCAGGAGCGCCACACTCGGGGAGGGGACCAGACCCGCGATCGGATCGTGCAGGCGGCCTACCGTGCCCTGCTGAAGCAGGGGTATCACCAGACCTCCATGAAGGACATTGCCGCCGAAGCCGGGGTGGCGCCCGGCCTGGCCCACTACTACTTCGAGAGCAAGGAGGACTTGCTGGTGGCGGTCATCGAGCGGGCGTGCCTGCCACTGAAGCAGGAATGGGACGCGCAGCGCCGCCTCCTCGGCGGTGAGGCGCCCAGCCCGGAGCAGGCCCTGTCCCAGGCTCTGGCGGGCTTCCAATTCGCCAAGGAGGAAGTGCGGCGGTTTCTGGACATGCACCGGCTGGTGTTCGACATGTTTGGGGTGGGGCTGCACAACCCACGCATTGCCGCCGCCGTGGCGCGATTCATCAATGAGCGGCGCGAGGATATCGCGCTGGTAGCCCGGGCGGTGGTGGCGGCTTCGGCGGTCAAGCCGGCCTCGGACCCGGAGGCGCTGGCGGCCGCCGTCTGGGGAGCCATGAACGGCATCGTCCTGCAGAAGTTGATGGACCCCGACTTCGATTCGGATGCGGCGATCAACGCGCTCTCCGAGATGGCGTTCACCCTGGCCGCGGTCCCGGTGCCCGCCAGGATTGGCGAGGGGAGCGAGTAACGATGTTTGCGGCTTGGGGTCGATTCGTCTATCGGTTTCGTTGGCTGGTGCTCGGCTTCTCGGGCCTCATGCTGACGGCGTCGATCGTGGCGTTGAGCCAGGGCGGGACTCTCCAGAACACCAGCCAGCCCGGGCTCGAGTACGCCCGAGCCGCCAGCTTGATCGCCAGTGAACTGCCGCAACCGGGCGGGTCGTCGTTCGACCTGATCTTCCGCAGCGATGCGCTCAGCGTGCAGGATCCCGCATTCCGAGCCGCTATGGATTCCGCCCTCGCCCCGCTACGGGCCGACTCCCGGGTGGACCTGGTCAGCACCCCGTATTCCAGCCCGCCCGGCGCGGCCGCCGCGCTGCAGTCGCGGGATGGGCACGCGGCGCTGGCCGTCGTCTCGGTCAAGGATGATTTCCCCAGGGCGCGCCAGTACTACGAGCAGCTGCGCGCCCTCGTCCATTCCGACCAGCTGACGATCCTGGCTACCGGAAACCTGGCCGTCGGCCACGACTTCGACACCATCCTGAAGGCCGACCTGCAGCGGGCTGAGCTGGTGTCGCTGCCGCTGGCCGCGGTGTTGCTGCTGGTCGTGTTCGCCACCGTGGTGGCTGCCCTGCTGCCGTTGGGCGTCGGCGGGCTGGCGGTGGTGGGCGGGCTGGCGGGCGTTGGTCTGCTGGCGCGGGTGACCGACGTATCCACCTATGCCACCAACATCGTCACCCTGATCGGCCTGGGGGTGGCCATCGACTACTCCCTGTTCATGGTCAACCGATTTCGCGAAGAGCTGGCCGGCGGCCGCTCGGCGGCGGAGAGCCTGGCGCGGACCATGGCCACCGCCGGCCGCGCCGTGACGTTTTCCGGATTGACCGTGGCCATCGGCCTCAGCGGGATGCTCTTCTTCCAGGGCTCGTTCCTGGCTTCCATGGGACTGGCTGGCGCGGTGGTGGTTGCCATCGCCGTGCTCTATGCCCTCACCTTCCTGGCGTCGCTGCTGGCGGTCCTGGGAGGTCGGGTCAACCGGCTGCGGCTGCCGCTGCCCCGCCGCCGCGCCGGTCGCGGGCTCTGGCACGGCGTGGCCACCTGGGTAATGCGCCGGCCGGTGTTGGTGCTGGTCCCGGTGCTCGCCCTCCTGGCCCTGATCGCCTCTCCGTTCGTCCACATCCGGCTCGCCAACGGCGACGTCAACATGCTCCCGCCCGCCGCCGAGTCGCGCCGGGCGACCGAGATGCTGCTGGAGCAGTTCCCGGGGCACAACCTGACCACCATGACCGTGGTCGTTGGTTACACCGACGGGCCGCCCCTCACCGCTGACCGGGTCGGTGATCTGTATGACTTCAGCCGCCGCCTGGCCGCGATTCCCAACGTCGAGCGGGTCACCAGTGTGGTCAACCTGGACCCGGCGCTGGGGCGCGCCGATTACCAGGCCCTCCTCAGCGGGCCGATCGCCCAGGCGCCGTCGTTCGTGCAGGATGCCGTCCGGCAGAGCGTCGGCAAAGACATCGTCGTGCTCAATGTAGGCACCCGCCAGGGGGCCCAAAGCGATCAGGCTCGGGCCATCGTGCGGGCGATTCGCGCCCAGGAGCCGCCCTCGGGGAGCCAGATCCTGGTAGGCGGGCTGACCGCGTACGACATTGACCTGCTCAGCTTCATCCTGCAGCGCATCCCCGGCGCCGTCCTCTTCGTGGTGTTGATGACCTACCTGGCCCTGTTCCTGCTCACCGGCTCGGTGGTGTTGCCGCTCAAGGCGGTGGTCATGAATGTGATCTCGATTTCCGCCTCTTTTGGAGCGCTGGTGTGGGTCTTCCAGCAGGGCCACCTCAGCCACCTCCTCAACTTCACCGCCTCGTCGATCGATCCTTCGGTCCCTGTCCTCCTCTTCTGCATCGTGTTCGGCCTCTCCATGGACTACGAGGTCATGCTGATCAGCCGGATCCAGGAAGAGTACCGGCGCACCGCCGACACGACCCATGCGGTGGCGGAGGGCCTCGAGCGAAGCGGCCGGCTGGTCACTGGCGCGGCCGCCATTATGGTGGCGGTCTTCGCGGCCTTCGGGCTGGCGGACGTAGTGCTGATCAAGTCCATCGGGCTGGGGCTGGCCCTGGCCGTCGCTATCGATGCCACCCTGGTCCGGGCGCTGATCGTCCCCGCCGTCATGCGGCTGCTCGGTCTCGCCAACTGGTGGTCACCTCGGCCGTTGACGCGGCTGTACCGGCGGATCAACCTGGGCGAGCCGCTCGAACCCACACCCGAAGCGGCGTAACCGAACCTCACGGGCCCGGGGCCCGGCAACTTTCATCCAGCCAACGCGATATACGCGATGTGGTCCGGGCCGTCCCATCTTCGGAACCGCCGGTGGTGCCGCGCAGGCCGCGCGCGCCGGGGCTGGGGGTGGATCGGGGCGGGTGGCAGATCTTCGCGGCCCAGGGACTGAGCGGCCTCGGCACCGCTCCCTTTGTCGTCTTCGGCCCCATCTTTCAGCGCCAGCTGGGGGCGACCGCTGTGGAGATCGGCCTGATCGGGGCGCTGGGGCTGGTCCTCGGCACCCTGTCCATGCTCCCGGGCACCTGGCTGGCGGAACAGTATCAGCTGCGCACGACCATCTTCTGGGGCTGGCTATTGACGCTTCCGGCCCCGCTCCTCTTCGCCCTCGCGCCCGACTGGCGCCTCACCGCCATCGGGACGGTCTTCCTGGGGGTGGCGGTCTGCAATACGCCGGCGATCAATGTCTACCTGACGCTGGAGGTGCCGAGGGACCGCATCAGCTTCGTGATGACGACCGTCGTCTCGGCCTTCTCCCTGGGCCTGATCGTGGCCACCGTGGCATGCGGCTGGCTGGCCCAGATGATCGGGATTCGCTGGCTGTTTGCGGGCGCCTTCCTCCTCTTCGTCGCGGCGGCCGCCTGCGTGGCCATCCTGCCGCGGAAGACGCTTCCGCCCGATGCCACCGTCCGGGTCGCCTACCGTGATCTGCTCCGGTTTCGTCCGTACGTGGTCGGGGTCGCCTTGTTCTCAGCGGTCACCGTCATCATCTTCATCCCCTGGACGTTCACCACCCTCTATGCCCGGGAGGTGCTGCACGCGGACGACCTGACCATCGGGATGCTCATGGCGGTCTTCTATCTCGGGTCCGTTTTCATCGGCCTCGCCCTCAGCCGGTTGCGTGGCGCGGTGGGGCCCATGGTGGTCGTGCTCGGCTTCGAGGCGGCGTTCATCGTGTCCGCCATCCTGTTGCTGTCGGCCGGCGGGTTCCCCATCATTGCGGTCGCCTTCTTCCTGCGCGGCGCGTTCTGGTCCTTCCGGCAGGTGATGACCGCCCTGGTGGGGGAGGCCCTGCCGAGCCGGGCGCTGGCCAAGGGGTACGGCCTGTTTGCCCTGGTGACGGGCGTGGCGGCCGCCGTGGCGTCGCCCATCGGAGGCTGGCTCTACGGGGTGGAGCCCAGGCTGGCATTCTGGACATCGGCGGCCCTGATGGGGGCCGCATTGGTGGCCACGGTGCTAGCCGCGGCGGCACTCCGTCCCCAAGCCCTAACTGGCCCCCGGCCCGCGCGGTCGGTGGCGCCCGGCCCGGAGGAGCCGGCTAGCAAAGCCGCTTAAGCCAGCGCTACTGGCCGGCGGGATTCCAGCTGGGAGCGAAACCGGTGTAGGGGAAGTTGGCCGCCCAGTCGATAGTCGCCACGTAGCCGATCCGGCGGTCGTAGAGGGGCGCGTCCGGGGCGCTGCCGTTGGGTGCGTCTGCGGTCCCGGTCACTTTGCTCACGCCACCGGCCTCCTGGGAGGCGAAGATGTTGACCCGGTACAGCATGCTGGTTTCGCCATCGCCGACCGCGATCACGATGGTTCCGTTGTCGTTCAACCAGGTGATGGCGCGGGCATCCAGGGCGGCCGCTCGGAAGTAGGTGCCCGTGCCGCTGGCCGTCAGGTCGTAAATCCACGTCTCTGGGCCCTGGATGGCGATCCGTCGGAACGCGAGCTTGGTCCCATCCGCTGACCAGGAGGGCCGGTCTGCCGGATCGGTGAGCCCGGGTGGCGGGTACCGGGATTGCAGGTCGAGGTTGTAGAGAAAGAGCCGGGGCGTGCCGGGTGGGTCCTCGGCCGCGAAGGCGAGAAATTTTCCATCCGGGCTAAAGGTCACCGGGGCTCGGACCGGCAGATCGTCCACCAGCGGCCGGTCGTGGGCCCCGGCCAGCTGATACTGGCGCAAGCGGTTGCGGGAGAGGTAGACAATGCTGGTGCCGTCCGGCGTCCAGTACACGGTGCTGGCCTCCACCCGCAGGTCCTGGGTTTCCCCGGTGGCGACCGTCACGATCAGGACGCGGCCCTCCAAGGCGCCAATCGTGTTCTCGATCACCACCAGCTGCTGGCCATCGGGCGCCCAATCGAAGCCCAGTAGGCCCGTCGAGGCGCGCTCGGTATCGGACAGCGCGAAGACCTGCTTGGGGGTTGACTCCTCGAGGAAGGAGTCAGGGTGCGGATCCACCACCGCCACGCCAAAGGCGGCCTGGCCGTGCTCACCCATCAGGTAGCCGAGTTTGCGGGCCAGCGACAGGGCCCCGGTGCGAAAGCGGCTCTCCACCCGGCCGACCATCGCGTTCTGATGCATATCCAGCGCGCCTATTGTGTTCTCGATAAGCACCAGCTGCTGGCCATCGGGCGCCCAATCGAAGCCCAGTAGGCCCGTCGCGGCACGCTCGGTATCGGACAGCGCGAAGACCTGCTTGGGGGTTGACTCCTCGAGGAAGGAGTCAGGGTGCGGATCCACCACCGCCACGCCAAAGGCTGGCTGCCCGTGCTCACCCATCAGGTAGGCGAGTTTGCGGGCCAGCGACAGGGCCCCGGTGCGAAAGCGGCTCTCCACCCGGCCGACCATCGCGTTCTGATGCATATCCAGCGCGCCTTCGATAGATACCGTGTACTGCGTGTTGGGCTGGAGTAGGGCCAGCGGCACGATGTCGAACTGGGCACTGTCCCCTGGGCGCTGCCGAAAGAGGAAAGGGATGTCGGGATCGATCCGGACAGCAGGCTGGATCGTGGTGCGGTCCATGGCGCGGTTGAAGGTGAGCAGGATATTACGGTCGGGCGCGACGCCGGTCGCCCGGTTGCCGGGGTCGATGCGCTGCAGGGTGGGCCGGCTTTCGGTGGTAAACGTCCATGACCGTTCAAAGCTGTCGTGCCGGCCGCTGAGATCGGCGTAGCCGCCATGCAGGGCCACCGTGTAGGTGGTGGCCGGATCCAGATTCACGCTTTTGTGGGTGAAGATCAGCGCGTTCCGATTCCAGACGAAGCGGCAGCGAGCCGAGACCGCACAGCCCGGCAGCGCCGGTTTGAGCTCGAACCGCCCCTCCACCGACGCGTGGTCCATGGGGCGGTCGAACTCGACCCGGATGTCCTGGTTGGTCGGCACATCGCCGGCTCCCCGACTCGGATCGATGCTGACGATCTTGGGCGGGTCCGCGGTGCAGGCCGCCAGTCCGGCCGTCAGCAGAAATGTCGCCAGGAGGAAGGGAACCCCTCGACCGTCCACGGCATGAGCTTAGCGAGCCGGCTTTAGAATTTCGCGCCCGGGCGGATGGCGAATCCGAACGGGCTCGCCTGAAGTCGGAGCTGGCCCTCGAGGTAGGACTAGCGCTCAGCCTCGACCACCTGGCGCATCTGGTCGGCCAGGTTGGCGAGCCGGGCAGGGTCGACGAACATGATGGACGTTTGCGAGATCCGGTCGATGGTTCGGTCCAGGGCGTCGAGGTGCGGCTCCGTTGACGCCAGCATCTCCTTCACCTTCTTGGCTCGGTTGCCGAGGGACTCATCGGCCAGCGCATAGAGCTGGTTCATCAGTCCTTCCCAGTCCACATCGGTCTCGGCCTGGACGGGGGGCGGCGCGTGCTGGGATGCGGGCGGGCTAGGCGCATAGGCCGGTCTCTGCGCGACCGGCGGCGGCGGGGCGGTCCGGGCGGGCTGGTGGGGCATCCCCGGGCTGGACAGCATGTCCTCCAGGTTGACCGATGACGGCTCCTCCAGGTCGGCGACGGCTTTGACCTCGATCCGCGTCCGCGGGTCCTTGCACAGCGCGAGGACGACGTCCGCCTGCGCTGAGAGCTGGGGCTGGCTGCGGGTGAAGGCGCCCAGCAGGTGGCCGCCCCGCAGCATGATGATCCCCATCTCATCGGGGGCCCGGCAGAGCAGGCTGCCATGCAACTGCTCTTCCTGCAGGTACTCGAGCAACGCCTTCACATCGACGAACCGGGCCAGCAAGCCCTGCAGGATGGTAGGCGCGGTCAAGAGCTGGTAGATGGCGGTGACGACTTCGGGCGAGAGATCGATCACATCCATCGTCCCTTCGCCGCGATCCACGTCGTTCTTGTAGAGCGTGAACGCCGTGCGGCCAGTGGTCACCACTGCGCCGCCGTCGTAGAAACTTTCGATCAGGCTGCCCTGGTAGAACAGGATCATGCCGCGAGACGCTTGCCCGGTTAATCGCAGATATCCGGTGAGCCGGTCGGCACCCAGGGAGCGAAGCAGCTTGGGAAAATCGACAAAGGCCGTCTTCAGGGATTCATAAATGAGCCTCCCCACCGGCAAGGGGTAGAGCTCCGTGGCCGAGACCGACGACTCGGCCGCCGGCGCGGGCGAGCTGTTGTTGGGCGCCACCGGCGTCGGAGCCTTGGCGGTGGTCGTCGACGTCGAGGCCGTCATCGTTGGCACGGCCCGGTCGGCGGAACCGGAGTTGGAGGGGGCCAGCCCGCGCCGCTCCGCTTCAGCCAGGATGTCGGCCGTCGAAGCCTTGATCGTCTCCTCGGCCGGTAGCTTGGACTTGGGATCGAACGTGTAGTCACCGTGCTGCCAGGTCAGCGGCACAAAGACCGCTTCTTCGCCCTGGGTGCCGTCGCCATAGGCATGGAAAAGATGGCCGAAAAGGAAGAAGAGTGCAAAGGTCTCACTTCCCTGTCGCACCTGTAGCGTCCCTGTCGCCCGCTGCGCCTGCATCGACTGCAGGAGATTTGCCAGCGGCATCTGCTCCAGGGACCCGCGATTGTCGAAGAGTTTCGGCGTTTGCTCCTTGGTGTCCAAAAGCCTCCCGCCGCCCCGGAATTTTCCCCATGTTAGCACAGGCCAAATTGAGATCAGTCAAGCCCCGAGTGACCCGGCGTGGCCCAATTCAGCGGATCTCACCCCGTTACCTACTAATCTGGGGAGCGTGCCGCTCATCGAGTGCAGCGATGCCGGGTCCTGGGATGCATTCGTCTCGGCCGCATCGGATGGCACACCTCTCCAGGCCTGGGCATGGGGTGTGCTCAAGGCCACCACCGGCTGGTCTGTGCGTCGATTCCTATGGACTGTGGGTGCCGGCCCGCCGGTCGGCGCGATTTCGGTGCTACGGCGGGCCCTCCCCGGTGGGTTGGCCCTGCACTATGCCCCGCGTGGCCCGGTGCTGAGCGGCCGCCCACAGGAGTGGCCCGCCCTGTTCGCGGCCCTGCAGACCGCGCTCAAAGACGACGGGGGCATCGTCCTCAAGGTGGATCCTGCGTGGACCGCCGACGAGGACCGCGCCAGCATGGCGCAGCTCGGTGGCCGACTCAGCCGTCGCGCCATCCAGCACCAGGCAACCTGGGTGGTCGACATCAGCGGTGGCGACGCGGCTCTGCTGCGGATGAAGGAGTCCACCCGACGGAACATCCGCGCCGGCGAGCGGCAGGGTATCAGCGTCGAGGCTTCCGACAGCGATGCTGCCATGGACGCGTTTTATGACGTGCTGCGTGCCAGCGCCGACCGCCGTCACTTCGTCATCCGGCCGCTCTCGTACTATCGAGCCCTGCTGCGGGCGTTCGCGGAGCGCGGCCAGGTGGCGGTCTATCTGGCGCGGCATCAGGGAGAGCTGGTGGCCGGCGCGGTGATGCTCGTGTTCGGCACCACGCTGACCTACCTGTACGGCGGCACGCGCCTGGATGGCGACCTCAAGCCCGGCTACCTGTTGCACTGGCGGGCGATCCAGGACGCGCAGCAGCGCGGTTGCATCCGCTATGACATGTGGGGGGTGCCGCTGGATCCGACGCCCGAGCATCCCGGGTATGGCTATTACGTCTTCAAGACGCGCTTCAACGGCGGGCTGATCCGCTACATCGGCTTATACGACCTGCCCATCCGGCAGCCACTGGCGGCCGCGCTCCGGTTGGGCGAGCGCTTCATCCGGGCCGGGCAGCCGGAATTCGTGTGAAGACGACCCAGGTCACCTCAGACGGGGCGGCCGAGTGGGACCGCATGCTGGAGCAGTACCACGGCAGTTTGCTGCAGAGCTGGCGGTGGGGCGAGCTGCAATCCCGCTTTGGCTGGCGCGTGGAGCGGCTCTGCTTCGACGATGGCGCGGCCGGTCTCTGCTCCCTGCAGCTGACGGCATCCCTGCTGCCGGGCGGGGCCATCGCCTACGTGCCGCGAGGACCGATCATCGTGCCTGCCAGCCGCGCCGAAGGTCTCGAGGTGCTGACCCAACGGGCCCGGTCGCGGCGGGCGCTGGTGCTGCGCCTCGAGCCCGAGGTGCCGCCCGACGATGACTGGTCGACCCGGCTCGCCGCCGCCGCCGGGTGGTCGCCGGGGACGCCGGTGCAACCGCAGGTCACCAGCCTGCTCGACCTGCGGCCGGAAGTCGAGGCGCTGCGGGCGTCGTTCAAGCCCAAGACGCGATACAACCTGGGGCTGAGCGAGCGCAAGGGGGTCACGATTGTCCAGAGCCAGGACGTGGCCGCGTTTGCGCGACTGAGCGCCGCCACCGCCCACCGGCAGCGCATCCATCTCCCCGGCCCGGACTACTACCGCACCCTGCTCGAGCTCTTCGGTCCCCAAAGGGCTCGCCTCTACCTGGCGTCGCACGATGGCACCCTGCTGGCCGGGATCCTGGTCGCCCGGTTCGGCCGTACCGCCTACTACTTGTTCGGCGGCTCGGCGGATGACGGCAAGGAGTTGATGCCCAACTATCTCCTCCACTGGCGGGCCATGCTGGACTTCAAAGCCCTCGGCTGCGAGGTGTATGACTGGTGGGGGATCCCGGATGAGCCGGCGCCCGACCACCCCTGGTTCGGGCTGTATCGCTTCAAAACCGGGTTTGGCGGCTCGACCGTCCGCTACCTCGGCCTCTACCAGCGAGCTCTGCAGCCGCGGGCCTGGGCCCTGGAGAAGCGGTTAAGAAAATTGAAGACAAGGCTGACGGGATCTATACTCGGCTAACAGATGTTAAGGGGGGATCGAACCCTACGATCCACCGACCGAGCCCTGCGATCGAACGCCTTCGAGCAGTCGCTGCAGGCCCTGGTCATCGTCGACCGGGAGTCAACCGTGGTCGGCCTGAACCACGCCGCCGAGCGCCTGACCGGCTGGAGTCGGGCGGAGGCGATGGGCCGGCCGGCGGCGGATGTCCTGGAAGTCCGGACGGAGACGGGTGTCAACCTGTGCGCCGCCAACGGGCCGCTGCGCCGGGCCTTACGCCTGGGCAAGGCGGTCGATACCCACTTTGCCTACCTGTTCCGCTTCCGGACGAGTGACGAACCACTCCGTGTCTCCTACAGCGTGGCGCCCATCCGAGACGGCGACGGCGTGGCGGCCGTGCTGGTGGCCATCCATGACGTCACCCCCGAGCTGGAAATCATCCAGGCGAAGGATGCGTTGATGCTGGCCGCCTCGCACGAGCTGAAGACCCCGGTCACCACGCTCAAAGGATTGAGCGAACTCCTGCTCGACTTCGACCTGACCGAACCGCAGCGGCGCGAACTGCTACAGGACCTGCACGGCCAGGTCAACCGGATGGAGCGGCTGATCACCGACCTGCTGGACGTCAGCCGGATCGATGCCGGCCGGATGTCAATCGAGCTCTCCAGCGTCGAGGTGGGGCCGGTGATCGATCACGCGTGCGAGGAGGTGCGGCCCCTGCTGCAGCAGCGGCCGCTGCGACGCTCGGTCCCGGCAGCACTGCCGCCGGTGTTTGGCCAGTCGCAGAAGCTGCATCAGATCCTGGTCAACCTCCTGACCAACGCCATCAAGTACTCGCCCGACGGCAGCCCCGTGGAACTGTCGGTGACTGCGGATCGCGAGCAGGTGCACTTCGGGGTCCGTGATGAGGGCGTTGGCATCCGGTCGGAAGACCTACCGCGAGTCTTTCACAAGTTCTACCGCGCGGAGGACCCCGTCGTCCGACGCATCCCAGGCACGGGCCTGGGCCTCTACATCGTCCGCAGCCTGGTCGATATGCTGGGCGGGCACGTGGACGTGCGCAGCCAGTACGGGAAGGGGAGCGTCTTCACCATTTCGCTGCCGCGGGCGCAGGCCGACCGGGCCCGCCGGCGAGCGGCCGTCGCGGCGTCGTGATGCCAGCCGCCAAAAAGATCCTGGTAGTCGACGACGAGGCGATGATCCGCAAAGCCATTCGCCTGGCCTGCGAGAAGGAAGGCTACGAGGTGATCGAAGCCGAGACCGGTTCCGAGGCCCTGCGCAAGGTGGACGTCAGCAAGCCCGACCTGGTGCTGCTGGACATCATGCTGCCGGACGTCTCCGGCTTCGATGTGTGCCGCGATATTCGCAAGGCCGGCATCCGTATCCCAATCATCATCCTGAGCGCGAAGACGGAGGAGATCGACATCGTGGTGGGCCTGGAGATCGGCGCTGACGACTACATCACCAAGCCCTTCCGGACGCGGGAGTTACTGGCCCGGATCGCGGCCCACCTGCGCAAGGCCCGCCAGGAAGAGGAAGCGATCAACCAGGGCCGCCTGGAGTTCAAGGATCTGGTCATCGACCTCAACGAGCGGCGGGTCTTCCGCGATTCGCAGGAGGTGGTGCTGACCCACACCGAGTTCGATCTGCTGGCCTTCCTGGCCTCTAATGCGGGCAAGGTGCTCTCCCGGGAGAAGATCCTGAATCACGTTTGGGGCTACGAGTATCCGATCGAAACCCGGGTGATCGAC